>Ga0181585_10003914_pt1 | contig 12996 bp, 14 predicted proteins | sample 071ome_29_FD_132469 | JGI IMG/M metagenome (GOLD analysis project Ga0181585, IMG submission 132469) | Coastal salt marsh microbial communities from the Groves Creek Marsh, Skidaway Island, Georgia - 071407BT metaG (megahit assembly) | ecosystem: Environmental > Aquatic > Marine > Intertidal... | reverse complement strand
AGAAATCCTGAAAAGATTGCATAACTGCAAATTCTTGCTCCATTTCATTCCAAGACTTCTGATCAAAATCATCTTGAGGCAAAGCAAGGCCCGCAGTACCCGCCAACTCTTTTACAGCATCAACAAAACTGTACCCTTCTTTTTCTTCTAAAAACGAAATTACATCTCCATGCGCACCACAACCAAAACAATGGTAATTAGCCTTATCATCACTAATCACAAAAGATGGGGTTTTCTCACCATGGAACGGACATAAAGCTTTATAACGCAAATGACCCGCTGGTATTAGCTTCACATGCTTACTAAGCACACTGCTCAAAGCTACACGATCCTTGATTTTTTGAATAAATTCTTGTGAAAACTTCATTTTTTGTTAGCTTATGTCTTTTTAAAATTTAGAGAAGATGAATATTACCGGATTTCTCAGTGTTTACAACAAAGAAGTTCAACGCTTCCTCAAAGTATATAATCAAACTTTAATTTCGCCAGTAATTAATGCTTTGCTCTTTTTAGCAATCTTTATGCTAGCAATTGGTAAAAAGATCTCATTTGGCCCTAATATCTCTTTTGGAGAATTCATGGCTCCAGGCTTGATAAGCATGGTCATCGTACAAAATTCTTTTGCAAATTCATCATCATCTATGACCATGTCTAAAGTATTAGGCCATGTGATTGATTTTCTCATCCCTCCTATTTCCGCAAGCCAACTAACCTTGGCAATTTGCTTAGCTGCAGCAACCAGAGGAATAATGGTTGGAATAATCGGCTTCTTTGCCATCAACTTTTTTATCCCGCTAACCATTCATGATTGGTCTATAACCATCCTGTATTTCTTCTTAATTAGTATAGCATTGGGTACGGTAGGCCTATTATGCGGTTTATTTGCAAATAGCTTTGATCAGATGTCTGCTGTAACCAGCTATGTAATCACCCCCTTATCATTTCTTTCTGGGACCTTCTATTCAGTAAAATCACTACCTGAATTCTGGTACCATTTTAGCCACTACAACCCTTTCTTCTACATGATCGATGGGTTAAGATACGGAATCATCGGCTATCATGACGGAGATTTACAAACCGGAATAATTTATCTTTCCGCACTAAATATCACCCTAATCACCAGCGCCATCATCTGGCTAAAATCTGGTTATAGGATTAAAAATTAGTTATTTTTAAGCTCAAACGGCGCATGCCTTACGCGGGGGTACCGCGGGGCTGCGCTTGCAGCCCTAGGTCTATAAATGAGATCAGATTTTACTTCTATCTAGTTAGGATAAAAACCAAAAGTAAACCAGCCTTGTATACAATTATCAACTCAGCCACCCAAATTCGGCTGACAAGAGAATTTGGATGGCTAAGTTGATAATTTGAATCTAGGGCACCGAGCGACCTGGAAGCCCAAGTGGCGCCTGAACGAAATATAAATAATTTGCAGTTTGCCCCTATCACTATATAATTACCCAGAACCTAAAATATAGCACTAAGCTAGAACCAAAAATTTATGGCAGTTTTAGATATAATCACATGGCCAGATGAAAGATTAAAAGAAGTTTCAGAGGAAGTTACCGAAGTTGATGCCAAAGCTCGAAAATTAATGGATGACATGTTAGATACCATGCATGATGCACAAGGCATTGGTTTGGCAGCAGTTCAAGTGGGAGTTCTAAAAAGAATTTTAGTTATGGATATTAGCCATACTGAACGTTACCCTGATGCAAGCGGCGACGGTAATGTATTATTTCTAGTAAATCCTAAAATTATTAGCTCTTCTGAAAAAACCTCAAAATACAAAGAAGGGTGCTTATCTTTCCCGGGGCAATATTCAAATGTTATTCGTCCAGAAAAAGTTGAGGTTGAATATCTAGATTATGATGGTAAAAAACAGCTATTAAAAGCAGATGGGTTGCTTGCTACCTGTGTGCAGCATGAAATGGATCACTTAAACGGCATTGTATTTGTTGATCATATTTCCAAGCTTAAGAAAGACATGATTCTAAAAAAATTATTAAAACAAAAAAAATTAGAGGAGGCCTAAACCAAATGAAACTTCTTAACTCAATCAAAGAAATTGTACCAAATTATAAATTACTCATCCTTGATATTTTTGGAGTTATTCACGACGGAGTAGAAACCTACCCTCAAGTGATAGAAATGATCGATTATTTAGGAGCTCAAGATAAACGCATTGTATTTCTATCTAACGCACCTAGAAGATCAGAAAGAGCTATCGAAACATTAGAAAGTTTTGGAATTAACGAAAATATGTATGATTTCATCTTAACCTCAGGTGAGCATGCTTTCTATCATTTTGAAGTTTTAGATAAATTAAAATATTTTTATATTGGCCCTGAAAAAGATCGTGGCCTTTTAAATGGTACACCGCATGAAGAAGTAGCAAACGCCAATGATGCAGATATCGCAATCGCTACAGGTCTAACACCAGAACAAGTAGTTGATGATGTAATGCCTCAGATTGAAGCAATCAAAAACGCCGGCTTAACTCTGCACTGCATTAACCCCGATCTTTATGTTCATAAGAAAAATGGACGCTCACATATTTGTGCTGGAGCTATTGCTGACACCTATAAAGAAATGGGCGGTAAAGTTGAATATTATGGTAAACCTTATCAAGGTGTTTATGATGAAATCATGGATGAATTTGAATTCAGCAAAAATGAAATTCTTTGTGTAGGTGATGGCCTAGATACAGACATCAAAGGTGCCACAAATGCAGGTTTTGATAGTGTGCTAGTAACCTCTGGAATGCACCGTAAGCAGTTAGATTTAGAAATAGGAAACACTCCTGATGTTAAAAAAGTCGAAGCTCTTTGCAAACAATATGGATCTAGCCCTACATATATTCTATCCCTATTTGGAAACTAATGGATATCCTGCATAATCTACATCAAGAAATAATCTCTAACTTAAAATCAGAGCTTAATAACAAGGAGGCAGAAGAGTTATTTAGTAGAGTAGTTTTAGAACTTCCTAAAGATAAAACTCATGGTTGCCTAGCAACCAATGCTGCCATGGTCTTGGCTAAGCCATTAAAAGATAATCCAAGAAACATTGCAGAAAAATTTAAAGAAATTTTCTTAAATAAAATTAAAGGCATCAAACAAATTGACATTGCTGGTCCAGGATTCATTAATTTCACCATGGAGACAGAATTCTGGCAAAAAGCTTTGTTAGAAATCTATAAAGATGCAGATTACGGAAAATCAGATTTAGGTAATGGCCAAAAAATCAATGTCGAATTTGGCTCCCCAAACCCTACTGGTCCTTTGCATGTGGGCCACACAAGAGGCGCTATATTTGGTGACGTGCTTTCCAATATTCTAGCATTTGTAAATTTCAAAATTACGCGTGAAAACTATATTAATGATGCTGGAAGCCAAATAGACACTTTAGCAAAATCCTTATATTTACGCTACCAGGAAATAGCTGAGAACAAAAAAATAGAAATTCCAGCAGGCTTATACCCAGGCGAATATTTAATACCTATTGCACAAAAAATTTATGATGAAAATCACGACAAATATTTAAATCAAGCCGAAGAAGAATATTTAGATTATTTCAAGGATATGGCTATTAGAGATATGCTTCACCTTATAATCCAGGGGTTCTCGGCACTTAACATTTCTCATGATGTGCATTTCTCGGAAAAATCTTTGCATAATCACAATAAAATTGAAGCAGTTCTAAAAACTCTCAAAGAACAAGGAAAAACCTATATGGGAGTTTTACCAAAACCAAAAGGCAAAGAGCCAGAAGATTGGGAACCAACCGAACAATTGTTATTTAAAGCTACAGAATATGGTGACGACATCGATAGAGCTCTACAAAAAAGCAATGGTAGTTGGACTTACTTCGCAGCGGATGCCGCATATCATAATGATAAGTTAGAGCGCGGCTACAATAATATGGTCTTAGTTCTAGAAGCAGATCATGGTGGTTACATAAAACGCATGAAAGCTCTAGTGAACGCCTTATCAGATGGGAAAGGAAATATAGATATTAAATTATGCCAATTGGTTAAGTTTCTTAAAAATGGCAAAACTTTAAAAATGTCTAAACGTGACGGCACATTTTTAACAGCAGAAGAGGTAGTTGAACAAGTTGGAGCCGATAGCCTGCGCTTCATTATGCTCACCCGTAAAAATGATATGGTTTTAGAGTTTGATTTAGACAAAGCTATAGAGCAATCTAAAGATAACCCGATATTTTACGTACAATATGCTCATGCTAGAATATGTTCGGTAATGCGTCAGAATGAAATTGAGATTTCAGAAAATGATTATGCTGCATTAAGCAAATTAACTGATGCAGCGGAATTAAATCTAATACGTTTTTTAGCAACCTTCCCACAAGTAATTCGAGCTATTGCTACTCATTATGAACCACATAGATTAGCTTTCTATCTTCAAGAATTAGCCGCTAATTTTCATTCATATTGGAATTTAGGGAAAAACAATCCCGATCTTAAATTCATCACTGATGATCTAGAAACTAGCAAAGCTAGAATTATTCTTTTACAAACTATAAAAAATGTGCTTTCTATAGGTCTAGGCTTATTTTCAATAGACCCTATGGAAAGGATGTAATGAAAAACTTGTTAGAAAATAAATATTTTATTTATACAGTTTTAGCCCTATTTCTAGGAGCTTTCGCAAAAATTATGCATAGCTCTTATAATTTTCAGCATGAACAGCTACATACTCTTACCCCTAAATATATATATGCTGAACATAATCCTATTAAGATTTACCCTTCAGAACCTAAAGAAAAGCTTTTTGCAGTAAATCAGAAAGTTTATGATTTCGTTAATGAAAAAGACTGGAAATTAAAACCAAAAATCAAACAAAAAAAAGAGCCTAAGATTGACGCTCCAAAGCTAAAATCTATAGAACAAACTAAGAAAAAAACAGAGACTGACACTCTAAAATACAAAAAACACACCGTAAAAATCATCGAAAAACCCAAAAAAACTGCTGCCAAAATTATCACTAAGAATGTTGTGCAACTAGGCGCTTTTGCAACTATTGAGAAAGCAGAAACTGAAAAATTTAGAATTATGGATTTGTTCCCCAAAACCTCCAAAGGTAATCACTTCCATATAGAAAGAGCACGCCTTAAAAACAAAGGTATTATTTATAGATTAAAAGTTGGTCCTTTTGATAATACTAATGCAGCTAAAAGTTTTTGTGATAATTTAAGAAAAAAATCTATCGAATGCTTCCTAACAGTAAATTAGCGATCTTTGGTATTTCATCCCTCACTTTAAATGATGATGAAAAATACCTTCTAAAAAACGCAGCTCCATGGGGCATAATTCTATTTGCACGCAATGTAGAAGATAGAGAGCAATTGATTAATTTAACCCAAGAAATTAAATCTTACGACCCTAATATTAACATCTTAATTGATGAGGAAGGAGGAAGAGTTACTCGGTTAAAAAACATCTATCCAGACATTTTACCTTCCGCAGAGTCTTTGGGTCTAATCTACCAAGAAAATAAAGAAGCTGGTAAATCGGCAATTACCCAAGCCTATAGTGAAATGGCCAAGAGACTAAAAGCGTTAGGCATCAATATTGTCTGTGCACCGGTCGCTGATCTAGCGCATCAAAACACCCATGGAGTAATCGGAGATAGGGCCTTTGGCAATAAAGTAGATCTAGTGGTAGATACCGCAAAGATTGCTGCAGATACATTACTTGCAAACGGAGTTACACCTATAATAAAACATCTTCCAGGCCATGGCCGAGCTACTTGTGATTCACATTTAGAGCTTCCAACTATTACTGATAGTTTAGCTGAGTTAGAAAAAAATGATTTTGCTATCTTCAAAGCATTAAATCACTATCCCCTAGCAATGACTGCACATATCATTTATGAATGTTTAGATAAAGATTTACCTATCACATTATCAAAACAAGCTTTCAGATATTTGCGAGAACAAATCGGATTTAAAGGAAAAATCATGAGTGATGACATAAACATGAGGGCACTCAAAAAATTTACGCTTGCAGAAATTGTAACTTATGCAATAAATGCAGGCTGTGATTATATCTTGCATTGTGATGGCAACTATGCGGAAATGAGCAATATTGTAGAGGAACTTAATAGATTAGATGCTGCATAATTTTTTTAAATTTGTAATCAAGCACAACATGAAACTCACCGTTATCGGTGTGTTATTACCTCTTATTATGCAATTTAAGGCAATCTTATTTGCCCCACTTATGTCGCTATATGAATCTGTACCATCACTTAGCCAAAGCTACGATGCAGTATTAAGCCTTAGAAACCCATGGTATGAGAAAAAGGTTACTCCTACAGACGAAGTAATTGAAAATATTACTAAAAAATACAAAGAAAAAGACTACTCGAAAAACGCTATAGTAAATGTTAGTTTCTTGGTTTCAGAATTAATTTTATTACAAAAATCAAATCCAAGTAGATTCTCTCATAATGTTGACGAAACTTTAACTGAAATCAACAATTTTCAATTCGAAGGTGCAGCAAAAATCTTTAGTGCCCAAATTCTAATAACTGAACAAAAAGATAAGAAAGAAAAATATTATGGTCTAGTTGCTATGGCCACCTATTTCACAGATAAAATTGCGGCGATAAATTATTATAATAAAGGGCTAGATCTTAATCCATACAACCTATTTCTCTTAAACAATCTTGGCAGATTATATGTTGAACTAGAAAGCTATGATAATGCTAAAACCGTATTTAGCCGTATCGTCACTACTGGTAAAGCTAGAAAAAAACCTGAGATTATTTCACTAGGATATTCAAATATCGGAGTAATTGAGCTAAAGCAAAAAAACTATCCTATTGCCCTTAAGAATTTCAACACAGCTTTGCAAATCAATAAGAAATATGACCTAAAAATTCCAATGGCCAATCAATATACTAACTTAGCACTAACCTATGAAGCTGAAGATAATATCGAAAAAGCCTGCGTAAATTATCGCCGCGCTAGAATTATATATCATAAACAATATTACGATAAGCAAGCTGAACAAATGTTTGCTAAGTTAAAAGAAAAAGGATGCATCTAAACTGCCAAGCAGTTTTAGGAATTAATAATTATGTTACATTACATTCTAAAACGCACATTCTTAATTTTCCCTACTTTGCTAGGAATTCTGTTGTTGAATTTTTTGATTATTCAATTTGCCCCGGGTGGTCCCGTTGAAAGGACCATCTCTATGTTAACTCATGGCAATGAGTTAGATCAAAATATGTTACAGCAGGGCTCCGAAATAAAGCAACAACTAAAAGATACGGGAGCTACTAGTAAATATGCTGGTAGTAAAGGGCTAGATCCACAAATCATTGAAGAAATTGAAAAAATCTATGGCTTCGATCAACCTTTAAGCGAAAGATTTTTTAAAATGCTTAAGGATTTTCTAACCTTTGATTTCGGCAAAAGTTTTTTCAAAGGAAAAGAGGTTGTAGAATTAATCAAAGAAAGGCTACCTGTTTCAATATCCCTTGGACTATGGTCTACCCTCATTATATATTTAATTTCTATTCCTCTAGGCATCAGAAAAGCCGTGCGAGATGGCACAAAATTTGATTTTTATACTAGCCTTATCATTTTTATTGGTTATGCAATTCCTTCTTTCTTATTTGCAATTCTGCTAATCGTTCTTTTTGGTAAGGGCGGTAATTTTCCTATCTTTCCTATCTCGGGACTAACCTCCAGTAACTTCACTACTTTAAGTTTCTGGGGTAAAATTTCAGATTATTTTATGCACATTATTTTACCTACTATCGCGCTTGTAGTTGGAGGATTCGCTGGCCTAACTATGCTAACCAAGAATACTTTTCTGGAGGAAATAAATAAGCAATATGTCATTACTGCTAGAGCCAAAGGTCTTTCAGAAAACAAAATACTTTATGGCCATATTTTTAGAAATGCCATGATCTTAGTAGTATCACAAATTCCTGAGAACTTAATTAAGATTCTTTTTACTGGCGCTTTACTAATCGAAATTATTTTCTCACTTGATGGTCTAGGGTTACTAGGTTTCGAAGCGGCACTAAATCGTGACTATCCTGTTATCTTTGCAACCCTATATATCTATACCCTGATCGGGCTTGTCTTTAACCTAATCGGAGATATAATGTATGTGCTTATAGACCCAAGAATCGATTTCAAAAGTAGTAGGTATTAAAATGGATTTTAATAATATTTTAAAACAAGCACAAAGCTTAAAAGAAGAGTTTGAAAGAAAACAAAAAGACTTTGAAAAAAAGGAGTTTGAAGGAACTTCCGGCGGCGGCTTAGTAAAGGTAACTCTTAATGGAAAAAACCGTGCCGTAGCTTTATCTCTTGATGAAAAACTTCTAGATGACAAGGACGTTACCATGGCTCAAGATCTAATCATGGCTGCCTTCAACAACGCCCAAGACCAAGTAGATGAAGGTAAGAAAGACCTCGTGCCAGATGGCATGGGAGGAATGCCAGATATTAGTAAAATGTTCTAAATATGAATAACGACATTGAGAAATTAATAGAGTTATTTTCTGGACTACCCACAATAGGTAGAAAAACAGCTACGCGTATTGTTTTGGATTTAGTAGCTAAGAATAAAGAGTCTTTACCCAATCTAGCACGCACTTTAACCGATGCTTATCATTCGATTAAAACTTGCGAAATTTGCCATAATATTGATGTTCATTCACCTTGCTCAATTTGCACTTCAGAAAAGAAAGATAAAAATGTAATTTGCGTAGTTGAAAATATCGAAGATCTTTGGGTGATCGAAAAAAGTAATATCTTTAACGGCACTTACCATGTTCTTGGAGGAACTTTATCAGCAGTTAAAGGTATAGGACCAGACGACCTTAATATCAGCTCTTTAGAAAAACGCTTAAATCCAAATATGGAATTAATTATCGCAGTAAGCAGCAGCCTAGATGGACAAACAACCGGCCTCTTCCTTTCAGACCTATTCGCAGACAAAGTAGCTAAAATAACTAAACTAGGTTACGGCATACCACTGGGTAGTGAAATCGGCTACCTGGACGAAGGAACCCTAAACGCCGCTTTCGAATCTAGAAAAATCGTTTAAAATCTGCATGGCACAGCAGCGCCTAAATCATCTTCTCTTACCAGCCTACTGGTGTGTAATCCATATGATTGTCTGCCAGTTCGAGACAAAGATGCTGCTACCGAACTTTCTAAAGACCTCAAACTATTTTTTCTTTCTTCATACTTTGCCCATGCGTCCCCCAGAAGATCTTCTACTATATCTACCTTTATACTAACACTTTCGAATTGCTGTTGATCAGCAGTATCTAATCTTAACTTTTGCATCTTCTCTGCTAAATCACCCAGTTCTTCCGTTGTTCTTTTGGCCTGGAATACACGAAATTTCTTATATAACTCCTACCCCTTACCAGCTACTAAAACCGGATCCCCTTCTCTTACAATATGGGTAGTATATTCTGGATTAACTACATACAACAAATGTCTAAACATCTGATTTAATCCTTTAATAATGCAGTTATTTTGTTTTTGTATAACAGTAGGAATAGAAAAGTTTATATCATCAGTACTGAAGTCATGGTTATTTTCTTGCACGAAGGATAAAACGCTAGATAAAAAGTCCTGTGTAGGCTTTCCAAAATTCCGATTCAAACATACTATCATTTGATCTAGAGATATATTTTCTAGATTTATCGTTAAAGTACCAAAATCATACCTAGCTAAGGTCTTTTTTTTGTAATTTACAGCTGAGTAATCTATATCTCTTTGTAAATGTCCATGAAAATTTATCTTGCATAATTTATCTGCTCTATCTAACTCAAAAGAACAATATATAGCATGACGAAAACAATAAATATATTTTACTCGAACACTGCCAGATGCAAATCTAATATCTTCACTTTCAGATAATGCACCCCTCATCGAACCCATCTTAAATTGAAAACTTCTAAATATTTCATATAGTTTAGACACTACCTCAAAATCAGCACCATCCGTCAACCCATGACAAAAATCTCTTATAGAATCAACATATAATTTAATAGCTCCATTCCTCGTATTAAACTCAACCCCCCTAGTACCTAACAAAGCAGAATAATAATATGCTTTCAGCACAATCTAATCTTCTGACCTTAAAGACTCCAAATCTTTCACTAAACAAAAATTATATAATGCCATTCTACCATAAGAGTCTCTACTATATTGGTTCGCCCCCATATCCACTAAGCGATAATATGTATCTACCATATTATAGAGGCCACAAATATGTAACAACGTGCCTTTATAGGATTGATCGATTGTTTTATACCATAGACTCCTCAAAATATCCAAATAAGATGTTTCTATTTTTAGGATTTCTCCCGAAGCAAAAAATTTATCAAAAATAAAATCTATGGATTCTGAGGTTAAATTAAGTCTTTTTTCAAATATCGCCTTAATTCCAATCTCAATGTTTGTTTTTAAGTCACCAACACTATATGCCAAAATACTTAAATGTGTAATATCTCCAGTAGAAATGAAACGCCTCACTAAAACTATGACTAATTCTTTTCTATTAGTGTTTGAAACAGCTCCAACAGGAAGGTCTGCTGCTTGCTCTTCTTGGCTATCATTTTCCGATTCTTCACTTGAAGAAGAACTATCTTTTTCTTCCTCTAAATCAGGTTCTGGTACAACAGCTACATCAAAGCTTTCAGGTACCACCGTACGTTTTTGTTTAGAACCACATAATCCCATAATCACCCCATAAATTTGTCCAAGAACTATACCACAAATAGCGACCTTAAGCAAATTTACAGTCTTTTGAAATTGAAGAATATTTACATGCAGCAATTACTCAGCTACGATTGCTTCGTTTTTATAAAGTTATGACTACGCAATTAAAATATATTGAAACTAGGCCACCTGAAAAAATTGAAACTTTGATTGTTTTTATTCATGGTTTTGGTGCCAATGGACGTGACTTAATGAATTTGGCTCCTTATTTTCAAGCTAAGATTCCTAATTGCCATTGCTTAGCTCCCAATGCACCTTATGCAACTGTTATGCATCAATCTTACTACTGGTTTCCTATTGAAAATTTTGAAGAAGAGCATTTACAATCAGGTTTGAATGAAGCGCTACCGATCCTAGACAAATTCATGGATAGCATTAAGAAAACCTATAAGATAAAAAACAAACAAATAATCCTGCTCGGCTTTTCTCAAGGAGCATTATTAGCAATTCATCACGGTCTTATTCAAAAAGAAAAATATAAAGCAATATTATCATTCTCAGGTGGAGCTCTACCAAAAATTGTAGGCTTAGCTCAAAATAAAACACCTTTATGCATAGTGCATGGTCTAAAAGACCAAGTTCTAACTCCTGAATATTCTTTAAAAACTGCCGAAAATATGAAAGCATTTGATCACCCTTGTGAATTAAAACTAATTCGTGGCTTAGAACATGCCATCAATAAGGAAGGGCTAGATTTTGCTGTAGATTTCCTGAAGCAATACTAATGCTATACATTTAGAAAATTTTGCGTATAATCCCGCGCAGTTATAGGAAAAACTTATGAATATTAGAAATATCGCAATTATTGCCCATGTAGACCATGGTAAAACTACATTAATCGATTCAATCCTTCAGCAAGCTGGAGTATTCCATGAGAAAGAAGAAGTAGAAACAAGAGTAATGGATAGTAATGACCTTGAGAAAGAAAGAGGTATCACTATTTTAGCAAAATGTACCGCAGTAAAGTGGAAAGGTACTAAAGTAAATATTATAGACACACCAGGACACGCAGATTTTGGTGGAGAAGTAGAACGTGTATTATCAATGGTTGATGGAGTAGTACTTTTAGTAGATGCTGCTGAAGGCCCTATGCCACAAACTAAATTCGTATTATCTAAAGCCTTAGCTCTTGGTCTAAAACCAATCGTAGTAATTAATAAAATCGATAGACCTGATAGAAGAGAAGATGAAGTACTTGATGAAGTTTTCGATCTTTTCGTATCTCTAGATGCTAATGATGAACAATTAGACTTCCCTACTATTTACGCTTCTGGTCGTTCTGGTTGGGCAGTAAAAGAAATTGGTGATGAAGAAAAAGACATCACTCCATTAATGGATCTAGTACTAGATTATGTTCCTGAGCCAAAAGTTGATAAAGAGGCACCTTTTGCAATGTTATCTACTATTTTACAACCTGATAACTTCCTAGGGCCAACTCTTACTGGTAAAGTTTACTCTGGAATTGGTAAAATTAATCAGAATGTAAAATCTCTTACTCTTGCTGGTGAGCAAGTAGAGAATGCAAGGCTTACTAAATTATTTACTTTTGAAGGAATCAAAAAAGTTCCAGCCGAAACTGTTGAAGCAGGAGATATTGTAGTTGTTGCAGGTCTACCTAAAACTAACGTATCTGATACAATTTGCGACCCAGCTGTAACTGAACCAATTGCAAGTACGCCAATTGATCCTCCAACAATGTCTGTAACAATCAGTGTAAATGACTCACCACTAGCAGGACGCGATGGTGATAAAGTAACTTCTAGATTAATTAGAGACCGCTTAATGAATGAAGCAGCTACCAATGTTGCAATTACTTACAAAGAGGCTGACGGCAAAGACTCTTTCGAGATCGGTGGAAGAGGTGAATTACAGCTAGGCGTATTAATCGAGAATATGCGTAGAGAAGGTTTTGAGATGTCTGTATCTCGTCCTAAAGTATTACTTAAAAAAGATGATAATGGACAAATCCTAGAACCTATCGAAGAAGTAGTAATTGATGTAGATGATGAATATTCATCAACAGTAATTGATCGTCTGAACCAACGTAAGGCTGATATGAAAGAAATGAAACCAAGTGGTGACAAGGTAAGATTAATTTTCCATGTTCCATCACGTGGTATGATCGGTTTCCAAGGAGAATTCTTAACTATCACTAAAGGTGCTGGAATCCTAAATCGTATTTTCCATGATTATGCTGAATATAAAGGT
>Ga0181585_10003912_pt1 | contig 12998 bp, 8 predicted proteins | sample 071ome_29_FD_132469 | JGI IMG/M metagenome (GOLD analysis project Ga0181585, IMG submission 132469) | Coastal salt marsh microbial communities from the Groves Creek Marsh, Skidaway Island, Georgia - 071407BT metaG (megahit assembly) | ecosystem: Environmental > Aquatic > Marine > Intertidal zone... | reverse complement strand
TCGAATGCAATTTTAGAAATCTACGCGTCAGGAGGTAATGGGCTGGAGTATGCAATCGATTCAATGCCAAATGTAATAGGTGCGGCTACTTGGAATCTAATCACAAGTTATGATACGTTAAGCCAAGGAGATACGGCATACATATACATCCAGGATACCATTAATCCATTGTGTTATGTTGACTACAAGGCGGCCCAATTCCATTACGTAGATAGCCTGCCTACATTCACCATGGATACGGCAATAGTAACACCAGTATTGTGTTACGGCGATTCAACGGGTACAATTTTAGTACAAACCTCGGGCGGTAATTTCCCGTTATACAACTTCGACACGCTATCAACTGTATTTGATAGTATCGGATACGTTTCGTTACCGTCTGACTCTGTATACATTACAATCACAGATGCTAATGGCTGTACACCGGATACTGTGGGCTACAACAATGCAACTAGAAAAGTATTTATTCCGCAGCCGGATCCATTAATCGTATTGGCGGAAACAGATAGTAATGTTTGGTGTGCTCAAGACACAACGGGTATTATTTCAGCAATGATATTTGGAGGTACGACTCCATACTCCATACTCTGGACTACAGGCGATACAACTACGGCAGATTCAACTGTAAGTGCTGGATTGTGGTACGTTGAGGTCACAGATACGAATGGTTGTTACACTTACGATTCAACATTCGTATATGCTATTGATACCGACTGTGACAACATCATGGATACTGTCGAAACGTTTGCAGATTACGATAACGATGGTTTACCGAATGCCAACGATTTGGATAGTGATAATGATGGTTTACCGGATGCTCTTGAGTACGACTATAACCGAGATGGCATTCCGGGTGATGACTGTGATGGTGACGGATGGCCTAATTACTTAGATCCAGACATCTGTGAGTTCTATGTGCCTTCTGTAATCACGCCGAACTCAGATGGAGATAATGACGCATTGTTTATCCCAGGCTTGCAATATTTCAATAACTTCAAGTTCACGGTATTTAACGCGATGGGTAATAAGGTGTATGAAGTTGAGAACAATAATGTCAACTTCAACGGATCAACTTCTGGAACGGTGGTATGGTCAACCAATGGAGCACTACCTTCAGGAACGTACTACTACGTGCTTGAGATTAGACCGAATAAATGGACACAAACAGGATATATATTCCTAGCGAGATAACATGAAGAAGAGAATACTATATAGCTTGATCGTTGCTGTTTGCTTCATGTCTGATGCAATTGGCCAGAGTCATCCTTCTTTGAATAACTATTTGTTCAACCCCGTTTCTATCGCACCATCTTATGCAGGTAGGTTGAGCGGAAGTTTGTCGGCTAGTCACGACCAAAGATGGATTGGAATTGATGGCGCACCAGTGACCTCGGAGTTGAGTTATGACGTCATGACAAAAGGTAGATTTGGCTACAACCTCAGTGTTATGAGTAACGATGTTGGCCCTATTTCGAATACCGCTGTAGGGATTGTGACATCCTACCATTTGAGACTAAGTCCCGAAGAGTACTTCTCTACGGGGATTCGCTATGTATTGAACCGATTAGATGTTGATCTACCCTCTGAGCAATACATAGATCCAAATGATTACATCATCTTAAATGGTGTCATTCGTAAATGGTATCATAATGTAGATATCAGCGGAGCATATTATGGAAGAAACAGCTATTTCGGTGCCACAATGCGCAACGCCGTAAGGACTTCATTCTTCTTGAATGATAACTATGGAGCTCGAGTGATTCACCTTTATGGAGGTAGTGAATACCCAACTATTTATGGGTTTGACTTCTTGTATAGTGGACTGATCAATGTTGTTGAAAACACCCCCGTGGATGTTAATCTACACATGCTCGTAAGATTCCAAGATTACCTAAGCTCGGGAATTCATATAGGCAGCGCCAATGTTGGCTTGGTTTATAAAATCAATAGTAATAACGGGTTTACATTCTTGTACCAATATTCTTACCCTTTGTCTGACTTAAACGTGTTTTCTCAGCAGAGCCACATGGCTACTTTGCGTTATGGGTTTATCCGTGCATCGGTCTTTAGCAATCGAATTGTTGAAACCCCGGTATTCTTCCTCTAGGCCATGAAGCAAGTATTACAACTCATTGCACTATTTGCATTTTTTTCGCTCCAGGCGCAGCGTAAGGAAATGGTTCTACCAGATTTTTTCAGTCAAAGCTTCCAAATTTCTAAGCTTACACCTCCACTTAGTAACTCTCTAGGCGCCACCTACGTAGGAGATGGGAGATTACTCTATGTAAGTGATAAAGCATCGCTTCCAATGCGTCTGAATGGGAAATACAAGCTCTGGAGTGTAGATATGATCACGGAGAAATCGAAACCTGTAAAGACCAAAAACCTCTGTGAAATCAACGAAGCAAAATATAACATCAGTGGTGTGACTGTTGATGATAGCAACTCTTTTATGATCGCCGCAATTAACGACGATGCATTCAATGATTTTCTTGCGGAGACACGTATGACGTTGTTGCACATTGACCTTTCTCACGGCTTTTCGCAATGTGCCGTCCCGCCTTTTGTTAGAATTGGATATACCTATACCAATCCCTTCTTCGACGATAAGAGCGGCTACTTATACTTCGCAAGCGATATGCCAGGAGGGATTGGAGGATTAGATATTTATCGAGTGTTAAAGACAGGTCCAAACCAATGGGGTGAAGTGGAGCTTGTTCCTGAGATCAATACACAGAATAATGATGTCTATCCTTATGTTCATGACGATGGAAGGCTGTATTACTCTACACTAACAGCTACAACGGGATATGATGTATACATGTATGATTTCGGTAGAAAATCACACCCTGTTAGACTTCCTGCACCGATTAATACGAAGATGGATGACTTTAATTTTGTCATCATTTCAGAAAAGGATGCTGTAGTGGCGCGTTCAAGTGGGAATGCACAATTCACACTTTTATACCGACTCCTCGCTTTCTAAGAGGTTACTTAATTACGAATTCGCAGCGTCTATTTTGGGCGCGGCCGGCATCTGTTTTGTTGGTCGCTACAGGGAAGCGTTCTCCCTTTCCAACTGTGTTAATCGTTGTGCCTTTTAGCCCTTTCTTAACCAGGTAATCCTTCGCCTCTCGAGCACGCTTTTGGCTTAGGGTAAGATTAAATTCATCACTGCCAATCCAGTCTGTGTGCCCTACAATAGTTATTTCACTTGCGTCTTCAAGTGTTGATTTGATGATGTCCAATTCGCGTTGGGCTACAGGGGTTAAATTCCATTTGGCAAAGTCAAAGTAGATGTTGTTGAGAGTGAATGAACTTTCAACTCCTGGGCGATGAGTTTGAAGCAGCACCAATTTTTCAACCTGCTTCATTCGGACTAGTTGCTTTGTGTTATCAAACCTAATCGAGTGGGGTAAATATCCGTCGGCGGTTATAGTAAGTCCTAGCTTGTACTTTGGTAGATATGAGAAATAACAAATTTCACCATCGTTCAACCGCGCGCTCTTGACTAACGTATTGGATTCATAGTCGTAGTAGTCTACGTTGTAACCGACGGGCTTGCCTGTTTCTTTGTCCAAAACTTTAAGACGAATCACCACATCGTCTGGGACTATCGAGCTGTCTCTACCTAGATCAATTATGGACGTTTTTAGACCATTGTTAGCATAGTACAAGCTGTCTTTTTTAGCCATATTTGGTGCTGTACGCTTTGGCCCCAAGACGAAATAGATGCTGTCTTTTTGAGAAATAAATGATCGCGGGTTACTCGCCAAAGCTTGATTAAGTGTGGTCATAGCAACCAAGGCATCATTGGTGCGTTGAATCAATGTTGCAAACCTTCCCTGACCCACATCGCGTGTAACAGTATCTGTAAACTCAAGTGCGTTAATGTAGGCTTCTGCTTTGATTGAATCTATTTGGTCTTGAGAACGGTTATTGACTTTGTCAAGCATAAGGCTATCAGGGTGTCTTGATATACTGCTTGCATAAATCATAACCAACTCGGATTCTCCTGGTCGTAAATTTCTAGAGACAAAAAGGGTGTCGTCATTCAAAAACTCGATAGCTACATTTTGAGCATTGTAGTTTATGGGGTAGCGCAACTTTCTTGTTTTGGTTGAGTCAACCATGTACAAATCGCTGAGGTCTAATCCATGTTCGACCGTTAAAAACGGTGTTCCATCGAATGATGATATACGTATGGGCTCTCCAGGAAGCTCTGCCATAACTAGACTGGTATCAACCCTTAAGATATCGTCGTTAGAAAACTCAAATGTTAAGACCTTGCCATTTGAAAGGGTGTAATACTCGTTGGTCTTGATATCATAAGTAATGCTGTTAATGTCAACGCGATCACTGGGGTGAATAAGAGTGAATCTACTATTGTTAATGCTGTTGTACACATCGAGCTGATCTACATATTGAATGATGCTATACACCTCATTCATTTTTACGTAGCCTTTAAATCTAGCGGCCTTGATGGTTTTATCCTCTACAACTTTATCTTCTTTGATATCATAAAAGTGAAGTGAGGTAGACTTTGGCGAGCTGAAGTAGACTTCTCTCAGGTCATTATTTATGCTATGCAGATATATAGGTGCATTAGAATTGAATATAGTCTTTTCAACGAGAACGGTTTGTGCTTGACCTGTGGTTATAAAACCAAGGCCAATTAATGCTAAAATGTGTTTGAGCTTCTTCATTCTGTTACAATCCTAGAACTATTCCCATGGCCAATTCGTTGTAGCCTCCAACGAAGAATTTTGGTCCGAAGGATAATCGGTCATTAATTGATTTTTGAAGACTAAAATTTAATGCTCCAGTCACGGTCAACTCGTCAACGCCAGCTTCTGCAATGATAATTGGCCCAAGAGAAATATGACCTCTCCAACCTAAGCGATAGAATTGATTGAATTCATTAGATAGGCCGAGATATACAAAGTTAGTTGCGCGATCGCCGCGATAAACGGACGTTGCACCTACCAATTCAACACCATAATATTTATAGTATTTGAATCGTGCCGTATACATATCGGTGTGTCTTCCAAGATGGTAATTCACTTGGATAAGGTGTTTCGAAGGCGGTGTTTGTTTAGGTGTAGGTAAATATACTTCGAGCTCTCGTACCGAGCCTTCGCCTAGAAATGAGGTTTCGCTTATGTATTTCACCTGTTTTGGATCAACGCCAAGGCTTATGACCATATCGGGTATGAGGTAGTCGATGTTCATGGCTTTGAACTTCACAATTTTCAGCGTGTCCTGCACGGTTTCAAAACTGCCGACTTTTTCATCTCTGTCCATGATACTGTTTTGGTCAATTTTGAGCGATTGACCGAAGCTAGCGATTGCCCCAAAAATGAAAACTAGTGTTAGAACGATTCGTTTCATAGTAATTGATATTGTAATACGGCATTCAAGCTGAATCGGTTACTCCACCTTGGCACTAAGGTATTTTGATAGTGCGGGTAACTCAACATTGCATCTGAAAACGCCATGAATCTTAATTTATCCGAGACTTTTGCATTAACCCCTACTATTATGTTGGGTTGTATGGTAATACCATAAATATAATTGGATATTCCCACTTGTAGGCTCACGTCATTGGTATACTTACGTTCAATCAATGCATTAAAGGTTATGTACTCAAGTGACCTGTATTTTTCATAGGACGCCGATAGGCCAAAAGTTAGTAGTGGTTCGAACTGAACTTTATATGCAAACTGAGCTCTAAATGGAGTAGATCGGAATGCGACAACTGTATCTTTTAGAATAAGATTAGTGTCTAGAGTTGTGTAGTTCGAGTTGAGATTAAGTGGTAATTCTTCAGTAAAAAGCTCATAGGTAGGGATGCCAATGGCGTCCATGGAATAACTCGTACTGTCAAATGCGTACTTGAGGGTTATGGCGCTTTCGGGCGCAATACCATCGAGACGGAGTTGAAACTCCGTAAATTCTGTTGGACGATGTACGATGTGAAAACCCATGCTTGGGAGCAATGGGAGTTGCACAAGTGTGGATTGACGAAGCGAATCTCCCCAATTTAAGCGTGAATGGAGAAGATCCCGAGAATCGCCGAGGTAATCCAATTCGTTATTGAAGAAGAAGGACTCCATGGTATAGTCGCCTCGGAACATTGACTCATTCTTCATTAAAATTCCATTTGCTTGAACAGTGCGCAAACTATTTACTTGGGTGCCATTGAAGCTTAATTGAAGGTCGGTTTTTCCCAGTTTCTTGGTCCATTCTATAGAATGAGTGATGACGCTGCCGTGAACGCTATTTAGATCACGAATAAAAATGGAATCATTATCGTATTCACCTCGCATGAGTCCATTGAATTCATGCCCATTCATTCCCAAGGTATGTTCGCTCTGAAGTCTGGCAACATAGCTTATTTCAGAGCTGGGTTGCGAGTAACTAAAGCGAATCAACTCCCTGTTGCGTACGTCTGCAGCGGCAATACTTTTAAGATTGTTGACATTTCCATCGTACCATTTTCCAACGCTCGTGTTACTATGGCGTAGTTGATCCATAGCGGTGACTGTGATGAAAATATTGGTATCAGTATTGTGATGAATGGTCCAATTATTCATTAGCACATTTTGCCCGAAACCCGAAAGGGTCAAAACAAAACCTATGACGCTATGTAATATTCTTCTACTCACCTTTATTGATGAAATCTAGTTTGATGGTAATGACCATGAAGTCATTGGCGCTCAAGTAATGGCCTTCCAGGTTTTTTAAGTCTCCTTTGATGACCAATTGCATCGGAGTACCAGTGACATGTTGGGGCTTAATTTCAAATGGCCGAGTCTCCCAAAGGGTTGAGTCCATAGGAGCAGAGAGTTCTTGATCTAGTAGCGGCTTACCGCTGGTATCGCTCAAAGTTATTCTGAGGTCACTTGGGCTTTTGGCGAGAAGATTTCCATATCCGATTATGGTCATTGCTAAACTGTCCGCGTCAAAAACTAAAGAATCCATGGCGCCATCGGAGTTGATGCGGAGCTCTGTTGAGGCATTGTATTGGAGAAACCCTTCACAGAACCCTAAAAGTGTAGACATTCCTTGCTGCACATTAAAATCTTCACCAAAGACTAATCCTATTCTCGTTTGCGCACCTATACGGATATCACTTTGAATTTCATTTGGGAACATACCGATGCTATTGTCTTCGCTTCGGTCAATTAATCTTGTAAAGGCAAGTTGGTTGTTGTCGTAAATCTGTCCTAATCCTACGCCCATTGCCCAATCAACTGAATCCATGTAAGACATGTTCCCCATGTTGTATTTAACTTGGGCCGAGTCGTATATACGTAATGTGCCAATACCTGCGCCTGTGAAGAGGACGTCAATATTCGCATTAGCTAAACTTAAACTATCCCATAAATGACTTCGCTCCGGTCTCAACCCCGGGTAGATAGAATTGCTTAATAAAAGTTTGCGGCGAATCGGACCTCGGAAATAACAAATGTTCCACGCCCCTGTTGTTGCATATTTTGATTCTACACTGTAGTTCGGTTTAATCCGAACAGGGAACCCACTTAAGGGGCGTATGTAATAGTTCGCAAAGAGCACATTTTTTAGGTTATACAAACTGTCGTCATTAAAGACAATGTCATTAACGAATGGAGTGGGACTTTGTACCATCAAGCTACTATCCGTGAAAGAATAGCCTGAAGAATCGGTCACTTCACGAATAACATAAAATGGACCATCGAACCCATTTAAGTTGTATTGCGCATTTAGAGAACCTGAGCAAACAAAAAGATTGAATGGATCCCCAAAATCTTTTAGTGGATAACTTATTTCCCGACTTCCCAAGAAGTAGCGCTGGTCATTTGGCTTGACTTTCCCCGAACTAACTTTAATGCCGTCTACTACCAGCTTAAACTTCAGTTTTAATGAGTTGTCGATGTAAACAGGTGTTAAAGTGTCCGGAACATTGATTCCTGGGGTGCTTACATCCTCGAAGCGTATTTTAATGTTTTTGCCAAGCGTGGTGTTTTGAAATACAGAGTCTATTTCAAACTTGTCACCTGAAGCGATGTATACGTTGGAGGTTAGTATTGCTTGGCCATTGCTGATAATGCTGTAAACGCCTTCGATGTCGAAATTCAAGTTGTTTTCAACGGCGGCCTCCAAACGAAATGCCTCACAAAGTGATGCGCTATCGATTTTGTAGAAAGGTATGGATGGGAATAAATTATTTGAAGGAGTCTTGTTTGAAAAGCCAGAATAGAAATAAACGGAATCGCCATTGTTTCCGCTGAAAAAAGTAAAATCTGACGGATTGTATAAGCTTATAAAAGCTAACTGAGATATTGACTTTGAAGAATCTGCAATTCCTTCTACGTCAAAAATTAAAGGTTGTTTATTAATAAGTTGAAACCCGCTATCGGAATAACTTGAATCTAGAAGGCCGCTGAATGCGCGACTTGAAAAAGTGGTATCAAGGAACGACTCAAATAGGAGAATGCTGTCTGAAGTTGAGTTTGAGGGAGTCGAACTGAGTTGGATTATATCACCAAATTGAAATGTGTCTGTGAATACAACTATATTTGAATTAGGATTTGGGGCGATATTATCTAGCGATACATAACCCCGTCCACAGTTAGAAACTGCAGCACCAACCAATAAAATCAGTAGAAATACTCGTAGAGTTCGTATATGATAACTCAAATGCATAGATCCTTGGTGAAACGTAAATATAAGTTGTTTGCGTTGAATTATTTCATTGGACTTGCCTTGATTTTGTTTGGGTTGAGCAGTTGTTCAACCTCCAGCCAATCCGTTGTTATTCCTTTAAGTCCCATGAATGTAAAAGACGCTCGATTCGTTGATACTATTTCAGAGTCAACGGTATTCTATTTTGGGCTATTCAACTTTGATGGATACGATCGGTTTGGGGGTAACATATTTGACGACTTGAGATACAGATTGAGCTCTAGGATATCCATTGAGCAGCCAGATAAAGAGATAGATTATTACGAAGGAAATGTCGATCGAAAGGGTGTTCACTTGGAGTATACGGTTAAGGGCCTTTTCATAAACGAGCCACCTTTGTCGAAGAAGAAAATGGATGAGGGAAAAGCGATTGCAAACGCACTAGTTAATGAGCTACCCAAGCCATTAAAATCTAAGGTTCCAGAAGGGATTTCCGTGATATTGGAAGCCAAGTCATCTGGTCAAAAAACTGAAGAAGCCAAACCAATTGAACTGCCAAAACAGCCACAGCCAGAATCAGAAGAAAAATTGGATGATAGGCTCATAATAATAGCTTGTTTCAGAGAAGATTACTTTGAAGAAAATATGCTGGATTTATATCGAAATGACCTTTCGGATATAGACCATTATAAGGCCAATGGTTGGGTTAGAATTTACCTAACAGATTTTCCTGGATATAGAATCTGGGAGGCAAAGGAGGTTTTTCCGGATGCGTGGCGGGCTTACTATGGGGAATGATAGGAAGTTTTTCTTATTTTCAAGAAAAATTTCCAAACCATGCTTAAGTCATTAGCTCGCTCACTCACAGTAGCTTCTGTATTTTTTTCAGGAGTGCTAAATGCACAAGTTTTTGAAGTCACTATGCAAGACACTTCTGGGTACTATGTTCCCGGGGATACTGTCGGCATTCAGGTTGATTTAAATACTGCGATGAATTTTGGCAACTATTTTCAGTTTGCTATTGCACCTTTGGGCGTAACAAGCATGTCACAGCTAATTCCGCTTTATCCGGTAAGTTCAACAGCATATTCAAGTGCTGGCTCCTACACGAATGGGCTGCAGACTTCAAGTACATTGCCTTATGGTTCTTATGTACTCTTTGCCCAGTCCAGTTCACCTCAAATCCCCGACACGGTTGCATACATCACCTTTGGTCCTGAGTTAGTTCCCTCGGCATTTGCTGAATCTGTGGTAGTCGGATCAGAATATTGTTATGGCGAGCAAGTAACATTGACACTAGACAGTATACCGCTAGACTCGGCCGTTGTTGATGTGCCTGATAACTTTCCTTCTGGGAATGTTTTTTGGCTACCCTTTTCAAACTCTATTCAAGAATATCAAAGCTTAAAAACACCATCAGCAATTGGCTATGGATATTCATTGCAAGAGAATAGAGATGGTCTTTACAATAGTTCGTACTACATCAATTCAACAAATTCAGCGCTAATTTACCAGCAGAGTCCGCAAGTAGCATTGATGTCAAGTTACCAAGGAATGAACGATAGCTCAGACTTCACTATTGCTTTTTGGGTACGTAGAGATTCTTGCAGCACGGGTGTTTTATTTGGTCGCGGGGACAGTACCGGAGCAGGATCATTTGTCAGTTATTTAACAGACTCATGTACCATAGGCTTTGCAGGTGCTTTTGTTAGTCAAAGCTCTCAAATATTCGTTAAGAAAGTCGAGGCGTCCTTGGATAGCAATTGGAACCACATCGTTATCGAGAAAAATTCCGGAATACTTCGCCTGTATATTAATGGGGTCTCGAAAGACTCTCAGATTGTACTTGGTGCATTGACGAGTCCGCAACCCTTAGGTCTTTTCGTTGGTGTGCCTATGACTTTTGTAACAGATTCGATAGAGTACCCGGGAGCATATGCTGCTTTGGACGACATAGGACTTTGGTCTCGTGCATTGAGCAGCAGCGAAAGACAATCATTGCTGAATGCGAATACCTTCGACTTGACTAGCTTAAGTAGCTACACTTGGTCGACTGGAACACTTGGAACATCTTGTTCGATCAACCTAACTCAAGATACGGTGATCACTGTATATGTTCTGAACAATCAGGGAGTTGCTCACAAAGATTCAGCCTTGATATTGGTGAATAACCCTATGATCACTCAGATGTCTCCCGAGCAATGCCTTGGTGACACTTCATGGATGTATGTTCAGAATGGTGGATACGTGCAGAATTACAGTTACCTATGGAGTTCCGGGGATACTACTGCCATTCACGATAAAGTTTATCAGAGCAATACCAATGTGTGGGTCAGTAGCACTGGGTCTGCCTCTGTGTGTTACGATACCGCTGAGGTAATTATAAACCCTCTTCCAACGTCTTTGATAACCAAGAACATGCCATTCAATAATAACCAAACCACGGTTGAGTTAACCACGGGGCCTTCGGCACCTGGAACGACCGTATATTGGAGTACTGGTGATACGGCATCGACTATTAATGTATATCCTTCCCAAACTACGGCCTACGTTGCGATGGGTATAACGGACAAGGGTTGTTCAAGCCAAGATACCGTGATTGTTGAGGTAGAGAATAAAATCTTTGTAGTCAATCTTAAAGATCAAATCGTTTCGACTACCCCGCACATTGCGGGTAATTTCAATGGATGGAACTCTTCGAATACTCCTTTGACGAATCTCAGTGGAGATTATTGGTATGCGACTTTGGCGTTGGTTAAAGGGGATACCATTTCTTATAAGTTCATCAACGGAAATACATGGTCGTCACCGCGAGACTATACTACCTCGTGTACACCAAGCATACCATATTCATACTTAGGAAACCGCTACGTTGCATTGGAGACGAATGTTGACACGATAGGCCCATTCCAGCTCGGTAGTTGTGGTGATTACCCAGTTGTTACATTGCTACAGCAGGATTCTATTAATGTTTGTAACGGAACAACTATTCAACTGACCTTACCGTCATCATTGGATTCTGCCGTTTGGAGTACTGGCTCGACTGCCCTAAACTATCAGGTGCCGACTTCTTTCTTGGGATATCTAAGCGTTATTGGCTATTATCCGGATGGAGGTGTTCGAATTTTGGATTCTATTTTTATCAATCAAGACGGTCCAATTGATACAGCTCTTTCCATTTCAGGACCCCTGGCTTTCTGCTACGGAGATACGGCACAGTTGTCTGTAAACTCGAGCTACGATGTTGTTTGGAGCAATCAAGACACCAATTCAACACAGTACATCACCTCCTCCGATACTCTATTTGCCACTTTAACTTCATTGTTGGGCTGCCAAGCAAATACAGATACCATCGTTGTTCAGGTGAACGATAATCCTGATGTTACCATGACTGTTTCCGCTTCGGATATTTGTCAAGGAGATACGGCATTTATATCTGTGCCATATGCCCCTGGCATAAGCTATTTATGGTCAAATCAAAGCACGAGCAATCAAGTAGGGATCACCACTTCGACTGCAGTTTTTGTTGTAGCAACAGATACATTAACCGGATGTAGTTCTCAAAGCTTAGTTGAATCCATTTCTGTCGCTCCATCACCAGGAACCCCGATATTCACTGGTGATTCAACAGTAATGGTAACAAATAAAACGGGATATCAGTTATCAACCATAGACTCTACCGTTAACTATACTTGGAACCTCGGTGGTCTTGGATTCATATATGGCGCGACTTCGGATTCATCGAACGTTCGCATAGAATGGACAAATGCTGGGGTTACCACGTTAACAGCTATCGCAAATTTGGCCGATTGTATTCGCACATATGAGATGGAAATACAGGTATCACCTTTGAGCATTGGTGAAAACCTTGCTGGAAACTTTAATATTTTCCCGAATCCTACTCAAGGTGTAGTGAGTATTCAAAACTTCAATTTTGAGCATCCTTCATCGGTAATTCTTTTCGACAGCTATGGTCGACAATTACTTCAGATAGAACTCAACGATACGTCCCAAAAGTTAGACTTGAGCAGCCTTTCGCAAGGCACGTATTACTTAAGGTTTGAAGATGGATCTTACAAGTCCATTTCAATCATCAAATAATTTCTGACCCCGATTAGTTTACCGCTATTCGGGGTTTTCTTTTTTCTCGCTATGAACAATACCATGCACATGAAAAATTTATTAAACGGCTTGTTGTTAACCTTCTTAGCAGCAACGAGTACAAATGCATTTGCGCAGTCGGAGAGCTGTGGGCCAATTACCTTGGAGTTGTATGACTCTTATGGTGATGGGTGGAACGGCAACGATATGGACGTTATCTCGAACAGCGG
>Ga0181585_10003904_pt1 | contig 13008 bp, 13 predicted proteins | sample 071ome_29_FD_132469 | JGI IMG/M metagenome (GOLD analysis project Ga0181585, IMG submission 132469) | Coastal salt marsh microbial communities from the Groves Creek Marsh, Skidaway Island, Georgia - 071407BT metaG (megahit assembly) | ecosystem: Environmental > Aquatic > Marine > Intertidal... | reverse complement strand
TGTCTAGCGCAGTCCCAACGCGTCGCGATAGGTGTCCAGCAAGGTTTCCTGTTCGGCCAGCACTTCTGCATCCATAGCGCGAATACGGATAATTTGCCGCATGGTTTTCGGGTCAAAGCCGCTGGCTTTGGCTTCGGAAAAAATATCCTTGATATCACTCATCAGGGCTTTTTTTTCTTCTTCCAGCCGTTCAATCCGCTCAATATACTGGCGTAATTGATCTGCCCCTTTGGTTGGTGTGACATCCATGCCGGTTATCTCCTTATATCCAGTATCTGTCTGTTAGCCGCCTGTCAGGCCGGTTTTATTTATGTTTATGTGTTTTATCAAAGGCCGCTTTTTGGGCATCGGTTGCCTCGGTTTGATACCGTTCGCGCCATTCAGAATAGGGCATCCCGTAAATATAGGCACGCGCATCTTCTTTGGATATATCCATGCCCTTTTCCCGGGCGGCATCCTGAACCCAGCCGGAAAGACAATTTCGGCAAAAGCCGGCCAGGGTCATCAGGTCAATGTTCTGAACATCTGTTCGGTTTTGAAAATGATCGCGCAAGCGGCGAAAGGCAGCGGCTTGCAGCTCTGTTTCTGTTTTCTCATCCAGCTTGTCAAAATCGGACATTTTCTCCAGCCCATCTGTTGGTGTCGATAATTGGCTTCTGTTTTCCTACAGACAGTAAGGGAAGGCAAGTAGTGTTGTTCAAAAAACACTCGCTCATTCATATAAAAAAGAAATTGAAAAAACTTTGCCTCACCTAACATTTAATGCTAGGTTGGTTTTGTCTTTCTACGGTTAGGATGTTTTTGAGATGAGCGATCCCATCGCAGATAGCGCCGCGAAATTTGAGCGGATTCGTAAAGCCCACCAAAATGAGGTGGCAGAAGATTATGTGGAAATGATAGCCGAGCTTATCGAGGATACAGGCGAAGCCCGTGCGGTCGATTTAGCCCAGCGTTTCGGGGTAACCGCGCCAACTGTTAATGCCACTATCCAGAGATTGCAAAAGGATGGCCTGGTCAATTCGCGCCCCTATCGGTCGATTTTCCTGACAGAATCCGGCCAGGAACTGGCAGAAGAATGCAAAAAACGCCATCAGATCGTCCGGAATTTCCTGATCTCTATCGGGGTGGATGAAGAAACAGCCGAGCAGGATGCAGAAGGCGTTGAACATCATGTAAGCGCCCAGACCCTGAATTGCTTTAAGGCCTTTTTGCAGAAATAACCCGCAATAAAATATAAGTGCTAGCGTGCCAGCCAGAAGCTGAGATGGCGGCTACGTTTCTGGCTAATCTGTGTGGAAAGGCGGGCGATGGGCACCTGCCATTCGGCCGTTATGGCAGGCGGGTTATCGCCTTCTATAATAGCAAGCCACGGGCGGGCAATAGTATCATCCAGCGGATAGCTCCGCTGATAATGATTGCCCTTGCCGCCTGTCTTTGTGGTAAGGGGAAGGGCGATATAATAACCCTCTTCGGCTAGATGCCAATGCAGCAGAGCCGCACTTGCCCGGCTATAGGCGATAAGGGTTGTGGCATTATTCTGCTCGGCAAGCTGGTCTGCTGTTTGGGCCATTTCTTCCCAGCCCCGCAAGCGGCGAAGCGGATCAGATTTAGGCGTCAAAGGCCCAAAACTGCCTGCTGTCAGAACCGCTCCCAATATCGCTGTCAGGACAAGGTTTATCGCGATGGCCGGCAGCATAAGGCGCGCGGGCAATTGCCCGGCAAGACGGGTAAAGCTGCACGCCAGCAATAACACCATCGCCGGATAGCTGGCCGCTGCCCAATTTGCATTGGCCTCACTTAAAAAGGCTTGCACACATATCACCGCCAGAACTGGCCAGATAAAGGCGTGCAAGCCGCCTGTAAGGCCAGCGCGCATCTGGCGATAAAAGGGCAGTATCAGGATTACAAGAAAGGAGACGGGCCCTGCTACGCCAAATTGTGCGCCCAAAAACCCGAAAAGAGAGGCAAGAGAATAGCTCTGTTTTTCCAGATTGGCATTTTCGCCCAAATGCTGAAAGGTCACAAACTCATGGAAAATATTCCATAGCCAGGTCGGGGAAGAGGCAATAAGCACCGCCAGGCAAAAAACAAAAAATCCTTTTATGCGTGGCTGGTTTGGCGTGGCAGCTATCAGCAAAAATATCAGCAAACAGGGGATAAAATACAGCCCGGCATATTTGGCAAGGCTGGCCAGGCCAATGGCAATACCGGCACTGGCCATATAGGCCAGATACCCTGTCCTGGCCGTATGGGCGGCAAGAATAAAATACAGCCCGGCCGCCCAGAAGGGCAACATCACACTATCGGTGGAGATAACAAAACTGCCCAAACCGACCGCTGGCAGGCTGACCCATAAAATCGCGGCATACCGCCCGGCCATGACCCCGCCAATTTTGTTACCGGCTTGCCATAATATCAGGCTGGTCAACAGATGTAATATTGGACCGGATGCGCGCAAGCTGAATTCAGATTGCCCGAATAGCAGATTGATACCGCCCAGTAGCCAGGCGATCAGGGGCGGCTTGGAATAATAGCCTAATTGCAGATCCTGTCCCCATAGCCAATATTGGGCTTCATCCACCCCCGGTCCAAGGGGCGAGGCGGCAATAACCCATAGCCGGGCTGTTGTTATCAATACTAACAGCCCCAATACAGAATAGGGGCGAAATAAATGCGCTAAAAAAGGCGATAGATAATCTGTTTCAACAGCGTTCGGGCGCATGGCTCGCTCAAGGGTTCTAATTACGTCAACTGTACTTTGCAATGATAAAGATGAAAAAAGCGATGGGGGTCTTTTTTTAAGGGCTTTATCCTGAATACAAATATGTCTGTTGAAGTAATGGCACAAAATAGGTTTGTTTTACAACTTGAATGCATCTCTGCCCTGCTCGAGCTTTAGGGCAGATAATTAGCAGGGCAAGGTCTTGCGATGAGTTTGCCAGCTAGGTCACAGAGCCAGAACAGGAAAAGAGCATAAAATATGCAGGATAGCACCGCCAGACAAACAGCAGAGGAAATTGTCGAGGAATTTTCCTTTTTTGATGACTGGGCCGATCGCTATCAGCATCTTATCGATCAGGGGCGGCGGCTTGCCCCGATGGATGCTGCCTTACAAATAGAGGAAAACCAGCTAAAGGGCTGTCAGTCTGTTGTCTATTTTTTTTCTGATACAGATAAAGAGGGGCTTGTTCATTTCAGTGCGGCATCTGATGCTGCGATTGTTCAAGGGCTGATCGCGCTGTTATTGCGGGTATATTCTGCGCGCACGCCGCAGGAAATTCTGGAACTCTCTCCGGATTTTCTGGAAAAAATCGGGCTGGATAAACATCTCTCGCCGACGCGCAAAAATGGCCTTGCCAGCATGGTAGAGGCTATCCGGCGGGCGGCTGAGCAAAATCTAAAGACCGGGTAAGGCCTCTTTTTCTAGGAAGCAGAGGGGGCTTCGGGGGTGCGTTCGGCACGGGGCGTGCGGCCATATACCTCGCGATAGCATTTGGAGAAATGCGAGGCAGAGACAAAGCCGCAAGCCAGCGCAATCGATAAAATAGACATAGAGGTCTGGCGCAATAAATGGCGCGCGCGTGCCAGCCGCAAATTCAGATAATATCGGGTCGGGGTGGTTTGCAAATATTTGCGGAACAGCCGCTCTAGCTGGCGGGTGGATAAATTGGCTTTTTGTGCCAGCTCGGTCTGGGAATAGGGCTCTTCCAGCCCCTCTTCCATAAAGCTGACCACCGCCAGTAATTTGGGATGCGAGACACCAAGGCGCGAGCGCAATTCCATACGCTGGCGATCGCTGGGGTCACGGATACGGTCATGGATAAATTGCTCGGATACTTGCGCAGCAAGGGTAGTGCCATGCACCTGAGAGATAAGATATAAAATCATATCCAGTGAGGCCGTACCGCCCGAGCAGGTGATGCGTGTATCATCAATTTCAAACAGCTCATTTGTGATTTCCAGCAATGGAAATTCTTCGGCCAGCCCGTCGATATTTTCCCAATGGATAGTACAACGCCTGTCATCCAGGAGGCCGGCCGCTGCCATCAGATAGGTGCCGGTACAAATGGCCCCGATAATAGCGCCATTACGATCCAGCTTGCGAATAACATTCAGCGTATCTCTGGTGCAGTATTTTTTGATATCCAGACCGGCACAGGCAAAAACAAGGCGGCAGCTTTGCAAGATTTCCGGATCGCCATCGGCGCTGACCACCACGCCATTAGAGGCCTCAGTCGGCTGGCCATTCGGGCTGGAAATAACCCAGGAAAACAGCTCTTCTCCTGCCATACGGTTGGCCGCACGCAAAGGTTCGATGGCCGAGGCAAATGCCAGCATTGAAAAATTGGGTATCAGCAAAAAGCCGACTTTCAGCGGGCCAGCGCTTTTACTGGCCTGCAAAAGGCTTTTTATTTTTTCATCCCGCATGCCGGCTATCATGGATGAGAAGCCCTTAAAAATTGCTCTTTTTATCAGCTTTACTGCAATTTAGGGTTTCGAACAGCAAAATTTTCATCGATCAGGCGTTTTTTTGTTAATCTTTGTCGCGTAACGCAAATGCGGGTCTATCGCTTTTAGGGCTGAATGAAAATATCGTGACGCACTATATTTGGCTGGAAAAGTCTTTGGCGCGTTGGCACAGAATGTGATATTGGCCATTCCTTTCACTGGATAAATGGCCAATACCTCCAACAAAAAGGCAGGGGATAAAAGATGAAAGATATTGATATTGCCAGAGCGGCCAGCGCAAAGCCTATTCAGGAAATTGCCGATGGTCTCTCGATACCTTCTTCTGCCTTAAAACCCTATGGTCATGACAAGGCTAAAATTGACCTTAACTGGCTGCAAAGCCAGCCCGAGCGCAGAGATTCCAAGCTGGTTCTGGTAACCGCGATTAACCCGACCCCGGCAGGGGAAGGCAAAACCACCACAACTGTTGGTCTGGGCGATGGGCTTAACGCGATTGGCAAACAGGCGATGATGTGCCTGAGAGAGCCGTCACTGGGCCCATGTTTCGGGATGAAGGGCGGGGCAGCGGGTGGCGGCTATGCCCAGGTGATACCGATGGAAGATATCAATCTGCATTTTACCGGTGATTTTCATGCCATCACCTCGGCTCATAATCTGCTTTCGGCGATGATAGATAACCATATTTACTGGGGCAATGAGGCCGGGATTGATATTCGGCGTGTGGTCTGGCGGCGGGTACTGGATATGAATGACCGGGCCTTGCGCCATAATATTGTTTCAATGGGCGGGGTAGCGAACGGCTTTCCGCGTGAATCCGGCTTTGATATCACGGTGGCTTCTGAAATTATGGCTATCTTGTGTCTGGCAACCGATATGCAGGATTTGCAAGCCCGGCTGGGGGCGATCATTATCGGCTATCGCCGCGATAAATCTGCGGTCACTTGTGCAGATATCCAGGCAGATGGTGCGATGACGGTGCTGTTAAAAGAAGCGATGCAGCCAAATCTGGTGCAAACCCTTGAACATAATCCGGCCTTTATCCATGGCGGCCCCTTTGCCAATATCGCCCATGGCTGTAATTCGGTTATCGCCACGCAATCCGCGATGAAGCTCTCGGAATATGTGATTACCGAGGCAGGTTTTGGTGCAGATTTAGGGGCAGAAAAATTCTTTGATATCAAATGCCGTAAAGCCGGACTGTCGCCAAAATGCGTGGTTTTGGTTGCCACTATCCGTGCCCTGAAAATGAATGGCGGTGTTGGCAAGGATGATTTGGGTCAGGAAAATGTCGATGCAGTGCGTAAAGGGTCGATTAATCTGCAACGCCATATTGAAAATATCAAACAATTTGGTGTACCGGTGGTGGTTGCCATTAACCATTTTGTCACCGATAGCGATGCCGAGGTGGCTGAAATTCAAAAACTGACAAATTCCGTCGGGGTGAAAGCAATTTTATGCCAGCATTGGGCAAAGGGATCAGAAGGCACAAAAGAGCTGGCACAAGAGGTGGTCGCTGTCTGCGAGGCCAATACCGCCCAGTTTGCCCCGCTTTATGGCGATGAGATGCCCTTATTTGAGAAGATTAAAACCATTGCAACCCGCATCTATCGCGCTGATGATGTGGCAGCGGATATGAAAATTCGCAACCAGCTACGGGAATTTGAAGCGGCCGGATTTGGCCATCTGCCTATTTGTATGGCCAAAACCCAATATTCCTTTTCCACCGATCCGAATTTGCGTGGCGCGCCAACAGGCCATATTGTGCCGATACGCGAAGTGCGCCTGTCAGCCGGTGCCGGATTTATCGTGGTCATTTGCGGGGATATTATGACCATGCCGGGATTGCCGCGCAAACCGGCTGCTGAAAATATCCGGCTGGATAAAACAGGTCAGATTGAAGGGCTGTTCTAGCAGCTTTTTAAGGGCTGCAATCAGAACTGGCAGGGATGGTTTGCTTCTGCTAGTCTGCGAGGCATGAACAAGCGTCCCCTTCTGCCAATCGATACCATCACCTCAAGCTCGAACGCAGAAATTAAAATGCTGCGTTCCTTGCATGAGCGTAAATTTCGCCGCCAGACAGGCCTGTTTCTGGCTGAAGGGATGCGCCATTGCACCGAAGCGGTTCAGATGGGCTATCAGCCCATGCGCCTTGTCTATGCAGAAGGGCGCGAGGCAGATAAGGGCATGGCTGCGCTGATAGATGCCTGCCAGAAGGCAGGGGGGCGGATATTGCCGGTAACGCCAAATCTGCTCTCGCGTATCAGCGGCAAGGATAATCCCCAGACCGTTATGGCTGCTTTTTGTATGCGCTATGGCCAGCTATCGGATGTCCGGGCAGGTAAAGATAGCCGCGATATTTGGGTTGCTCTGGACAGGGTGCGCGACCCGGGCAATCTGGGTACGATTATGCGTACCGCAGATGCGGTAGCCGCCAAAGGCATTATTCTGATAGAAGATTGTACAGACCCCTATTCGGTAGAGGCGGTGCGTGCCTCGATGGGGGCGGTGTTTACTATCGCGATTATTCAGACCAGCAGTGCCGATTTTATCAGCTGGACAAAGGGCTGGGGCGGCGAAATTATTGGCACAGCACTACCGGCTTCCAAAGATTATCGCACAGCGAACTGGCAAAAGCCCCTTATCCTGTTAATGGGTAATGAGCAAGCCGGCCTGACAGATGATTTATGCCAAACCGCCAGCCAGCTTGTCCGTCTGCCAATGCTGGGGCGCTCAGACAGTCTCAACCTCGCCGTGGCGACTGGCATCTGTCTATATGAGGCTATTCGCTAGGCGATATCGGCTGACCAGCGCACATATAAGGCCTGGCCGATGGCGCGGCCATTCGCACGGTTTTCCTTGATCCCCACCTCGCCCGATATAATTGTGCCGGCTTGCCCCTGCAAGGCATCTGCCAGGGCTGATTGCACCGCAAGGGTAGAGGTGCGGATAGCATAGATGGTGGCAATCATGCATAAAGGGGTATCGGATAAAAGCCGGGCGCAATTTGCCAGTAATTCGGGCAATGCGTCATTTAACTGCCATATCTCGCCCTTGGGCCCGCGCCCGTATTTTGGTGGATCCAGCAATATCGCATCATAGGATCGGCCGCGCCGCAATTCGCGCGATACAAAGGCGCTGGCATCATCGGTGATAAAGCGAATAGGGGCTTCGGCAAGGCCGGATAGATCACGATTTTGAAAGGCCTGGGCAACCGCTTTTTTGCTGGCATCCAGATGGGTGACCTCTGCCCCGGCTCTGGCGGCATGCAAACTGGCCACCCCGGAATAGGCAAACAGATTTAACAGGCGCGGAGGGCGATTATAGGCAGATTTGAACTGCCCGATTTGCTCGGCTGTCCATAGCCAGTGCGGGGATTGTTCCGGGAAAAAACCCAAATGACGAAAGGGGGTGGGCATCGCCTCAAAACGAACCCCGTCAAAGCCAAGCGGCCAGCTTGCCGGTAAATGCTTGTCCAGCTCCCATTTGCCGCGCTCTTCATCAGAGGCGGCAAAACGGCCAGACGCACTTTGCCATACTGCTTTATCCAGATAGGGCGACCACAGGGCTTGTGGCTCTGGCCGGATAAACAGATAAGGGCCAAAACGCTCCAGCTTTTGACCATCACCACTATCGAGTAATTCATAATCAGACCAGCCATCAGCAAACAGATTCTGGCCTGTATTCAGGGATATCTTCATCGCGCGGTGATGATGCCTGTTCGCTTTGCCGGTGGCAAGAGAAATTGCATGAAATAGTTAATTATACTATAAATGAATTGGAAAAATATCTGTTTTGGTAAATAATTTCTTATTTACTAAAATTATTGAAAATAGATTTTAAAATGGATGAAATCGATAAAAAAATCCTGAAACTGCTTCAGGAAGATAGCGCCCAGCCGGTTGCTGATATTGCCCGAAAAATTGGCCTGTCAGTCACGCCCTGCTGGCGGCGTATTCAAAAATTGGAAGAAGCCGGCATTATCCGCAAGCGTGTGGCGTTGCTGGATGGCATGAAAACCGGGCTGGGGATGAGCGTGTTTGTCGCCATTAAAACCGATCAGCATAATGCTGATTGGTTATCTGATTTCGCAGCTACTATCTCTGCTTTTGACGAGGTGGTGGAATTTTACCGGATGAGCGGCGAGGTAGATTATATGTTGCGGGTGGTTGTCCCAAACATGGCGGCCTATGATGCCTTTTATAAAAGGCTGATATCAGAAGTGGCGCTCACAGATGTCAGCTCATCTTTTGCGATGGAAGAAATTAAATATACCACCGCCCTACCTCTGGGCTGAGGCCAGGATAGCTTTCAGCCTTTCTGCCTGTTTTTTCAGGCTGAAATTTGTATGGATATGGTGTTGGCCTGCCACACCTGCCTTTTTTCGCCTGTCCGGGTTTTTGACCATCTCTTCTATCGCCTCTGCCAGTGCGGCCGGATTTTCTGTTTCTACCAGCACCCCGCCAAAGGCCAGAGTGGCATCAGCCATATCGCCATTTTGGCCGAGTATATCAACCGGCCCGTCTGTTCTGGTGGCAATGACCGGCAGCCCTGCCAGCATCGCCTCGCCCAGAATAAGGCCAAAGGGTTCTTCATGAGAGGGCAGGCAAAAAATATCAGCTCCGGCAAAAATGGCAGATAAATCTTCTGCCCAGCCTTTAACAGAAATATTGCCAAGATGGGCAGCAAATATTCGGGATGCAAGGGCGCTCTCAAGCTGGCCTGTACCATAGATTTCTATCTCGCAGGGAATGTTTTTCTGCTGCAATATCGCAGCAGCATCTATCAGATCCGCAAACCCTTTTTTTGCAACAAATCGGCCAGCTGTGATGATTTTTACCAGATGATTGGCTGTCTTTTTTCCCGCACGTCCATTTGCCTTTCCGGCAGGCAGGTCGAACCCGTGTGGCAGAATTGATTTTGCGGGCTGGCTATCTGGTGTCAGGCCAAGCCGGGCAAAATATTCTTCTGCCCGCCTTTGTGCCGAGCGGGTTAAAAACAGGATATTTTCTGCTTTTTCCAGATGCCGTAATTTACCGGAATGAGAGATAAAAAAATGTGGAATGGACAGGCGCGATACCGGCTTTATCAGATTGGCATTATGCACCAATATCGTGCTGGCTTTTTCTAGTTCAGCGCGTATGGAGGGGCAGAAAAAAAAGCGCGTAAACAGGTGAAATTTTAGCCAGAAAAGCGGCAAGCGGATCACCTGTACATCGCGTTGTTTTTCCAGCTCGGGCAGGATAGTTGCCTTTTCCGGCAATAGCACAATATGGCGATAACCGGCCAGCTTCAGGGCGCGGCTCAGGCTGATAAGGGCATTGGCTATGCCCCCTTTTTGCCGGTCGGTTGTAACAGAAATAACTGTTTTCACCCTAAGCCCTGCCTCTTACACTTCCTGATTATAGCTGTATATAGACTGCCTTCACCTCTGTATAGGCTTCCAGAGCATAGATAGACCCCTCGCGGCCAAAACCGGATTGCTTGCTGCCGCCAAAAGGCAGGCCGGGCGGGATAAGGTTATAGCTATTGACCCAGATATTGCCAGCCTCCAGCGCATCGGCCAGGCGGTGGGCACGGCTGATATCTTTGGTCATAATGCCTGCACCCAGCCCAAAGGGCGTATTATTGGCGCGGCGCACCGCTTCTTCTTCACTGGCAAAGGTCAGAACAGACATAACCGGCCCGAAAATTTCCTCACGCACACAATCCATCTCATCATGACACCCGGTCAAAATGGTCGGCTCGATAAAAAAGCCGCCTTGCGAATCTTTTGGAAAGGCCTGTTTGCCGCCGGTCAGGATATGCGCACCTTGTTTTTCTGCCTTGCGGATATGGCCAAGCACATTCTGCAGATGGCTATCCGAGATAAGCGCGCCAATTTGTGTCTTTGGTTGCATCGGATCGCCAATGACCAGATTTTCTGTTTTTTCCTGTATCGCTTTGATAAAGCGTTCAGCAATGCTGTCTTGTACAAACACCCGTGTGGCGTTGGAGCAGACCTCGCCTGCGGTATAGAAATTGGCATCCAGTGCGGTTTGTACCGCCAGATCAAAATCACAATCCTCAAAGACCAGTAACGGGGCTTTGCCGCCCAGCTCCAGCGTGACCTTTTTCAGGGTTTGAGCCGATTGGGCAAGAATGAGCTTGCCGGTATCCACCCCGCCGGTGAGCGAGATCTTCGCAATATCCGGGTGGGCGCATATTGCCTGGCCAATGTGATGGTCGCCATGTATTACCTGAAACAGCCCGTCTGGCAGGCCGGCAATTTTAAATAAATCTGCCAGCATATTTGCGGTAAGCGGGGTTTCTTCTGATGGTTTCAGGATAAAGGCATTACCCGCTGCCAGCGCCGGGGCAGCCTTCCAGCAGGCCACTTGCACCGGATAGTTCCATGCCCCGATACCCGCACATACCCCCAGCGGTACCCGCATTGTATAGCCTATGGCATCTGACCATTTATGCGACGTGCCATGATAGGTCGCTGCCAGAGCGGCAAAAAATTCAAACGCCTCTGCCCCAGACGGGACATCTGCCGATACCGCTTCGGAATAAAGTTTGCCGACATCGCGTACCTCTAATGCAGAAAGCGCCTCATTATGATCGCGCAAGGTCTGGGCAATATTTTGCAGAATCCGCCCGCGTTCATGTCCAGCCAGTGCGGCCCATTTTTTCTGGGCTTCGCGGGCATATTCTACCGCCTCATCCAGCATCGGCGGGCTGGCAGGTTCAATTTTGGCGATAACCTCGCCTGTGGCAGGATAGATTTTATCGAAGACAGGCAGAGAGCTGGCCACTTCGCGGCCATGAATAATTGAACGAATAATTTTGATGGGCATGATACAGCCTTTCAAAAAAGGGGGTGTGGATTTTCGTTATTTTGGGCTTGCTTCAGATAAGAAATCAAGTCAATGCTCAAGATCATTGCAATCTGCTGTGTTAAATGATTAGGGTCGGGGTAAATAGGGGAATGGTTATGGCTAAAACAGGACAAGAAGGTTTCCACCCCTTTGCGGTTGGCCAGCTTCCAGCTTTTGAAGTAACAGGAGATAGCCTCGCCCGGGCAGCAGAGTTTTTCACCCAAAGACAGGTGAAACGTGTCTTTATTCTAGCAGACCCTTTTTTAGATAAAGCCCTTATCCTATCGCGCCTGAAATCCGCGATGGGGACAGATGCCTTCCTATTTCTGTATTCTGAATTTTCAGGTGAGCCAAAGCTGGCCTCAGTTCAGGGCGCATTAGATGCTGCGCGCTTGCAAAAATCAGAAGCCATTTTAGGAATTGGCGGCGGCTCGGCTCTGGATATGGCAAAGATTGTCAAAACCTGTCTTCGCACAGGGCGTGATGTGGCAGATTTTGTGATGCAACGAAATCCGCTTCCGCCTATGGATGCGCAAGTGCCATCTGTGATGATCCCCACCACCGCCGGCACAGGTTCAGAAGCGTCGGGAACGAATATCCTTGCATTGGAAAACGGCAATAAGGGCTGGGTATGGGGGGCTGAAACGCGCCCGGATCTGGCGCTGCTCGACCCGCATTTTAGTGCTTCCCTGCCTGCCCACCTCACCGCATGGACAGGGATGGATGCGCTGATACACGCTTTTGAGGCGGCTACAAACCGTTATACCCATAAAGGCGCTCAACTCTATGCCTATGAGGCTATCCGCCTGTCTGTCGCAGCGCTGCCAAAGGCGGTGGCCCAGCCGGATAATCTGTCCGCCCGAACAGATATGTTACTAGCCAGCTATTATGCCGGATGTGCGATTAATCTTTGTTCTACCTCTATCGCCCATGCCCTCAGCCATGCGCTGGCACGCCTTGCCCCTATTCATCACGGGCTGGCAACGGCACTTGGGTTTGAAGCTACCCTGCCTTTTGTTCTGGCTGCCAATACTGCTGAGATGCGGCAGGCTGCCACGATGTTTGGTGTCCCGGATCTGACAGAATTGCCTGGCCAGCTCTCCCGCTTTATGGACAGGCTGGGGATAAAAAGAGGTTTGCCAGACGCCTTTGCCACCTTTGATGCAGATGACCTGATGCCGATTTTGCTATCGGAAGAAATTCAGCCGATGCGCGAGGCTTGTGTTGTCTATGCAAGCGAGGCAGATTTATATCGCTTTGCCACCAGGCTATTTGAACAGAAATAATCTGCCTGTCTGTCTCTGGATGCCGTATGTCGTTTTAACACTGCTTTATGGCTGATACAGACCAGTTGCACGCCCCCTGCCGCGCAGTCTTAAAATAGGACGCACACCCCTTTTGCAGGATAAAAGACAGGATATTTGAAAGATGACAAGACGCCAGCGCAGCCGCCGCCAAACGCAATCGCAGGGCGGCCCAACCCCCCTGGCACAATCCGGCTTTTCTTCTATTCGCAATAGCCTGCCAGCCCTTACCCCTCTTAGCCAGGATCAGCTGGAGACCATCCATCACAGCTCGCTAAAACTCTTGCAAGAAATCGGGATGGAGGTGACCAGCGCCGAGGCGCGCAATCTTTATAAGGAAGCCGGGGCAGAGGTGGATGAGGCAAAGGAGCTGGTTA
>Ga0181585_10003886_pt1 | contig 13030 bp, 14 predicted proteins | sample 071ome_29_FD_132469 | JGI IMG/M metagenome (GOLD analysis project Ga0181585, IMG submission 132469) | Coastal salt marsh microbial communities from the Groves Creek Marsh, Skidaway Island, Georgia - 071407BT metaG (megahit assembly) | ecosystem: Environmental > Aquatic > Marine > Intertidal... | reverse complement strand
CTGATATTATTTTAACCATTTGTTAATACTTAAATTTTTGTTTTTAAGTATTAATAAAATGAAAATATTTGTAGATATTGACGATACCATCTGCCACTATAAAAATTATTCCGAAAATTCATCGGGAGCTAAAGATTACTCATTGGCAATACCTTACCCAGACAGAATCTCTAAAATTAACAAACTATTTGATGAGGGTAATAAAATAATTTATTGGACTGCACGAGGAACTGTAACACAAAAATTATGGTTTAATGTAACTTATGAACAATTAAAAAAATGGGGTTGTAAATTTCATGAATTAAAAATGGGAAAACCAGCTTACGATCTTTTTATTGACGACAAAAACATTAATTCTGAAAGATACTTCAATTAAACATATCTACAATCAACTTATCTAGCGTATCATATTCGCGCTTCCATCCCAATTCTTTTTCCGCCTTTGACGGGTCCCCTAACAATAAATCCACTTCGCAAGGTCGATAATATTTCTGATTTATTGTTACTCTCATCACGCCATCCTGGTCATATCCCTTTTCTTGTACTCCTTCGCCTTCCCACGTTATTTGGTAACCTTTGTAAGCAAATGCCTTTTCGACAAATTCTCTCACCGTATGCGTCTCCCCCGTTGCCAACACATAATCTTCTGGTACTTTGCGGTCTTGTTGCAACATCAACCACATCCCCCTCACGTAATCCTTTGAATGTCCCCAGTCTCGCTTCGAATCCAAATTGCCCAACTCCACATACTCTTTCTTCCCCGCAAATATATCCTTGACTGCTTTTACCACCTTCATCGTAAGAAAATTAACACCTCTTCGCGGACTCTCATGGTTGAACAGTATGCCATTCACGGCAAACAAATTGTAACCTGCCCGATAACAAGTCACCATATGGTGGGCGTATACTTTGGCCGCCGCATAAGGCGACACCGGATTAAACGGCGTAGTCTCACTTTGCGGTGTTTCCAATACTTTACCATACATCTCACTTGTTCCCGCCTGATAAAATTTGACACGGTTCCGAAATTCTTCAGGTAAACTTCGAATTATTTCCAACAATCTCAACGCACCAATCGCATCTGTATCCGCAGTATATTCGGGTATTTCAAAAGAAATCGCCACGTGACTCTGTGCTGCCAAATTATAAATCTCAAATACCTCGAAATCTGGCTTCTCGCAAACAATCTGCGCAATCAAATTCGATAATCCCGAAAAATCTGTCATGTCACCGTAACTTAAAATGAGTTTGTCTCGAATATGATCCAATCGTGTCGACGAATAGAGAAGAGAAGTACGGCGAACTATGCCATAGACACGATATCCCTTTTCCAACAATAATTCTGCCAAATATGACCCGTCTTGTCCTGTTATTCCTGTTATAAATGCTAGTTTTGTCATTCTTTTCGAATATAATTCATTATGGTGTCACCTTTTTAGATTGAAATATAATCCTATATTATTCACTTTGATAATCTAATATGTCCTCTCTTTTCTAGATTTGAAAAACTTATTTCTACCCAAAATGCGCTATCCATCAATGAAACTGTTGAATGGCATCGGTTAGTTATTTTGGACAATATACCATTTAATTTAATATACGTGTTCGGTCTACCTCGGTTTTCCAAATTATTTTTCTTAATGTATTTCTTGATATTTGGTATTATTTCATTGCGATTGATTTCACCTCCCATTTTTACACCCATCAATTTCGACATCTCTTCAGTCAAAATAATTATTTTTTTTGTTAATATCGCTACCATATAATATCTGGGGCGCTCTTCATTATTGTATTTTTTACGATTCGTATAAAATCCCATATCGTAAAATAACAAATTTTGGTATTTCAATGGTTCGAATTCATGAGAACTTGAATTTTGAGCCATTGTAACCATGTCTTTCTCCGTATATCTATACACATTGATTGATGTATGATTTTGATAACTTTCTCGAGTGGTTTCTTGTCTTAAAATTACAGGTAATATATCCACAATCTCACAAGAATTTTTTATGTATTCAAATAAACATACTTCGGGTCCCTTATATACATTATTCCCCCACTCTTTTGCAAAATAATCCGGCGACAATATTAATCCAATATCTCTTTCATAAAGTTCTGATAAAATGGATTTCCCCGTGTTTATTACCAATGTATTGGTCGTGTATTTTTCGAACGTCATATTCGGGGTACCACACATATCGTCCACCATTATATCGAATATTATTGCTACGCGATGTCCGCTTTTTACCTCCTTAATACTATGGGGTATTTTCAAATAAAATGCCACCCATTTATTTTTCGTATAAATCTCCTCTTTACCTAACATAAATTCGCCTCCCTCATATTCATACGGTAATTCCAAAATCAATGTCCCTACGTGACTATCTTCAGGTTCAAATACTTTGGTTTTCATTTCGGCTCCCTGAGTATATACACTCAATTTTCTCAACTTAAATTTAATGTACCTCCCTCCATACATCTCATGAGATATCTCTTTATTTAACTTCCCCAAAACGTCTATTAATTGCTCAGTTAATTTTAAATCATCCGCATCTATTTCATACTTATTGTTTTCGTCACCCATAGTTTTTCTTTCGCATAATTCTATCAAATCTTTACCATTCTTGGGCATGCTTACTGCTGGGCCGTTCCCAATAATTTTAAGACATTCGTGATTTATATTGTCTGGTAAATGAGCCCATAATTCGGTATCAAATGGACCACCCATGTTTTTATATTTTTCCGCATAATCATATACATTTCTCATGTAATTACGCCCCCGATTAATTTTTGAAGTACTAACTGTACCCATTAACAATTTTAATTTACTTTGACTTTTACCCAAATATTTTATTCTATCATGCACTTGTTTTGCTCTTACATATTCTGGTATTGTTTCCATTCTATACATGTGTACTCATTGAAATTTTTATATTCTTATTGTTTATCTTATTAAGGCTTAAAAATTTTCACATAATAATAGGCATTATGAGCGAAGGAAAAAGAACCACAGCCTATGAATTAAAACTTCCCATCGATTCGTCACTTATGGGATTCTTACGTACGGGACTACCTGGACCAGAAATTTGTCGAATTATGAATTTTGATACATCTCTCATAAAAAAAAATAAAATCAATCTTTTCAATCTTTTCCATTTATTAAAAAAACATTATGAATCCATAATTTTAACCAAACCAGAGGTTTCCGCTACTGCAAACATTGTTTCTCCTAGTGCGAATTTGGCAAAAGTTTTGAATATTTCGCCTCATAAACGTATACATAAACAAAAAATAATTATTAAACTAATCGAATACATCAAAAATAATAATCTACAACATCCCACTATTTGGTATAAGTTCAAAATGAATAAATTTTTGAATGCATTGAGAACCAATTCACCAGTTGATGAATTGTTCAATGAAAATGAAAATAATACTGATACTACCATTATCACTCAAACACCACTTGTCTTATATCGTTTTGATGATTTGGAAACCATTTTCGAATCACATTTCATTGATAATAAAGAAAGTATTTTGCTTTCGCTTGACGACGAATTATGCGACTTTTTTGGTCTCCCAGCAAAAAGTTACATGAGTGAAATTGAAATTTTCGATGGTGTCTTACAATATATAGTTGATAATAATTTACAATCTTCTGATGGAATCGGAATAAACTTCAAAAATAAAAAAGATAAATTACATAGCTTAATTTGTGTGAACAATGTTGAAGAAAATGAAGAGAAAGAAAATGAAGAGAAAGAAAATGAAGAGAAAGAAAATGAAGAGAAAGAAAATGAAGAGAAAGAAAATGAAGAGAAAGAAAATGAAGAGTTAGTTACAGAAGAATTAGAGTCGCTTGAAGAATTAGAGTCGCTTGAAGAATTAGAGTCGCTTGAAGAATTAGAGTCAGACGAAGAATTAGAGTCGGACGAAGAATTAGAGTCAGATTTTGATCCTACTGAGTCAGAAGAAGAAACAGATTCAGAAGAATTGACATCGTCGGAAGAAGATTGAGAATAATTAAATAAAACAATAGAAACTTAAAGAAAAAAAAATAAAACTATGTATAATGGAAGAAGAAAGCACCTCTTTTACCTTTGTGGAAGATAAATGTTATGAATTATATCGTCAATCAAAAAAAGAAAATCGTAAATTTAAAGACACTAATAACAGGTTGGAACGCAAAACCCAAAAATTATCTTTGAAATGTAAAACACTTGAAGACGAAATCCGTGAACTTAAAAAAACAAATCGTAAACTCACTAAAGCAAATGACAAATGGACCCAAGAAAAAGAAACTCTCGAAACAGCTTTGAAAATTTCCAAAGAAAATTCCAAAGAAGTACGCAAAATGTATGATTTTATGAAAACAAATTACCAAAGATTCTGCAAGAAATTCAATAAAAGAAAAGACGACTTACTCGAAGTATACGAAGATTTTACTATCTCAAATGAGACTGTGAATAAACGCATTGCTGAATATGAGAAACGTGCATAATAAATCATTTATTGAAGTTAATACTTAAATATATGATTTGATGGTATATGCAATATGCCAAACCAATGTTGGAACAGACTGACTGTTGAAGGTGAAGGATGGGAAAAATTTTACAAAGAAAATACCAATGCTAATGGAATCCTGGATTTCGATATAAGTGTCCCAGTAGGAGGTTTGAGGGCGACAGCTTATGAAAAATGGACCGCGGAAATATCGGGCGGCGGCGAAGATTGCAACACATGGGACGAAAGCCCCGTCATCGAGTTCTATTCCCGTTGGTGTCCTCCCATCAATTACTTTCGTACAGTTAGTAAAAAATACCCCGCATTGACATTCACACTGCAATTCGACGAGTTTTGCATGGATATTCACGGGACTTCGGTCTTTAAAAACGGTGTCCAAAATGATTTAAATGAAAGTATATGCGAACACCTTACCAAAGCACACGGGATTAAAAGAGAAGATATATTAAGTGAAGTACGCGAATATTTTACCTCATCTTTTACCTGCTCATCTTACTCTCTGGGAAACTTGCGCGATAACATTATGGAAGGTGATTGGTATCGTGGGTTATATTTAAATAACAGTGACATTGACATTGAACAAGAATGGGAAAAATTTAAAGCAGATAAAAAGGAGAAAGATAAATTATTTTGTTAATTGATTTTTTTTCTTACTCTTCTTTTCGTTTTTCTTTTCATTTTTCTTTTCGTTTTTCTCTTCGTTTTTCTTCTTCCGCCTTTTTTTGCTTTCCCTTTTGAATTACTTTTTGAACTTGATTTAGCTCTTAGCCCTTTTCTTCGTGTTTTCTTTGCTAACATCTCTCTTTCTCTTTTTCTATTCTCTTTATCTCTCTTCTCCCAGGCTTCTTTTCTTATTTTACGCTCCGGAGTCGTTGAGTTTTTTTTGTCTTTTCCCTTAGGTGGGGACGTATATCTTTCATCGACAATTCCTTTTATAGTACCCACGTCTAAAGTTTTGCCTTTCCTATCATGCATTATTTCATTTAATGCGATATATAATTGACTCGCCTCTTTTTTTTTTCCTCTTCTTCTACTTAAAGATCTTTTTCTATCCCTCGCGTCTATTGTAGCGTCATGATTTTCAATTTGTTGAACCATCATTTGTTTATCCACTTCCCATTGTTCGTCTAAAACATCATCCATATATGTTTCCAAATCAACATCGTTTGCTTTATTATGTACTTCTATCGATTTAATCTCGTACTCTCTCATTTTATCCATTAAATATTCAAAATCAGGAGCGAATTTATCAGGATTCCTAACACATTTATATAATAATGGTTGATAATTAAGTCCATTTGAAACACATGAAGATGTTAATAATTCTCTAAAATATTTTCTTGTCACGAATCTTTCTACTGTATCCAAAAATGTGGAAAATCTTTCATCGCTATCATCGTCATTCCAAATTTTTTCAATCGCTCTAAAAATATAACATTTATTTGTTATATCAAAATTACGCAGTTCATCTCCCAATAATTTTATACCTAAGTCTATACGAATTTTTTTCTTAAGGTTAAGTGAATCATATATATCTAATAATTCAGGTTTTATATTTTCTGGTTTAGAAAAAATACTTCCTCTAGATTTAGCCATATATATTAGTGTAACAATAGAATATTTCTCAATTGAATTATGTTTCAATAGATTTTATATTCTTATATTAAATGAAATGTGACAAGAATAATAACGGCGGTGCCGTAATGAAAATGGGTTATTCGCCCGAAAAAAGAAAAATGATTTTTTTGGGAATATGTATTTGGATTAGATTTCTTATAGCTTTCGGTGTTTATAAATTTTATCACCGCAATGAATTATCTTACCTGATACCAATAATCGCAGGTTATTCCATTTACATTAACGCTAAACAGATATTCAACGACAAAAAAAAAGGGAAATGCGTTTGGTGGTCCAGACCATTCCATATACTCAATGGTTTAGCTGTTTTACTCGTGAGCGTGTTTAAAATCAGTTTGTTTAATTTACACCCTAATCGATTAATTTCCGGTTTATTGGCAATCGATGTATTATTCGGCATTGTAACTTCCCTTATAAAAAAACCTTGGGTATAACACAAACTTTTATTCAAAATTCATAATCATCTTTTGAATAAAACTTAAAACATAAAACTTAACACTTAAAAAGACTTTCATATTATTCATTATAGAATGAAAGTATTAATTACAGGAGGATTCGGTATGGTCGGTTGCTGCATTAAAGATTTCCAGGTAAGTGCTAGTAAAATTTTGAATCTTCTAAAAAACAGCGACACACTAGACTTTTATTATTTGTCAAGTCAAGATTGCGATTTAAGAGATCGCGATGCTGTACTCAAATTTTTTGCTCTTCATAATTTCGAAGGACTCATTCACCTGGCAGCCAATGTTGGTGGACTCTACAAAAACATGAACCAAGGCATCGAAATGTTTTCCGACAATGTAAAAATCAACGAAAACGTTTTAGAAGGAGCCCACTTATCCGGTATTCAACGTGCCGTTTTTGTTCTTTCTTCATGTATTTATCCCGCTCAACCTTCTCGCTTCCCCATGGACGAATCTATGATTCACGAATCACCTCCGCATCCATCAAACGAAGGTTACGCCTACGCCAAACGCATGCTCGAATTACAGTGTCGACAATATTCCAAAAAACACGGTCGAGAATATATTTGTGCTATTCCCGTGAATTTGTATGGACCTTATGATAATTTTAAAGTTGGCGACAGTCATATGATACCGGGTCTCATGGAGCGCTTTCATCGGGGTAAAAAACTTAATCAAAAAGAAAAATTCGTTGCTTACGGCACGGGAAAACCTTTGCGACAATTTTTATATGCACGTGATTTTGCTGAGATTTTGTGCCGTCTTCTTCTCGCAGATGAATGTAAGAAAGAAATGAAAAGCGGAAATATCATTTGTTGTAATGATGAATATACAGTACAAGAAGTAGTGGAAAAATTAGGCGAGGCAATGGGTATATCCCGAGAAGATATCTTGTTTGATGCTTCGAGATCCGACGGTTGTATGAAAAAGACCGTGTCCAATGACAAATTCCGTGCGCTGTTTCCCGACTTTGAATTTACAGATTTTTCGACAGGTCTTAAAGAAACATATGAATGGTTCCAAATAGCCGAGGCGGAAGGGAAGGTGCGTATTTAATTTATAAATCATTTAAAGAAAATCATTCAAATATAGATATAAGTATGGATATTTCTACGTTTAACTTAGCTCCACCCGATAAAAATTATTCGTTACATAATAATCTGTTGTCTAGTGTGAGTACCCCTAGACATGTAAAACAAGTTCCAAATATACTCACTAAGGAAATAACACCCAAAACTAGTTGCGCAAACCAAAAATCCAGTGGACGTTGTTGGATTTTTGCAGCCGTCAATATGCTACGCAGAAAGGTTATTGCCGATAAGAAAATACCCGAATCTTTTGAATTTTCACAAAGTTATGTATTCTTTTTCGACAAACTAGAAAGAATGAACTACAATTTAAAATTGGTTGAAGACCTTTCTTCCGAAAATCGTTCTTGGGACGATAGAGTTATCCAACACATTCTCAAAGAACCATTTGGTGATGGTGGACAATGGGTAATGTTTACCAATATCGCAAATAAATATGGTTTAATTCCCAAAGATAGTTATCCCGAAAGCAAACACAGTAGCAATTCGGCAGGCGTAAATATGGTAATGTCTAGAATGTTTCGAACTTTTGCCAAAGATTATTTTAACAACCGAGAAAACTATAATAGAAAGAAATGTCTTGAGAAAACCTGGCAAGTCCTTGTAAGATTTTTTGGAGAACCACCCAAAAAATTTGTTTGGAATTATAAAGCAGATAAAAAAGTTGAAACATTCTCTGGGACACCGAGAGAATTCATGACAGATTTCTGTAAAATCAATTTTGACGATTTTGTATCGCTTACTCATGATCCCAGAAACATCTATAATCGCCTGTATGGCGTAGAACATCTGGGTAATGTGGAAGGTGGCGATGTAGTAAAATATTTGAACATTGATATAGAGCGAATGATAGCACTTTCTAAGAAAGCAATCGATGATAATACACCCGTATGGTTTGGTAGTGATGTGGGACAATTCTTTAATTCGAAACTAGCCATGCTCGATGAAAAATCATTTGACTACGTTGGGTTCTTAGACCTCGACGATACCATGAATAAAAAAGAACGTATCAATTTTTGTGAGAGTCTGATGACGCACGCAATGGTTTATGTTGGTTATAATACGGATATTTATGGTTCTATTAATTATTGGAAGATCGAGAATAGTTGGGGTACAACAGGACCTTATTCGGGAAATCTCATATGTAGTGACAAATGGTTCAGGGAATATACCTATCAATTGATTATTCCCAAGAAATATATATCCGAGGAAGAGAAGAAAATCTGGGCAGGTGATATTGAAAAATCCTTCCCTATTTGGGACCCGATGGGTTCGCTCGCGATGTGAGTGCATTACAAAAACAACATAAAAATCCAATTTCATATTTATGCTTCAGAAGAAAAGGAAAAGGAAGCATCAATATACACATAGTAAATAATTTTATGCGATTGAAACATGGTAAACATAAACACTCCTATGTCGAAGTACCACGAGGAAGGAGGCAATGTGGTCGCTACGAAGACGGCGCCGACACAAGCCATGACGGTCGAAACGACAAAAGAAAAGACGGCATTTACGACTGCGACTGCGGAAAAAGCCGAACTTCTGTGCTTAAAATATTTTAAATTTAACAGAAACAATAATAAGACGTGGCAAGAGTTCATTGCTTCTCTTTGCGCCAAAGACAAAAAGATTTTGGAAAATTCCCGAAAAGAATATCAAAAGGGCGAAAAATTTACGTTGATTCGCGCCATAAAAGAGCAGAACGACGAAATTCCCAAGGGTTTTGACGCATGGTGCGAGGCAAAGTTGCCGTCAAAAAACTCACAAAACATCGAAAAAACTCTTTCTAAGTTTGGCGACGGAGAAGGACAATTCAAAAATTTCAGTGACTTTGCTCAGGAATGGACGAAAAGAGAACTCGACCAATGGTGGAGCCGAAGAAAAAATTATAATGACGGAAAGAATGTAAAAATGATTAAGGCGTTGCTGAACGCCAAAATTCCCCTCGTGCAAAAATGGCTTGAAAGCGAACACCACAAGCATTTTAATAATCCAAAAAGAAAGAGAATAGCGAAAGTCGACAATAGTATACAAAAACTGCTTGGTTTGTTTGGTTGCGGCGAAGGCAAATTTAATGACTTTGGTGAATTTGCTCGGTCTTGGGATCCAAAGACAAATGCCTGTGATACGTGGTATAAACGAAGAACACAATGGAGGGAGACAAAAAAAAATAAGCACATTTTAGCGTTGTTGAAAGCGAAAATTCCAAAAGTGCAAAAGTGGCTCGACAGCGAATATCATAAAACATTTGACGATGACCATAATTATCATGTCCACACGACCAAGGAAGTTCGTTTAAGCAATAAGCAAGAAATGGAAAACATGGATGCAGAAATCAAAGCCAACAAAGAAGAAATTGCACTGATGAAGCTGGAGATTGAGGATTTGAAAAAAGAAAAAAAAGAAGACCGTTTTGCGGTCAATGATTCAGACAGTTTTGCCATCGAATCTCAACGTTATTTTTCCCAATTAGAAGAACTTCTAGAACGTTACGGAGACTACGACGAGTATATAACACAAAAATGCAAACTCCTTGAGCAATCATGGCGCAAATTAATGATATTGGGAAGAAAAAAAGAAAAAAGAAAAATAAAATAAATAAAATAAAATAATTTAAATGTAATCAATAATTTAGTAAGGAATCATTTTTTTAATTCACATTTTCCACACAAATATTGTTTCAAATTATACTGCTTATACTTTTCACAATACTCTCTCAAAACTTCCATCCTTTCTTCCACCAGAGGTTTACACTCAATCTTATCACCATAGACATCGTCAATGGCTTGTAAATTTTCAGAACTCACAAAAATATCTACCAAATCATTGAGTACTTTCAACTCATCATTAATTTCTGGATTAAAATTTTCCATATTACTAATAATCTTTTGAATTCTTACGAAAATTGCGTGAAAATTCAAAAACGACAAAGGACATATATGGTCAATTTGCAATCCTTTTTTACCCCTCTTTCTCTTTATTTCCTTATCTTTGCGCTGCATCATTTCAATAACATTTTCCAATATTATTTCATCGCATTGTATTTCCAATTCTTCTTTATTCGCTTGATAAAATCGCCAATAAACGTAAAAATGCTTGTGAGTTTTATCGATTTCATCGCCTTTCCATATTTTTTTGTGAGTTTTCTTGATATCGTTTACTTGAATTCTAAACTTATGTCTTATATAATCATTAGGACATACTACATGTGATTTACTCAATTCCTTGAGGGTGTTTTTTCTACCATTTGGCGCTATTTCTTGACAATAAGTTGTACTATCAATTCTTTTACAATTTTCGTAGCGATGAAATAAATATTGTGTTTTTCCCAGTTCTGAAATTTTTTTAGAATGTAATTTATACTCAGCAGTAAATTTCCCATTAGAAACATCTATGAAATCACCCTCTTCTAAATTTATCAGTCTTTCTTCGTCAATGGTTTCGCAATCCTTATTTAATTTTTCAAATATATAGAACAATAGTGGGAATGCTGTTAGAAAGAAATTATTCATCGCATCAATTTCTTTGTCACGAATGTGTGTTTGGGTTTTACTATGCTTATTAATGTACTCCCATTTATTATTTTTGTTTCGATTTCAGCGCATCGAAACTTAAACATTGTTTGCCATTCTAAAATCATAAACAATGTCTGCACCAAAAAGAATCCGTGAAATCATTGGTCTATTAGGACACCAGGGCGTCGGTAAAAATTACATCGCCGAGAAAATTCTTCCTGAAATACTCATAAAATCACGTAATACTGTTGTGCTTGCCTTTGCCGATCATCTCAAAATTGAATGTATTTCCAAATTGGGTGCCGACTTCGACAAAGTCTATGGCGAAAAAGACTATGAAACACGCAAATTATTACAAATCACTGGCACTGAAGAAGGACGTGATAAATACGGCAAAGACGTCTGGATTAAAACACTGGAAAACTGGATTAAAGTTTTAAACTCACGGGGTGTCGAAAGGTTCATTATCAGTGATGTAAGGTTCGCCAACGAAGCCGAGTGGGTGAAATCAATGGGTGGCACGGTAATTAAAATCTCTTCCCCCCAACGTTATCAGGCAAGACTTATGAAAGAAAGTTCAAAAGGTGGCAATTCGGAAAAATCTCTTGAAGAAAGAATGAGAGAATTGATGGAACATCCTTCCGAGAAAGAAATCGACACAGTAAAAAGTTTTGACTTTGAAATAAAAAATGATCCAGGTGATAATCCCCGGGAAGAATTGGCCCGAAAAATGATTAAATTTCATCCTTTTCCCTGTGGACTTTCCGAACAAAAATTTATGTTACGAGGTATAAAAAGACACGAGAGTTATATTAAAAGTTTGAAGGTGGGGAATTAATCATTTTAAATGTTTAGACGTTTATATTTAATTATTAAAATGTTTTTATTATTAAATGAAAATATTAATAGCAGGTGTATTCGATTTGTTTCACTACGGGCATATGAAATTGATAAAAAAATGTCGTCAAATGTATCCAAATGATACACTTATTATAGGAGTTCATAGCGATGAAGAATGTAAAAATTACAAAAGAAAACCAATATTAACTTTTGAAGAAAGGAAAAAAACAATAGAAATATTTGGATACAATGATGGTGTTATAAAATCACCATTAATAGAAACAAAAGAATTTTATAATCATAATAGCATAGATTTAACCATTCACGCACACAGTGAAAGCGAACATAGCTATTATATTAATAAATTTTATAGTTATGCGGAAAAAAACAATATGTTTGTTAGAATTGATTATTCATCAGAAATTTCTACAAGTGATATAATTGGGAGAATTTAAAATATTTCTATTATTATAATTAAGATGCCGAGACCCGAATGTAATTGTGGTTTAGACAATACCCTTTATAATGGTATTCAGAATATAATAAAAACACATGATTTGTGCTGGATTCATCCAAATATAATTACATTAAGTTCTATTGCTTTATTATACCCATTATTTACATCTTTTCAAGAAGGTAATGTTTTATGGGTAATAATAATTATTATTATTCGAACATTATTTGATTACATTGATGGGGAATTGGCGCGTAATTGTAATACCGGTTCTAAATTAGGAGCATATTTGGATATAATAAATGATACTTTAGGAAATGCATTATTATTGTATCACATTGTTAAAAATATATTTGGATGGAAAGGTAAATTTAGATGGGAAATATTTTCAGCATGTTATATTTTTGCCATGGGAATAATGTTGTTAATTATGGACCCTTCTGATCACACAATGGAAAATCATACAGCACAATTTTTACACGATAATGTAATCACATGTACATT
>Ga0181585_10003885_pt1 | contig 13036 bp, 18 predicted proteins | sample 071ome_29_FD_132469 | JGI IMG/M metagenome (GOLD analysis project Ga0181585, IMG submission 132469) | Coastal salt marsh microbial communities from the Groves Creek Marsh, Skidaway Island, Georgia - 071407BT metaG (megahit assembly) | ecosystem: Environmental > Aquatic > Marine > Intertidal... | reverse complement strand
TTTTGCTGCAATGTATTTTTCGTATGAACCATGTGCTTCAATATGCTCAGGTGACAGGTTAGTGAAAACGAGTGCATCAAGATGAATGAATTTATGTCGATACTGGAGCACTCCCTGCGAAGTCATTTCGATGATGGCTACATCGCAACCACTATTCACAGCGTCTCGCAAAAACCTTTGCATAAAAAATCTCCCCGGCATGGTCATTTTAAACATGTTTCGCTCACTCTTTTCTCCAATCTTAAACCGGATAGTTCCACACACCGCAGTACGCTTTCCATCTCCTTCAAATATTGCATTAATGAGCTCAACGACTGTTGATTTTCCTTTAGTACCAGTGACACCAATAACAATTATTTCTTTTGAAGGGAATCGATACCAAATTGCACCAAGAACTGCGAATATATAGTGGTAAGGAGGCTGAAGTATTTTGAATAGTACGTTCGGAATAAACTTTCGTATATAGTATAAAATCGTGTCCATATCTTTAAAATTAACCCTTTCAGTATAAGGGTTAATTGAAATTTAGTCTAAACAATTGTGTTTTCTAATATTTTAATTAGAAACATATTTAAGTGCATGTTTGATGCGCTCTTGTGTCGTTTCAACATCTTTGGGAATTTTTTGCACCGCATCAAGAGCATATTTTTGGCTATACCCAAGTGTTATTAAGGTTTCAATAACATCTGCGTCATTCGACGCACTCTCAGGTGAAGCGTCTTCAAGGTCATCGACATCAAGTACATCCTTAAGACCCAACACAATTTTCTCAGCGCTCTTTTTTCCAATGCCAGATATTTTCGATAGATATGAAGGATCCTCCATTGCAACTGCTTTTTTAATTGTTTTCACGTCAGCTTGAGAGAGAATCTGTAATCCAGTCTTTGGGCCAATCTTTGGAAGTTTTATCAACTCCTCAAAAAGAGTAAATTCATCTTGCGTTTTGAATCCATATAAATCGAGTGCGGTTTCTCGAACGGCGAGGTGTGTGTAGAGAGAAAGTGGAGTTCCTTCGGTATAGAGAAGTGAGTCAGTAACCGCAAGAAGATAACCAACACCATTTACATCAAGCACTATATATCCATCTCGAACGTCTACAATCTCACCAGAAAGTTTTGCAATCATTACACTAATGCTAGCGTGTATTGGAGTGATGAACAAGTATGTTTAGGAATTAAGCCATATTCCCATTTATCCACCAAGTTATACAGTTGTAATCAACAATATAAACAATATTTACACAGGTATTATGCACAACGTTTACACATGTTGTGCATATAATTTATACACAAATAATTTTGATTCTTGACCACACTATATAAAGACTGTATACTCGCGGCACATATGGCAATAACAAAAGGCGCAAAAAAAGCAGTACGCAGTCACGCACGAAAGCGTGTATTCAACGTACGCAGAAAGAAGGCACTCCACGACACTACTAAGACAGTACGTGACGCAATACAAAAAGGAGACACCGATACCGCCAACAAAGAACTCCCTACAGCGTATAAAGCAATCGATAAAGCAGCAAAGCGAGGCATTATCAAGAAAAACACTGCAAACCGCACCAAGTCACGACTCACTAAAGCAATAGCAAAAGTATCTACTAAATAATAAAAAACACTCTGAGATAGCAGGGTGGTTTTTGTTATATAATTAACCTATGAAAATTGTTAACTTTCTATTCAACGCTTCAGCGATATGGTTTATTGTGACAATATTAGCATTTCTATCTGTGACCATACTCGTTGAGTTGTGTGGTGGAGATCCGATTTCCGCAGGTGGTGTAGGTGAGTGTGGACCAGTGGCTGATATTGTTGTAGGAATTGGAGCAATAGTATCCCTGTACGGTTTTCTTTTGCTACTGCCAGCTGTTGGTGTAATGGTAGTGACTGGTCTAATAAAAGCAATGATTAATTTGTTAGATAAGTAGTAAAAAAGGAACAAATTGAAATTTCACAGTATATAAAAATATGCTATTATCGCACGGTACTAATGGAAGGCTCCCGTAGTTTAATGGATAAAACATCGGTTTGCGGTACCGACGCTCCAGGTTCGACTCCTGGCGGGAGCACAAATACAAAAGGCCCAGCTGGGCCTTTTGTATTTGTGCTCTTTAATTAAAACCCGAAATATTCCATTATTTGATGTGAGAATGGTTCTTCAAGGTGCTCTTCTGGAAGTCGCACTTCTAAAATGTTTTCAATTTCCTCAACCTTATCTTCAGGAACAGGAACAATGATAAGTTGAGAGAAAAGCTTATTAGGCTTCACAATAAGTTGTGGTCCGCCTGGAGCGTCTTCATCGAGACAAAATGATTCTAGGTTATCATAGCGATACAAGTCATTCTCCACTCTGACACCACGATTAGAAATTTCAAATCCAATTATTCTTGGTTCTCGGTTTCCATATACCATCATAGTTACAGAGGCCAAAAGTATGACAATACCAAACAAAGCATTACCAAGTAGAATGCTTGCCACAGCACCAGCAACACCAATAATGCCAACAATCCAAAACCAATCAGCTGTTTTTTCTATATGGTTATGCTCTGGAGCCTCCCAGTACACTGAGCGTACCTGTTGATTCATGAGAATATTGTACCACGCACGAGTGAGTCAAAAATAAAAAAAGTGGAGATTCTAGAGTTTAGAAATTTGCTCAAGAGATTGATTGCGATGAATCAACTCATCATTTCGGACTGCTTTAAAAAATTCATATTGGTTTTCATGCTTCCTTCCATACGTGTCTAGAAAACAACTCTCAATTGATTTCGCTCGCAGCTGCTTTTCATGCACTTGAATGAACTCATCGTATTGTGAAAATGCATGCGACTCGAAAAGGAAGTTGAGTTCATATGACATGCGCGGATTAAGGAGATAGAGAAGATACGAAGCCCAAAAATAAAAAAACGAGAACAAAATAGGAAGCATCGTAAAACGAATATGACCCAAACCATGAACCTTTTCTGTCATGCAGGAAATCACCACGACATGCATTGTCTCGTTTGCTTGGGCAACATCAGCAAAGCGTGTACTTTCAGAATATTTCACCGCCCGTTCTTCATCAGTAAAAAAGAGTGTGAGATGTGTGTATGAAGCTGACGACCAAGAATGATACGGAACACGTGCAATTACTTCAATTGCTCTAAATTTAAGCAATGACGGTTTTTTTCCGTACATAATGTTTCCAGAGAATACCAGGAAACCACCTAAAATACGGGGGAGAAGAGAAGGTTTATAATCATCAAACTTCCTTTTGTAGCGTTTCAACTCATCTTCATCACAAAGAAGTTTGTTGAATGTTTCATGTTGTTGGTCAGTGAGCAGTTTTTGCATGCGAGCTCAGTATAGCAAAAAAGCTTTTAAAAAACGTCATTTTGGTATACTGTGCCCGCAATGAAAAATATAATTGGTATCTACCACAACAAGTGCATTGATGGCACTGCCTCAGCAGCAGTTTTACTAAAGAAATTTCCTGAAGCGAAAGTGTTTCCGTTGCCACACGGGTACATAACAGATGATATTGCAGAAATTTTAGAATGTGTCACTTCTGAATCAGAAGTGTATACCGTGGATTGTAGTCTTGGAGTGGAAGAGTGTCTTCTAAAAGGAGCAACGGTCACCACAATTGATCATCATATTGGGGGTAAAGAAAAGCTAGAAGCACTTGCCCATGAAGAAGAAAAGTTCACCTTTATCTTTGATAATGAAAAATCGGGGGCATCACTTACGTGGTCATATTTTTTCCCTGAAGAATCACTTCCGGAACTTATCAAATATGTTGAAGACGCTGATATTTGGACGTGGAAGTATGGTGACGATACCAAACATGTAAACAATTATCTTTCGATGTACCGCAATGATCCAGAAAAGATGCTTGGTTTTATTGAGAACGAGGATATTGAATCTTTAAAAGAAAAAGGAAGTATTATTTCAGAGTACACCGATCTTGCGATTGAGAAGAACATTGAAACACTCCCAAATACACTCAAGATTGGAGAATGGGATGTGCCTGCGTATAACATTACTTCATACCATTCCATGTGTGGGAATAAACTTTCTGAAACTCTTGGTAAGACTGTTGCTATGTACAGCATAAACGGTGATGAGGTGACAATTGGATTTCGTTCTACTGATGAAAGCTCGCCAACTTCTCTTGAACTCGCAACAGCACTTGGAGGAGGTGGTCATGTGAAAGCCTCAGGGGCGAGGATGAATTTGGAGGAGTTTTTAAAAACTTTGAAGATTGTTGAGACATAAATAAAAAACTACCGGGAGGTAGTTTTTTAAATGCGGTCTGTCTCGAGTTGACCTAATTTTTAATGACTGGAAGGAATATAAAAATGGAAATACTCTTGTGGTGAGAATCGTGTGATGTTAAGCCTTGCTTGATTGATTAGCTTAGTCTACAAACTTTATCCGAAAGGTCTCGAGCGCAAATTATCCTGTATATGGTTTAAGACTTTTTACCATGGATTCTCCACCATCTGGAGCGTTTTTAATCTCTTCCCAGGTTTCCTTATCTACAAAAAATACCTTTACCCCTTGCTCCACCATATCCTCTAGTGCTGACGAAACAAACTCTTTCTCACTTGGTACCACAGGCTCGCTACTAGTCCATTCAAGCTCCCTTAAACCTTTCTCTGGATCATTTTCAAAAGTGTCGTTTGGCAGTGAGTAGATTACTCCTCCAGTATCCAGATTTTTATATCTTTCTTCGTCAGAAATAACGATATAGGGAACGCCATCCATAGCACCAGACTCTACCCAACTATCATCACTTTCTACTAAAAATATACTAGCCATTGCTCTACTAGGCGTTCCAAATACTTGAGGACCTTCATTTTCATCACGAGTTTTTTCTGCTCGAGGTTCGAAGACATCAATATCTTGATTTCTACTAGCATGAAATAACACTGGTGGTTTTTCTGGCTTTGGCGCAAAGTTTTTCTCAGATTCCATAGGCTTGATTATAACGCAAAACTAGCACAAGACAGGTGTCTCGTGCTAGCTCTAAACGGCGGAGAGGGATTCGGCGTCCAACTCTAATTCACTACGTTCATAAGAGTTACCTGTCCAGACTCGCTGGTTCGAAGCATTAGGAATAGCTTGTCACATCGCTCGTCTTTCGAATCCCTCACTCTCTCGCAGGTTGCAAAAGACGCGGACACTTTCGTGTCCGCGTCTGCAACTGCGGAGGGAGAGGGATTCGAACCCTCGAAGAGCTTTCACCCTTAACGGTTTTCAAGACCGCCGCCTTCAACCACTCAGCCATCCCTCCGTAACGATATTTTACTATGTTGTAAGTGGTTGAAGAATTCGCCCACCTTGTGCCTTATGAATATCGGCACATCCGCGTTCTAACGATCGCGGAACGGATGAAAAGTGAAGCAGTTCACTTTTCATCCACTCAGCCATCCCTCCAAGATAATATTAGATTGTGTTCAATAGATTGTTTGACTACCTATCAAAATACTTCATTGGGTCGTTCCATTCAGCCCTTCTTACAGAAGCTGTTCAGGTTCTATGACATTTTTCATTCTTCAAAATATCGAGAACCTCTTGCAAAATGCTCCCAGCATTTCTCACCCTCCATTAAATATCTTTCGATATTTTGTATGAGGATACTATCAGAAAATTCACTAAATTCAAAACGTTTGCTATGCTCATACATATGAAACTCATGGGTATTGATTATGGAACAAAACGAGTTGGCATCGCGCTCTCTGACGATAAGGGCATGATGGCATTTCCACACAAAGTATTACCAAATGATGCGTCCCTCATAAACGCACTTAAAGAGATTGTATCAGGTGAGTCGGTGGTGAAAATCGTTATTGGCCACTCCAAGGATTTAGATGGTAGTGATAACAAAGTGCATGCAATGGTTGAGGAACTTATTCAAGACATAACCCTCAATATAGGAATCCCGGTTGAGCTTGAACCGGAGCAGTACACAACGCAAGAGGCAATACGTTTTCAAGGGAGAAACGAGATGACTGACGCAAGCGCAGCTACTATAATTTTAAACAGCTACATAACAAGAAATTCATAATATGGAACAAATAACATACGAAGATTTTAAAAAACTTGATATTCGAATCGGAAAAGTGCTTGAAGTTGAGGTGGTTGAAGATGCGGACAAACTACTACGTTGTCAGGTAGACACTGGTGACAGAGATGAGGAGGGGAATGTGGTGCCCCGACAAATTCTCTCAGGAATAAGGGAGTATATTGAAGACCCACAATCTTTGGTAGGAAAGAGCTTCCCGTATGTGGTAAATCTCGCCCCACGAACAATTCGAGGCTTTGAGAGTCAAGGAATGATTTTGGCAGCCATGCACGAAGGGACACTTGGTTTATTTGAACCAGGGGCTGATATTCCACCTGGAACACAAGTATCTTAATACACTGTGGTGATTTATCGTTTACTCTTCACCAGAAGCCTTTTATAATAAAGAAACAATTATGTCCGTTCTTTCGAGTGTTCAAAAAATGTTTCCGCCACCACAAATCATGGCATTCCCATGTGTGGGTGTTGATGTGTCTGACACGTCACTTAAATACATACAGTTTGAAAAATTGCACCATTCATCGGAAGGTGCTGATTTGAGAGTTCAGTATTGGGGAGATATAGATATTCCATCTGGAGTAGTTGAGCGTGGGAGTGTGAATGATATCGAGACGCTCACTGCTGTTTTAAGTGAGATGAAAGCAAAAACAGGTGCGCAATACATTCGCATGTCACTTCCAGAAGAAAGAGCGTATTTGTTTGAGACAACCGTTGATATTGCAACACCAAAAAAAGAAATCCGTGGGTTGCTTGAATTTAAACTAGAAGAAAACGTCCCACTCTCACCAGCGGATGCTTATTTTGACTATGAAATTATAGGTAAAGATAATGCTACGAAGGAATACCGTGTAATTGTTGCGGTGTATGCGCAATCTACTATCAATAGTTATTATGAAGCCTGTATGGGCGCAGGACTCACACCTCTTTCATTTGAGATTGAAGCACAAGCTATTGTTCGAGCGACCGTTCCACATATGAATGAAGGTACATACATGTTGGTAGATTTTGGTAAAACTCGAATGGGAGTCGGTATTGTATATAAAGGTACTTTGATGTACACCTCAACACTTGAAATTGCAGGCCAACAAATGAGTCAGGAGATGCGAGCAGTTCTTGGTGACGTTGCTGAATCTGAATTAACGAAGATTAAAAATTCTCGTGGCCTTTCAAAAACAAAAGAGAATCAAGCTGTGGCAGAGGTTCTTCTTCAGTATGCAGAAAATATCGCCGATGAACTCAGTGTTAGAATGCATTATTGGCATTCAAGGGGGATTGAACGAGAAGAGCGGGCAATTAAGAAAGTGATTATTTGTGGGGGAAGTGCAAACTTATTTGGCCTACCTGAATTTTTGACACAACGATTGGAGGTGCCTGTCGAGCGTGCAAAGGTTTGGACCAATGCATTTTCACTTGATGAGTACATTCCAGAAATTTCAAGACGATATTCATATGGGTACGCAACCGCCATTGGCCTGGCTGTAAAAAATCACCTTAACCATGATTAATCTTTTACCACCAAAAGCAAAAAAATTTGCAAAGATTGAGTACTATCTTCGGGTAGGAAGCACCTTTGCGTTTTTGTTTGGGGCGCTGGCACTTTTTATTGCAGTTGCACACATTCCAACCTACGTGCTTATTGATGTGCAGATAAAGACACTTAACGAGTCGAATGCAGCAAATCAAGACAGAGATGAAGCTATTCGTGAAGCAGAAGAGATTGCTGGAGAAGCAAAAAATCTTGTCTCGCAACTACAACAACTCCACAAAGGGGAACTAAATTCAAAAGTGATATCAGAAATACGGAAAGCAAATCCAGGAAGAATTTCATATAAGCAATTTACGATTAATACTGACGAACAAGGTGTAATAGAAGAAGTACTTGTACAAGGCGTTTCCCCAACTCGGAGTGAGTTGGCTCAGTACAAAGTGTCACTTGAAGACAATCCACTTTTTGAAAGTGCCGAAGTGCCAATTTCAGACTTGGCTCGAGACGCCAATTTGCCATTTGTGATTACTATAACGCTAAGTCAAGATGTGTAACATATGATTCAAAAAAATACACAAATTATAGCCATAACAGCAACTATTTTCTTTCTTTTGAGCGTGCTTGCTTCTTGGATGTTTATTAGGGAGGTCGAACAAAAAAAAGGAGTATATGCTTCAGCTATTCTTCTTGAATCTGAAATGAATCATCGAGAACGCTCCTTGAATGAGATTACTGAAAAACTTGAAGATACAAAAACTGAGCGTGAGTCGCTCAAAACAAGAATCTTAAAAGAAGAGGACTTTATTGATTTTCTCGCACTTATTGAAGCACTCGGAGACGAGCAAGGTGTAGAACTCACCACTAATTCACTTTCTGAATCAGAAATTAATAATGAATTTGATGAACTCATTATGCGCGTTAACCTTGTGGGTCCTTATGACCCGGTCATGCACACTATTGCAATCTTTGAACATATGCCATATCAGTCTTCAATTAATGAAATGAGTCTAATCCAAACAAGCGATGGTAAGTGGAATGCATTGTTTGAGTTTCGACTTGCTAAATATAAACCGATACCATGAGAATACATTTCGAAGATATAAGCGACACGCTTAAAGATAAGCTCAAAACAAGCAATCCTCGCACTGGAAGGGATTTTGTAAATCCTCAAAAACATTGGTTTTTTGGGCTCACTATTACCACGACCATCTTTCTATTCTCAGCAATATACATAGGCGTCGATTTTTATATTCAGTTCGCTAATCCAGAAAGTGAAGTTCTTGTTGATGTTGCGCCACTGCAGTATCGTGACAAGGACGTGGTGTTGTACGCTACTATTTATGATGAACGTGAAGCTATATTTAATGCTCTCCGAGCTGAAATAACATATGTCCCCCCTCCAATCGAGATTGCAACATCAACAGAAGAAGTGACAGATGACGAGAATGCAACCGAGGAGGCGGTTGCAGAAGATAGAGAGTCACAGTAAACTCCTTTCAAGCACATCCGTGCACCGTCCCCGTAGTTTAATGGATAGAACAAGAGACTTCTAAGCTTTTGGTGGGGGTTCGATTCCTCCCGGGGGCACACAGATATTGAAAGACCGGCCTTGTGTCGGTTTTTCAGTATCTGGGTCCACGGAATCGAAGCTGTTGCCAGATATTTTTGGAGGTACGAACAAAAATATCGACAACAGGTACTGAAACTGTAAGTTTCGATTCCTCCCGGGGGCACTAAAAGAAAGAACTGGGTTCACTCCCAGTTTTTTCTTGAATATAGAGGCACTAAATGATATAGTGCGCGCATATTTTGTCCTCAAAAATCAATGGTTTCCACTTGCAAGAAGGAGGCATCGTATTATTTTTCATTTAATACATATGAATTCGATTCAAGAAATTACAGCTGGTGAAAAAGATGCTCAAACAGCCTTATCCGAGGCAAAGGAACGTGCGCAAAAAACTATAGAAGGCGCTGAAAAAAAAGGAGAAGAATCACTTATTGATCTCGAAAAAACTCTTGTAACAGAACAACAACAAGCCCTAGCTACTCAAGAGGTTGCACTAACCAAGAAAAGTGAGGAGGCAACGAAGGTAGCTGCGGCAGAGGCTGAAACGTTGCTGTCAGCCACCTCTCAAAAAACAAAACAAGGAGTAGCAACCGTGCTTACGCGCTTAGGGTTTTAAGATTTTACATATGGCCATCCTCGACATGCAAAAATTGAGATTGTTTGTGCATCGCACCAAAGCGAGTGATGTGCTTCGTGCAATCCAGAAAGTTGGTGTTGTTGAGTTTGTGCCTGTGACACTTGAAAATGAGTCACTGACTCAAAAAGAAAAAGAGGCGTTTGAATTCAATCATGTGGGAAGCAGGCTCGATTTTGCGGTTAATTTTCTCTCAAAATACGCACCAGCACAAGGAGGACTTAAAGGCATGTTCGAGGGCACAAAAGTAAACATCTCTGGTAAGGAAATATATGAGATAGCGAAAACGTACTATTATAAGGACACAATCGATGCAGCACAGAATATTGAACAAGAAATCGTAAAAGCCCGTGCACACATAAAAGATTTACATGATGAAGAAGCTGTTATCACTCCATGGAAAAAGTTATCTCTTACTCTTGGGACTCCACGGCATACAGCCACTACAACTACTTTTTTTATAAAAGGTACAGCAGAAAACATCTTATCATTTAAAGAGGGGATGGAGGCAGCGGGCGTACTATGCGCGTGTGAACCTGCTAGTGACACTCACATCATGTGTGTCTTTTTCACACAAGAGAAAGAGAAGGTTGAAAAACTACTGCAAGAGCATTCACTTGAAGCAGTAGACCTTCCTATGCGCCGAGGTACTCCAGAGGAAGAAATCGAGCGAATCAGTCGCGCAATTAAAAATAATCAAGAAGAAATTGAAACACTCGAAAATCGTGCACGAGAGCTTGCAAAAGAACTTCGTGAACTTAAGGTGATGAATGACTACATATTTTGGCAAAAGACTAAGCACGACCTCATGAGCAACACAGTAGCGAGTGCGCAAACGCTTGTATTTGAAGGTTGGTGTCCGACAAAATATTTTAAAGATGTTGAAGCTGCCATCCAAAACAAAACCTCAAATTATGCACTTGAAGTAGTTGTGGTGGGAAAAGAGGAGAATGTGCCGGTTGAGATTGAAAACAAGGGCATCATTAAGCCATTTGAAGCGGTTACGCGCCTCTACGGTCTCCCAGGTCATAATGATCTCGATCCCACACTCTTTCTCGCAGGATTTTTTTTCATTTTCTTCGGACTTTCGCTTACTGATGTTGGATACGGCATCATTCTTGCTGCGGCAACCGGTGCAATTCTATATTTTTACAATGTTCCTAAAGAGTCAAAACCACTCCTCACACTCCTTATGTTTGGTGGAATCGGTTCAATTATTGTGGGCCTCTTTTTTGGAGGTTACTTTGGTGTCGATATGTCACTTATGCCGGGGTGGGTGCAAGCACTGCAGCAGTTTGACCCTATTAAAAACCCAATTCCAGTTTTTTATCTAGCGCTTCTTCTTGGCGTAGTGCAGATTCTTGTGGGGCTCGTGCTTAAAATTGTGCGCGAAGCAAAAAATGGACAGCTTATGGACGGCATACTTGACCAGGGTCCATGGATTGCTCTCTTTCTAACACTCGGACTTTGGGGGGCAGGAAGTTTTGGTATACTTCCAACTTTTCCATATGTATACCTTGTGTATGCGGCATTACTCTCACTTGTGCTTACACAGGGTCGAAAAGAAAAAAATATTTTTATGAAAGGTTTTAAGGGGGTATTCAGTCTCTATGATTCAGTAGCATATTTCTCTGATATTCTTTCATACTCACGCCTTCTTGCACTTGGCCTTGCAACGAGCGCACTCGCGTTTGCAGTGAACCTCATTGCGGCGATGGTGCAGGGGGTGCCGTATGTCGGGTGGCTTCTTATGGCAATCATTTTAGTGATTGGACACCTCTTCAACCTTGCGGTAAACGTGCTTGGGGCATTCATCCATAGTGCACGTTTGCAGTTTGTAGAGTTTTTCGGTAAGTTCATCGCGGGTTCAGGCCGAGACTTCAAACCATTTAGGCGAGAAGAACGTAACGTAACGTTGATTGAGTAGGACACTCACCTAAGTATCCTCTCGTAGGGTGTTTAGGTGGTTGGCGTACATACACAACCATTATTAACAAATAAGTAAATTATTATGGAACCAGCAGTAGTAATGGAAACCGTAGCAAACCCAACAATCTGGGGAGCACTCTTTGTGTTCATCGGCGCTACGCTTTCAGCAGTATTAGGTTTTGCAGGCTCAACAATCGGTATGGGCACTGCAGGTCAGGCAGGTGCAGGTGTTGCAGCTGAGAAGCCTGATTTATTCGGTAAAATTCTCCTCATGCAGGCACTTCCGGGATCGCAAGGTATTTACGGTCTTGTAGGAGCATTCCTTATCCTCAACTTCTCAGGAGTGCTTGGAGCGACAGAGGCTGTAGAAATTTCTAACACCATTGGCCTTCAGTACCTCATTGCAGGTATTCCAATTGGTCTTTCAGGTTTGCTTTCAGCAATCTTCCAAGGAAAGGTATCTGCATCAGGTATCAATACAATCGCGAAAGACGAAACGCTTACCGCAAAGGCGATGGTCCTCTCAGCGATGGTTGAAACATGGGCAATCTTTGGTGTGCTCATCACCTTCATCTTACTCACTTCAATCGCAGCATAATTCATGGCACTTAGCGACTTATTACAAAAAATTGAGTCAGACGGAAAGGCGCAAGTCGCTGCGGTTCTTGCTGATGCTGATAAGCGTGTCGATGCAATAAATGCTACGTATAAAGAGAAGCAAGTGGCACTTCGTAGTAAAGTTGAGAAAGAAACTGAAACACTTCTTAAAAAGCAAGCACAAAATAGTGCTGAGCGAGATGTTCGTACACACAAACATATCATCACTGAAGCGAAACGAACGGCGATTAATGATGTGTTCACGAAGGCACTTGCTGAACTCGAAGCACTTGATGATGCAACGTACGTGGCGTTTGTTGAAAAACAACTCACAGCAATCACGTCTGATCTTAAAAATGTCACACTTAAAACTGCTGAGAATCGTGTTGATGCGACCAAAAAAGCACTTAAAGCGGTTGGTGTAGACGCAACGTGTGAAGCAGACAGCGCTATTGGCGGTGGGTTCATCGTAGTTGGGGAGGACTACGAGTATGACTTCACCTTTGCGCGTCTCCTTGAGACACACAAGGCAGAACTTGAGGCAGAAGTAGCACAAACACTCTTCAATTAATATGAGTAACTCTGACTACACATACGCCGGATCGCGCGCAAAGACACTCGAGAGCATGTTGCTGACACATACGCAACGTGAGCTTTTGGTGACTGCAAAAGATGTAGCAGAGGTAGATAAAGCACTTTTTGACACGTACCTCGCACCGTACCTTTCACGAACCGGCGACGTGCAGGT
>Ga0181585_10003877_pt1 | contig 13046 bp, 12 predicted proteins | sample 071ome_29_FD_132469 | JGI IMG/M metagenome (GOLD analysis project Ga0181585, IMG submission 132469) | Coastal salt marsh microbial communities from the Groves Creek Marsh, Skidaway Island, Georgia - 071407BT metaG (megahit assembly) | ecosystem: Environmental > Aquatic > Marine > Intertidal... | reverse complement strand
TCAACTTCAGCCAACTTTTCTCGTGCCGTCTCGAGTTTTTTGAACAATCCCAAAGACACTGCATATTTTTGTGGTGGATCTAGCCAGATATGAAATTCTGTAATGTCGTTTTTCTTTAGGAATTCAACTGTGTTTCGGCTTCTTGCTGCGTCTTATGTGCCGGCAAATAGACCCAGTAACTTTTAGGCCGCCTCTCATTCACAGTTCTTTGCTTGGCTTGAACACCCGAGCCAAACAATATGTCGTACACTTTGTTGCTTTCCTGTTCCTTTGGAATGGACCTAATGAAAAACATTTCTTGTTTACCAACGTCTCTTCTGCTTCAGAAACTAAAGAGACCTGCTCGCCAGCAAGTGATGTAAGTGGGTTTTGTTTGCTTGTTTCTTGTTTTAATTCTGACAACAGTTTTATAGGTTTTAAACCAGGAAGCGTTTTAGGATGATCCAACACTATTTCATTGGATTGATATTGGCTGGCCCAATAAAAAAAGCCACATTAACCAATATTAAAAACAGGACAATTGTACGCATTGGTTTAGCCTTGCATAATCTGCAAACCCTCTAGCACTAAATGTGGGCGATGAATGCAATCTGTAGCATTTACTTTGGTCATATCCAGCAACTTACTCTCTCCACCTGTTAGCACTATTTTATAATTATTTTCATTAGCAAGTTGTTGAATTATTCCCAATACTCCTTTTTGGTATTGCGCAACACAACCCGAATACACAGCCTCTTGAGTATTATCGCATAACAAATTTATCGTATGCGTGGCTCTATCAAATGTAATGCCATTGGTCTTATTCACCAAGGATTCCACCATAAGATGCGCACCTGGCATAATCAAACCTCCTTGATGATCACCTTGTCCATCTATCACATCAATGGTTGTCGCGGTTCCACAGTCGACCACTATCTTACCACCTGAGATTTGATCATGTGCAGCAACGAGTGCCGCGTAGCGATCATTACCATATGTGTTTACGTTAGCGTACTTGAGATTGATTGCGTAAGCATGCTTTTGCGAACGATAAAATGTAACGGGTATATTTAACTTTTCGATAAACATTTTCTCAAATTCATCGCCTAATACACTAACGACATGTACAGCTTCAATACCTTCTAAGTTTATCGCTTGTAAACATTCGTTCACACGCACATGGGTATCATTCTGCGTATATTCTAATGCGTTCATATGCTGCAAAGCGTCATCGTGAAGCACCCCCCACTTACAACGACTATTACCAACATCCAATAATAACTTCATGCGCATGCTCGCAAACTAACATCACCCGCAGAAATAGCTTGTAAACCCTGAGATGTTTCTAAAAGCAAATGACCAAATTGATCAATGCCACGCGCAGTACCAAATATATCTTCATTTGTTGAATGTAGTACCACAGGTTTATCTTTCATAATATCCCATCGACCCCAATCATCGATTAGAGAATTTGATGCGGCACGATCAAATAAATTTAGCTCCAAAACAACATGATTTAATATACTTGCTGCCACTTCATTCCTTGTGATGGATTGATTACTTGTATGAGTAATAATATCAGTCCATTGCTGATCGATATGGATATTCTCCTGCTGAGGCATATATACATTCACACCTATGCCCACGATCAATTTTGTTTGGCTATTCATTTCACCCGAGCATTCTATTAATAATCCTGCAAGCTTTTGATTATGACAGTAAATATCATTTGGCCACTTCAGCCCTAAACCTGATACATCAAGGTCTTCTAAAGCACGCACAATACTAATGGCTAATAATGGGCTCAAAGCACCGATCTCACTTAGAGGCTTTTGTAAGCTCCACAACAGGGACATATAAAGATTTGCAGCATAGGGTGATTGCCAAACCTTTCCCCTGCGTCCTTTTCCTGCTGTTTGCATTTCAGCCAACATAACAGAGAAATGGTCATTACTAGGCAGTTCGAACTTAGCAATACAATCGTTGGTAGAATTAACCTGTTTTTGAATATCTATTTGAAATAGCTTATCTCTCACTTCTTTTGATAGCTTTGAACAAATCAGCTCATCATTAAGCAAGTCTAGTGGCCACAACAATCTATAACCTTTGCCTCTTATTTTTTCGACAGCAATACCCATAGCCTCTATTCTCAGGATACAATTATGGATTGTTGCACGTGTTACGCCAAAAAATTTGGCCAATTCTTGCCCTGAACAAAAGCGAGCATGGTCTAGATGATTTAAAATATCGAAATATGGCAGCATTTTTCAAAGATAAACGGACATTTTGTACCCATAAAATGTCGAAGAAACTTCATCAACACTAGGTACAATAGCCACACTTAATTATATAAATGATTATGTCTAATATAAATTGCCCTGTTTTTTGCAGATTGTGCTTTGTTGTACTACTCATGCTGAGCATGACTAGTCATGCAGAATATTACGTTTACAAACACAAAGATGGAACTACTTGGTAATCAGATAAAAACCTACCCACAAACAATTACAAATTAATTGCCACCATTGGCCGACCGACTGCTTCAGTCTCGTGCACTGGCTCAATTAGCAATCGTGCCAAAGATCACGCACCAATTATACAACAGTACTCTGATTTATACGGCGTAAATCAAGAGCTGATAAAAGCAATTATCACTGTTGAGTCTTGCTTTGATCGCTATGCTGTCTCACGCGTGGGGGCCAAAGGGCTGATGCAATTAATGCCTGAAACTGCGAAATTAATGGGTGTGCATAATGTGTTTAATGCAAAAGATAATATTCGAGGCGGGACTCGTTATTTCAGACAAATGCTAGAACTATTCGAATTTGACGTTGAGCTTGCATTGGCTGCCTATAATGCCGGGCCTAATGCGGTTAAAAAATATAATGGCATTCCACCTTATAAAGAAACTAAAGGTTACGTGAAAAAGGTAATAAAGCATTATAATAGCTTCACTGAAGTTGAATCATAATCTACACTATTACCCAATCATGTCATTTGCAAAAAAAATTGTAATTGCCCTCGCGGTGATTATTGTCATCACCATACTATCCGCAGCACTCGCCTATAAACTAGTAGATGATAGCGTCATCGAAGATAACGCACTCAAAGCGTTGCAGGAGACTCTCAAGCGAGACATAAGTGTTGGCGGCGAATTCACTTTATCAAGGTCGCTACATCCCACGCTGCGCACGACTGGCATCCGAATTGCCAGTGCTGACTGGGATCAAGGCAATACTTTACTCGAAGCACAAACCCTAGAAATCGGCATCGCCCTACTGGATTTATTAACAGGCAATATCACTGTCGAAAGTATTGTGTTTGAAGACGCCATTATAAATATCAAACGCAATGCTGATGGTCAGTCGAACTTAGAGTTCTCACCAAACAAGGCTTCAACAGAAAAACGTAGCAGTAACAAAGGCGTACCTATTGATGTTATTGATGTAAAAATAAAAAATCTGACTATCAACTATTCTGACCAACAGTCTGAATCAAGCTTTGTATACAAACTCGATGATTTTGCTTTAACACCCATCAATAAAGACACTATCAACATTATTTCTAACAGTCACTTTGATGAACAACCCATCATGCTCGATAGTGATATGTGCAGAATTCGTCACTTACTCAAAGGCGAAAACTGCTCTATTCGTGCCAAACTAGATACTCAGCCGTTTGAAACTGATATTAATGGCAACGTAAACATCGCCAATCAAGGCATGCTGCAAATTGATATTCATTCTTCAGCGAGCAATATAAACGAATTAGTTTATGCACGAGATTTATCATTACCAGATACAGAAAAAATTCAGATTAAAACTCAGTTGCAAGGCAACTTTAAACGATTAGCTTTGAACAACCTAGATGCATCAATAGAACTAGATAACACTTCTCTAACTGCCACTGGCAATATCCAGTCGATCAATAATCTTGAAGGCTTAGATGTACAGCTATCAGCTTCAACCAAAACACCTGCTTGGTTAGACAACTACCAGCAAATTCTTTCTAGTGAGTATATTGAAGATTTTCAAGCAAAAGCATCATTACAAGGCAACAAACAAGCGCTTAAAATAAATAGTATTGAGTCAACATTAGAATTACCAGACACAACAGTGACTACAACTGGCAGTGTGATAATCCAACCTGAAATTGCACTCGCTCTTAATCTAGAAGCAGAAGGTGAACATCCTGCATGGCTGGACGAGATCCAAGAAGCCGTTGTTGCTAAAGAGATTGATAAGTTTTCCGTGAAATCACTTATTGAGAATCAAGGCACTACCTATACAATTAAGAACTTATCAAGTGAACTCAGTATTGGCGATACAAGTACTTCTGCCGAGGGTGACTTTAGCATAAATGAGAATAGCGACATCGGTATAGACTTAGCACTTAAATCAGAAGGAAAAAATCTACAAAGCTTTGATAAGCTAATCAAACAAACTCTGCCTAAAACGAGCAACTATTCCCTAGCCACGCTCTTTAGCTTTAAAAATAACGCTATCTCAATAAAAGAATTAGCGTTAACAATTGATGAAACTCAGCTGCAAGGCGATAGCCAAGTAGAATTATCATCTCCTCCAAATATTAAAGCGGACATTAAAGCAGATACATTAAATATCGAGCATTTACTTGCCTTGCTCTCCAACGATGACGAACAACCCAAAGATAATAAAGACAAAGAAACCGAATCTGACTCCCCATTGTTTTCAGATGCACCTATAGAGTTAGATTGGTTAAATACAGCTGATACTCAAGTATCTTTACTAATCAATAATCTCATATACAAAGACGCAACACTAAATGACATCAAGGCGTCTGTCATCGCTAAAAATAACACTGCGACTCTAGATATTTCATCCCTCAAATATGAAGATGCTAACTTAACCTCAAAGACGTCCGTTAACGCCAACAACAACACCTATTCGTATAACTTATTCACAGAAAATTTTGATATAGGAAAACTTCTAAATCAAACCGATATAAGTAAGACATTACAAGGTAAAATTGACGCATCTATTGATATCAATTCCACTGGAAAAACAAGTAAACAACTTGCGCATAATGCTGGAGGAAAATTTACCAGCGTAATGACACAAGGATCACTGGCTGATGCTCCTATTGATTTACTCGCTAGTAATTTGCTCGTAGAACTCATGCCTGGAAAATCCAAAAAAGATAACACTAAAATCGAATGTATGTTTGCTCAATTTACAGGTGAAAACGGCATCTTTAACACAGACGCAGTGTTACTTAATACTGAAAATATTGTAATGACAACCAGCGGTAAGATTGATTTAACTGATGAAAAATTAAACCTATTACTAGTCCCCAAACCAAAAAACATTGAATTATTTACATTAGATGCCAATATACGTGTCTCGGGCAAAATCACTGACCCTGGATTTTCTTTAGATAAAGGCTCCGTATTCAAAAAACTACTTAAAAGTGCTGCTACCGTCGCATTAGGGCCAGCCGCATTGGCTGTTCCATTCACTAACATGGGCGGCGACAAAAGTGAAAAATGTTTCAGCGAAGTCGCTAGCACAACTACCAAAGCCGTAGAAGCTCAACAAGAAGCTGAACGACTTGCTCGAGAGCAAGCAGAGAAAGAAGCACTAGAGAAAGAACGTTTAGAAAAAGAATTATTAGAGAAAGAGAATTCCAACTGATCTCTATAGAAACGAACAAGTTAATCATTCAACAAATCATGACAGAAGAAACTAGCTCACCAGTCAATCATTTTATTCGCAATCGAATTCGTGAAGATAAAGAGAAACAGTCATTTACACTTATGACTCGCTTCCCACCTGAACCTAATGGCTACTTGCATATCGGGCATGCTAAATCTATTTGCTTAAACTTTGGCATTGCCAAAGAATTTAATGGCAAATGCAATCTGCGCTTTGATGACACTAATCCAGACAAAGAAAATCAAGAATATGTCGATTCGATTAAGAAAGATGTTAATTGGTTAGGCTTCGAGTGGAGCAATTTATTTTTTGCATCAGATTATTTTGAGCAACTGTATCAATATGCTATACAGTTAATAGAAATGAATAAAGCTTATGTGTGTCACTTAAACGCGGAACAAGTTCGTGAATATCGCGGCACATTAACCGAGCCAGGCAAAGACAGCCCCCACCGCAATAGAACAGTTGAAGAAAATTTAGATTTATTCAAGCGTATGCGTGCAGGAGAATTCAAAGAAGGCGAATGTGTGCTACGTGCAAAAATTGATATGGCATCACCAAACATCAACATGCGCGACCCAGCCTTATATAGAATCAAACACGCCCATCATCACCGTACTGCAAATGAATGGTGCGTATACCCCATGTATGACTATGCTCATTGTTTATCTGATGCTGTAGAAGGCATAACACATTCTTTATGCACATTAGAATTCGAAGACCATCGTCCTTTATACGACTGGATTCTTGATACAGTTAAAACACCGTGCCATCCACAGCAAATAGAGTTTGCACGTTTATCCTTAGATTACACAGTTACGAGCAAACGCAAACTTCACCAACTCGTCCATGAGAATCATGTGCAAGACTGGGATGACCCGCGTATGCCTACTATTGCAGGGTTACGCCGCCGAGGTTACCCTGCAGCAGCTATTCGTGACTTTTGTGAACGTATTGGTGTTACCAAAAAAGATGCTCAAATAGATGTGGGTGTACTAGAAAATTGTGTTCGCGAAGAGCTAGATCACAGTGCACCAAGAGCCATGTGTGTACTCAATCCCATAAAGGTTGTCATAGAGAATTACCCTGAAGATCAAACTGAAGAATTGGATGCATCAAATCATCCAAAGCGTCCCGAGTTAGGTAAACGTAAAGTATCATTTTCGCGCGAGATATACATCGAACGTGATGACTTTATGGAAGAGCCTGCTAAAAAATTCTTTCGCTTAGCGCCTGGTCGAGAAGTGCGTTTACGTTATGCATATTATGTGACGTGTACAGACGTTGTTAAAGATAGCTCAGGCAATATTCTCGAAATCAAATGTACTTACGATCCAGAAACACGTGGCGGTAAATCGCCAGACGGCCGCAAAGTTAAAGGCACTATTCACTGGGCGTGCGCAAAATCTTCTATTACAGTACAAGTGAATTCATATGATCGATTATTCAATACTGAAAACCCAGCTGCCTCTGACGATATCACTGAAGATTTAAACCCAAGCTCTCTACAAATTTTAGAAACATGCTATGCAGAACCCTGCTTAGCAGACACCTCTCCTGAACAAGCATTTCAATTTGAACGCAATGGCTACTATGTTCGCGACAAACAAGACAGCAAAGACGGGAAAATTATTTTCAATCGCACAGTGACACTAAGAGATACATGGGCAAAGTTAAATAAATAAATTCAGCGATGAATTTTTGACGAGCCAACCAATAAATAATTAAGTCCGCGTTATTCTTTTCATTTTACTCCATATATTTATTTAAGTTGAAATAAACACCTACACAGTGTAATTATATTTCTGTCAAATACTAACAAAAATCATAAATAAAATAAGTAATCTTAGTCATTGTTCTGAATAGAACTTGAGGAGTAAACACACATGGATGCACAAACTAAAAAAACTGTACTTAGGATGATCCCTTATGGGTTATATATTCTTGCAAGCGAATCAAAAGATGGACGTATAGCCGCAGCCACAGTCAACTGGGCTACACAAGCTTCATTTGAACCGCCTTTAATTGCGGTTGGCGTAAAAGCAGATTCAGGAGCTCACGAAATCATTAAAGAAACAAAAACCTTCGCATTAAATGTGTTAGGCAAAGAACATCGCGATCTCGCATACACTTTCTTCAAATCATTAGAACGTGATGGCAATTCAATTGGTGGTCAGTCATTCAAAATCAGCGGCTCAGGCGTACCTGTTTTTGATAGTGCTGCGGCATGCCTTGAATGCACTTTAGAAGACACATATGAAGGTGGTGATCATTCAATATTTTTTGGTAAAGTCATTGAGGCACATCTCAATCAAGAAATTTCTGGAAGGGCTGATGATGCCACACTTAAGCTAGGCGATCTTGGTGACACCGTATTTTATGGAGGCTAGCATTAATTCTTCTGAGCAGAATTAGAAAAACAGAGTGCAGACTACGATTTTCTATTCTCTAATAGTATGTAACTTATAAACCGTATTCTGCCCTCAATTTTTTAAATAGAAACCAATTGATTGGTAATAACTCGCTGATGATCTCGGTCTTGCATATGAGATTAACCAATAAATTGAATTATGCTATCCAGAAGCGTTTTAATTATTTTATTACTCACCTGCACACAAGCAAGTTTCAGTAAAGAAACTTTTGAATACGCGATTGATTTATATGGTGCCACAGATGTGCGTACCGCAGCACGTGAATGGATGTTAAAGCGTAATAAACCTGATGTGGTTCCGGCACTGATTAGATCATTAAGATACTATCCTGAAGATGCCTCACAAACACTACACGTGTTAAAAGCATTAACTGGTGAAGAATTGGGTAAACGCTGGTTTGACTGGTTTGTCTGGCTTAACGCCAACCCAATTGAGTCTTTCCCTAAAAATGAAATATATATAGAAGCGATTTTTAATCGCATTCACCCGGCATTCGAAGTGTTCTTTTACCCAGACATAGAACGCCGTATCCATTTGGGTGAAATCACTTGGGGAGGTGTACGCAAAGATGGCATTCCCGCATTAACCAATCCGAAACTTATTGACGCCAAACAGGCAGATTATTTAACCGACAAAGAATTAGTCTTTGGTATTTCTATAAACGGGGACACGCGCGCCTACCCACAGAGCATTATGGATTGGCACGAAATGTTCAACGATGTGATTGGTGGTGTACCTGTATCACTAGCTTATTGCACACTATGCAACGCAGGTATTTTATATAAAACAAAACTCGAAAATAGAAAGTCCCCATTTGTTTTTGGTTCCTCCGGTTTTTTATATCGTTCCAACAAGCTAATGTACGACCAGGAAACACATACACTATGGAATCAATTCAGTGGTAAGCCTGTAGTTGGCCCACTAACAAACAGCGGTATTGAACTGGAAGTATTGCCAGTAGTTATGACAAGCTGGAAAGAGTGGAAAACACAACATCCAGATACCAAAGTACTGGATATAAACACCGGTTTTGATCGCGACTACGCACCATGGACAGCCTATGGCAGTTATTATATTAGCGATGAATTAATGTTCCCAGCACACGTAGGCGACAATCGATTGCACCCTAAAGATCGCGTATTTGGTTTACGTATAAGTGGCGCACATAAAGCGTGCCCTTTGTCTTCTTTTAGCCCACCGAAAGCCATTAACGACCATGTCAGCATTGTTCCAATAGTCGTGATTGGTGACGCTGAAACACATACTGTCAGAGCATACCGGCCAGAAGGGAAACAATTCACTTTAAATGAAAATGGAGAACTAACTGAAAATAACCAGGTGTGGACTATCAATGAAAATGAATTGATAGGCCCGAACAAACAAAACCTAAAAAGACTGCCTGGTCATATTGCCTATTGGTTTGCCTGGAGTGGTTACTTCCCTGAATCATTATCTGAATAAAAGCGACTGACGACTTTTATTACTATGATCGAAAGTTGATTAGAAATATGAGACAGACCACGGTTTTGTAAATTGCTATTTAACAGAGATTTGAAAACCAAAGATTTCCCTATTTATTCTTTCAATAAAAAGCCCAGCTTTAGCTGGGCTTTTTTACAACAATAGATTTTTATAGCTTAACTTTTTTTAAGTTCTTTGAACATTTGACCAAAAAACTTCAATGCATCTTGGACATCGGGATCTTGCATTGTTTTCATGATACCCACCATGCCGCCTTTGGCTGCTGGCTCATGACTTGCTTTTGCAGCCGCTGCTGCATCAGCAAACTCCAACAACAAATTCATAATGTGCTCACGCTCTAATAGGTCTAATAAACGCATTAAACCTTCACTACGTGCAAGTCGATCTGCAATGCACATTAATTCTCCGACAGTTTCTGCCAAGCGCGCCACGATATCATCAGTGACAGCATCTCCCGCAGAACCCATCACTCGAGCAAGATTGACAACACGATCAAGATCACCATTTTCAACCATGCGGCTGATTGCCGGTAAAGCTTTATCTAAATTACTTCGATTAGCCTGATCAAGAAGCGCAATACCATCACCTGCTACTTCTGCTAGACGCCCTACAATATCGTCAGTTAACGCATCACCTGCGCTTTCGATAATACGTTCGGCTTCCATATTTATATCTCCTAACGTTCCCATGGTATGGCTCCTTTAATTAGAGTAAACCGCGAGCACTCGCCCAATACAACTTGTTATAAGCTGTCTTGAACATGTGGATACCGGCAGTAGGGGCTTTAGGGTCAGGTGGATTTTGGTAGTTGAACATTGCATATGTTGCTTTACCTTCACCTGCCTCAATAAAGCAGAAAACTTTACCGTCGTAGTCGCGTGTTGCAGTTCCAATAGTTGCCATTGATGCAATATTCTCTGCCAAGGCTTCTGCTTCAAAGTGTGCCGTTGAACCTGCTTTACTAATTGGTAAGTTAGTCGTATCACCCAACACATAAACATTATCACGACCTTCCATATTTAGGCGTTTGCGATCTGTTGGGATAAATCCACCCGCACCCAAACCTGCATCTTCAATGACTTGCATACCTTTATGCGCAGGAACTGTAATTAATAGGTCGTATTCTGCTTCTGTACCTTCCTCACTAATTACTGTGTTAGCTGTTACTTCTTTCATATTGAAAAGCGTTTCATAAGTAATGCCCAAACGCTCAAACTCAGGAGTTGCCCATTTTGCAACAGGTTCTAAACTATGAGTACGTCCAATAGGATATGTGTAATGTAATTGAACTTTGTCCCAAATACCTCGATTCTTGAAGTAGTCAGTCAACATAAAAGTAATTTCAAGCGGCGCCATAGGACACTTGTGAGGAACGCCAACGGCTACTACAACCTTACCACCTTTAAATGACTCTAATCGTTTAAACATTTTTACTGCATCAGCTTCTGTATAGAATTGCTCTGCATGTTCTGCCAAACCAGGTGTACCTTCTGCATGCGTACGTGAACCTGTTGCAATAACTATGATGTCATAATTATAAGTTGTACCACTCTTTGCTTTAACATTATTGTTATCTAGGTTGAACTCTACGACTGGGTCAACTTTAAATTCAATACTTGGCTCAAGCAGAGATACTTGATCTCTATATAATTCAGAAGGATTCATTTTACCTACTGCCACATACAATAGACCTGGCTGATACATATGTTTGTCGCTAGCCGATAACATGGTAATACTTGCTTTACCTGCTTTAAGCTCTTGTCTTAGTTTACGTGCCAGATTATTCGCTAAAATGGTCCCACCCATTCCACCGCCGACAATTAAGATTTTCATTACAACCTCACTTTAATGTTAAAAATGTATTAGAAAATTTTTTACTTCGTTTTCTTAACTACAATGCTCCAAACACCATCTTCTTCGGATGTTTCTAAAACTTCGTGACCCACTTTATTAATCCACTCAGGGATATCATTTGCAGAACCTTCATCGGTTGAAAGAACCACTAGCTCATCACCCACTTCTGCCTGCTTCATGTTCGCAATCAGCTCCATTAATGGACCTGGACAAAATGTGTTTTTTGCGTCTACTATTTTTCGCTCCGCCATTGCTTATCTCCTTATTAAAATGTCCAAACTTGGCCTTCAGACGCATCGTCTAAAAACTTAGTTAATCCTAAAGGCTCTGAGACAAATTCTTCTAAACCATCTTGCGTTAAGCCAAGAATATCCACCGCCATAGAACAAGGGAAAATTTTTGCATCACCGAGTTCCACAGCTGACTGAAATAATTCCATAAAACCAGGTGCATTTTTTTCTTCAAGCAATGTACCGATTGGTCCATCAGCTTCAGCTTTTACCTCATTACCTTTAGTGAAAAATTGCATGGCATTCATAGATAAAAATACCGTGACATCATTTCCACTCACAGCACCCACAGAAGCTACCATAGCTGCCATTTGTAATTGTTCTCGCTTACCGGAAATAAGCATGATACTGATCTTATCTGACATTAGTTATGTTCCTATTATTCAAAAATTAGCAAATATACTCATAGGCAGTCTAAAAATTACCTAAACAGACCACCTAAAAAATTCTTTAGTTTGTTGACGAGTGTTGATTATAAGTCTTAAGCAGAGCGAACAATATTCATAGATACAGATCGATCTTCTGAATAAATACTACTTATCAATATATAAATATTATGTATTTGTTGAGCTTTCTACACTACTCATGACGCGCTTATATAAACAGCCACAATAGTAGCACTGAACAGTGTCTTGATCAGAAAAAGTAAGATAAACAGCTGGATGACCGAGCGCATTACCTGTCCCACGACAGCACACTGTTGTAGTGTCCGCTGCAACCTCAATCACTTGGTCTGATCCTTGTACCGAATCTAATTTTGATGAATTTTCCATCAATAAAGAACTCCGTCTTTTCAGTCATACCATTGTTAAAACCAGACAATATAGTTACGCATTAGACATAGTCTAGTCAACGACTGACACTGAATTAATTTATTTTGATTTGCTCTAGCTTATTGATTTAGAGCAAGAGTAAACTTCATTTATGGACCAAGATTCGGGAGATTCCTATGGTAATGACAATGAAACGGTTATATTTTCTACTATTGATTTTATTCGTGTCTCCAAATGTTTTGGCAGATGACTACAAACTCGAACCTGTACATACACAAATTTTATTTTTTGGTGATCACTTAGGGTTTTCTAAATCACAGGGAGAATTTTTACAGTTTGATGGTACATTTTCATTTGACCCAGAAAATCCTAAAGCATCAATCGTTCAAGTCACCATACAGACATCAAGCATTGATATGGACAATCAAAAATGGAATGACCATATGATGAACGAAGATTTTTTTGATGTCGAAAAATTTCCAACCATGACATTCAAAAGTACTCATGTGGAAAACATTTCAGAGAATAATATGGATATAGTCG
>Ga0181585_10003872_pt1 | contig 13051 bp, 14 predicted proteins | sample 071ome_29_FD_132469 | JGI IMG/M metagenome (GOLD analysis project Ga0181585, IMG submission 132469) | Coastal salt marsh microbial communities from the Groves Creek Marsh, Skidaway Island, Georgia - 071407BT metaG (megahit assembly) | ecosystem: Environmental > Aquatic > Marine > Intertidal... | reverse complement strand
TCCATTGCAGGTACGATATTATGTCCTATGGTAGATCAACTGCTCTCGGGAAATTTCAGCCTTCACAATCGTCTTTCCGGGGCTGGGATGTGGGGGAATGCCAATGATATTGCAGCTCTCATTATCCTGAGTTTTCCCTTTTTAATGAGTGTTAATCTGAGAAAACTCAGCCGAAAAGCCTATCTGCGAACGCTTAGTTCGTATTACGATCTTTACTGTGCTCCTTTTTGCTTTGTGGTGGTGTCAATCACGTGGAGCGATACTGGGTTTCACTGCAACTCTTCTGACTTTCTTTTGGCTAGTGGGTAATGGAATAGGGCGGCGGAAGTTTTTTCTAGGTGTAATCATTGTGCTCGCAGCCATTTTTCTTCTCTCATATTTACAACGTGACTATGCCGAGATGAAGACATCTAAGTCGGCCCGATGGAACTATGCTATTGCTGGCATAAGAATGGCAGTCGAGCGCCCGTTCACAGGGGTGGGAATGAGTCAATATCCCACACTATATGAACAATATACGCCAGCCTTTGAGGAATGGGGAGAGAGAACTGCCCATTCCAGTTGGATTCTTGCGTTAGCGGAAACTGGATTTATCGGTATAGGTTTGTTTGTTTTGCTTTATCTCATTGTCATCGTCAATGCATGGCAACTCAGAAAGTGTTTTCCAAGTCTGATCGCTGGCGCACTTGGCTATGGTGTTGTCATGACGTTTCTTTCACATACATATCAGCTATTACCATATCTGCTCGGTAGTTATGTTATGGTTTGCCACCGGGTCAAGGGAACGACAAATCCAGTTTTGGACCAAACTCCTTCTGAATCTGATTCTGACTCTGGTCATAGGAGATACTAGTTTTGTTTAGGAGACTGAAAGGCACTTGGTAAAACGTTTCTCCTGCAAAGCAAAGTAAAAGATGCGAATAGAACGACCGCTAATTTCTGTCATTATCCCCCTGTATAATAAGGTCTCTACTATTGAACGGGCCCTGAGTTCCGTCTTCTCTCAAGAGACACCTCCCATGGAGGTGATTGTGGTGGATGACGGTTCTACTGATGATTCACAGGAGTTAGTCCTTGCGCTTCAGAGACGATACAGAGATGCCCCCCCACTGAAACTCATATCGCAGCAAAATCAAGGGCCAGGAGCAGCAAGAAACGTAGGAGTTCGTGAAGCTTGTGGAACACATGTTGCGTTTCTGGATGCTGATGACGAGTGGATGCCAGGCTTTCTAAAAAAAATCGAGCAACAATTTAAACGCTATGCCACATCTGGGGCGAAAGCTGCATGCGTCGGCTACATTGAGTCCCCGGCTGGCATGGATATGATGCACTTGTGGAGGAAACGAGGCATAGAGCAGGGAGTATTTGAACTCTCATCTCAATCATCGCTATCAGTAGCTCTAGCCCGTATCGCTTATCTCTCATCTTGGTCGACGGTCGCGAATCGAGATACTGTGCTTGCTTTAGAGGGATTCTTTGATAAAGAACGAGCGCTCTACGGTGAGGATACCTTTCTCTGGTTAAAGCTATTACTGAACCATCCCGTGATTTTTTCTCTAGAACCATACGTGATTTATCACAGAGAAAGTTCTGAATTAACAAGGAATTTGAAAGGACCAAGACCAGTAGAACCCTTCTTGAGGTATCCCGAGCTTATTATAAGTAGGACACCAAGCGACAAGCATGAGCTTGCGCTTCGTGTGCTTAGAGCAAGAGCGCTCAAAACGGCGATGGTGCTGATGCTATTTGGTAAAATTCGACAAGCTTTTAATATTTTAGAGACTGTCGGTCCAATCAATGGCTTTGAGTTCCCAAGGCTTCTCGGTGCCCTTTATCGGGCCAGCTTTCCACATGATTTCAGGGAGAGGATTAGAGATTCAATCGTCAGGATGGCCTCCTTTAGAGGAGGAACGAGTGAAGCTGCTTAGTAGGTCTGTCGACAAGTCACACCATTGTCATATGTCTAATGATGAAATACCAAAAGGGAGCAAGCAATATGAAGCGGGACACCGTCTTTATTCTTTACTTCGAGGGGTAACCCTCCCGCCAAGTATTTTGATGTATCATCAGATATCAAGTGGCACTAGAGCGAAAAAATTTAATCCGCATCTTGGGTTACAGGTCGATGTGGATTCCTTCCGAGACCAGATGCGTCTTTTAAGTAGAACTCATCAGTGTCTTTCACTCTCTCGTTTCTCTGACCTTCTAAAGGAAAGACGACTTCCTGCAAACAGTGTCACAGTAACCTTTGATGATGGTTATAGGGACGGATTGACACTTGCGCTACCGATACTCGAGAGATTTCAGATCCCAGCCACAATTTTTGTAACTACAGGCTTTCTTGATCATCGTGCTCCAGTTTGGTGGCGAGAGCTGGAGGCGATTATTCAGAATTCAAATCAGCTTGATTTCAGTTGGGAAAACCAATCGTATAGATATTCCCTACAGTCTATCTCGCAACGCGATGATTGTTTTGCAGCCCTGACAACTCTATTTGAGAGACTATCACCTCAAAAGATATGCCGATTACTGAAGATAATTCAGCAGTCAGTGAGCAGGCGAGACCAGGCTGATGTAGAAATGCTTTCATGGAGTGATGTCGAGGCCCTTTCGAGCCATCCGCTTATAACCATTGGTGCCCATACAGTGAATCATCCCGCACTGAGTTTCCAGACAGATGAACTTGCAATGCGGGAATTAGCTCAGTCACGGGAGGAACTTTCGGACAAAACGAAGAGTGCAATTCAGCATTTTGCCTACCCCTTTGGTAGCACTGCGCATGTATCTCCGAGAGAGATCAAACTCGCCAGAGAAATTGGTTTTTCTACCGCATGTATAACTTACTTTGGTCATGCCTCACATGCTTTTTTCTCTTATCCGCATGCGCTGCCAAGAATTAACATCGACTGGGATGACACGTTATTCTCATTTGCCAGAAAGCTTACAGGTATTGACGCTCTCATATACTCGAAAGTGAAAAAGAGAAAATATCCGCACTTTCTTTCTGATCGATGCCCTCAGATAGACGTAGTTCCTTCCGAATTGGCTAGAAGCAGATGCAATTTCTCGTCAGGCAATGTGTAGAAAGTCTTTACGGTCGCTACTCCCATCCAGAGGCTCTCTGATGAGTGTCATAAATAAAGTTATGACAAAGAGATATACCTATTTTGGTGTGACAACTATTGCGGTTGATCGCACTGATTTACTAATTCCGAAAAGGAGAATTGCATGAGATATTCAAAGTCGAAAATGATGGAAGGAATCATCATAGCCCTGATTTTAGGGTTAAATCCCACGTTCCTCTTGGCTGAAGAAGAGATCGTTGATGATCAAGGCACTGAGAGCGTTCAGAGCGCCGTAGAAACGGTCGAAGGTACTCGTGCTCGCATAGCAGATGACACTTTTGATAATCAGAAAGTTGCTGCGGAGGTTAGAACTGTGTTGTCGTCTGTAGTGTCGAGTGCACTAGATGGAGATATGGCGGGCTATCTGAAATACCTGACAACATCGGATCGAGATCGATTTAAGGAACAAGAATCGGTCACGCAAATTCAGCCAGTCAGTGAGACATGGATGAAGGACTGGGAGGCTCAGTATCAAAAGAATTTAAAAGATACGCTTCGTCAAGTGGCTTCTATGCCACTGAAAGTAAATTCGACTGGAGTCAAAACCGCACAAGCAGTTCTTGACTCTGCCGATGGGCGCCTCGCTTTCAATCTAGATCGGGGCGGCTGGTTTGATACAAGCTGGCGAGTGAATATCAGCGATAGCACTACCAAAGAGGCGGTAGCACAGGGCTTACAGAAGGGGTTGAGATCGATTTCAACAATTTCTGCTGCAACGGCTGAAGAGTCAGCACAGAAAATTGCTTATCATCTTCTGCTACCGCTAGCATCGAGTCAGATGTGACGTTCTGATTGATAGCTGGCAATAGTGGAGGGGGTCCTTGCGTCATTCGTGATGCGGGCCCCTTTTTGCGTACATGCGAGAGTAAATCAGAATCGGAAAATTGGGCTATGTTTGGCAAGCATGCTTCCAACGTTCGCTGAGAGTCTATATGCCCGTGAAAGCCTCTCACTAAAAGAGCAAGAGAGGCTTGCGTAACATTACGATATACATGCTGAGGATCGAGGTTGGCTCTGGAACGAAACAGGAGATGCATTGCTAGCGGGTTTCTTTTATTGTCACTACTTGCGATGAGAGGATGCGATAATATCTCTTGCACGATTTCAGGCAGTGAATTGGTTGAGAGTTTTTCAAAGATCATTGCAATGCCCTCATCAAGCCAGTGCGGACAGGATGACCCAACTTCATTTGCAATAATAGCATGTATAAGTTCATGTATTAGAGTTATTTGTAGCTCCTCGCTTGATATGCTGCTCTTTGAAGGATATTTCACAAGTATCTGATTTTCTCTATAGAGTGCGATGCTCCACTTTGGAGCAGAGTAACGCTCATGAAACTCATTCTCATTCAAAAAGATAATACTCATCAGCTGAGCTGAAATATTTGAAAAAAAATATCGAAACGGCTCAATCCGATTCTTTGCCACCTCTATTGCTCTGTTGATGTGTGCTTCCTCTTGAGTTGAAAAGTTGAGGCTTGCTGACGATTCCTCTACAACTAGCTTCCATGGGATGGCAAATGTCGCACGTGGAGCAACAAGAACAGAACAGAAAAGTACCGTGGTGCTGAATATGAGGTGATGTAGGAAATGCATGCTCTTTTCGTGGACCCGCTAGGACGGGCTCTATCATTTAAACTCTCTATTTAGAATAGCCAAAGGAGGAAAAGGTTCAAAAAAGTAGTAATAGTAGTAGCTTAGGAAAATCCGAAGAAACTCCCGCTACTTTGTGTAGGTCAGATGACCCTTATCATGTATTTTCAACTGATGGGGTTAGATGCTCTTCAATCTGTTCAAGAAGGAGGCGAGAGCTTCTAGAAGAGGAAGTTCACCCAGAGCAGTGAGGGGTAGAACACGCTGAGGAAATACCAAATGACTGTGGGCAATCTGAATCCGAATAAAATTACTAAGACTGATGATAGTCTCGAGTTATCGACCTTGAGAGAGATTATCGAGAAGAGTGCTCATCGGATTGGAAATTCCCTTCAGGTCATTCAGTCTGGAATAAATCGTATCAAACGACGAATACCAGATCATGACAAGGAATTGGACTCTCTCTCCTTGATGCAAAATTCAACCGATGACTTGTTACTGGTCTTCCGAACTTTACAAGAGTTCTCGAAACATTCGTTGTCTTCGGAAGAAGATATAGACCTCCTCTCATTGGTCGAAGAATCAATAGAGGACGCTTCCGTTAGGTATGCTAAGTGCGATTTTTCTATCGAGGTTGAAAGCGAAGCCACCGAGTATCGAAGTAAAATCGATGCTGAACCGTTTGTTGGTATCCTTCATGAGCTTATAAAAAATGCGCAGCAATCTGCACCAGGGGAAAGAAAGGTTTTCTTCTCTTTTGGGGTAAGATCATATGATTCTCAGCCATTCGTTGAAATGCTGATAGGCGATGATGGACCTGGCTTCAGAAGAGATAGTAAGGAGAGTGCTTTTTCCGTCTTTTATACAACGCGAGACCAAACCTTTGGGCTTGGTCTTCCTCGAGTAAGAAGAGTAGTTGAGGCACATGGTGGAAAAATCGAGCTAATGCTCGATGTTCGATACAGGGTGAGGATATTACTACCGCTGAGCTGAAGAGATTGCGGACCATTTTGATTGATTTAATAGGAGAGAGTTATGACATTGGGGAAAGTTTTAGTTGTAGAGGACGAGGATTCTATTGCAGAAGATATCATGGAATTATTGGAGTCCTTTGATTGCGAAATTGTAGGCCGGGCATCCAGCGTTGAGGGAGTTCTTGACCTTGTTGAAGCAGAAGAGCCAGACCTAGTTCTCATGGATATCAAGCTTGATGGTGAAGGGGATGGCGTTGATGCTGCTATGAAAATAAGGGAAGAATCAAGGGTGCCCATTGTCTTTCTCACGGGGTATTCAGATATTGATTTACTAGAGAGGGCAAAAAAAACTGAGCCGCATGGATACCTCGTCAAGCCTTTTAAAGATATAGATTTAAAGACAACAGTTGAAATGGCTCTTTATACGAGTCTGAAGCGTCACCTGGGAGCTTCATCGAATGGCGATACTAGAGAATCTCAAGATGAGCCATATCGGGCAGTGTTCGAAGCTGCAGAAAAAATGGGGAAAGGCGCCACAAAAAGTTTTTCTAAGATCTCGGCTCCACTTACACAACTCGGAACGGAGATTTTCGAGAGACTCCGTTCCATGGACGAGTTTAAAGGGGTGGAAGAAGACGATCTGAAGGGCTTGGCGAGTTCTAGTATACGTAAGAAGCATACAGCTGGAGATATCATTACTTTGGAAGGCGAGGTGCAAAATGCTGGGTTTATCGTTGATGAGGGAAGAGCCGTATTTTTAAAAAGTTCAGCAAAAGGAAGAGACCTCATAGTTGAATTTCTTGTGAGTGGAGATTCTCTTGGTCTGCTCGCAGCTCTCGAGAATGAAGGATATCCATATTCGACGAGGATTCAAACGGAGAGCACCTTAATTTGGGTACCCCGCCATACGCTCCTGGAGTTATTTGGCGCTTATCCTGTTCTGGGCGAGCGATTTTTGACTAAAGTACTTACGCGGCTTAAAAAATCTCACGATTTCTCTCGATTACTTGCGCATGAAAAAGTCGAAGTGCGAGTAGCTTCTGCTTTGGAAACCCTTTATCCGCACTTCACGAGCCATGAGGATAACGAGACGGTTATTAGAATGACGCGTCAGGAACTTGCGGAGTTAACAGGCACCACGGAAGAGACTTGCATTCGAGTGACTCGCGCGATGGAGAAGGCTGGTATCTTAAACCTCTCAGAAAACAAAGCAATTCGGATAGTAAATAGAAGTGCCCTACAAGAAGTTGCCAATACGACACCGGACGAGGATGTGTATTCTGCCAGCAGATAAAACTGGGATGGTAATTGGTAGACCCTTGAGGCGCAATGAATAGGCTTGATTCAGTTAACGTTTAGGTAGGAACGGTGTGCTACCCTCAGCACTTTGTTCCTACCTCGAGGAAAACGCGTTAGAAGCCCAGGCTTTCGAGTGTTTCAGCGTCAGGTCGCGCTGTTACCTCTAGGTTATTCTTTTGTTGGTATTCACGTAACGCTGCCTGAGTGCGAGGACCTAGAATTCCATCTTGTGTGAGAGGAGTTCCTAAGCGTTCTGTTAATCGTTGCTGAAGAAGTTGTACATCGGTCTTTGATAACGTGTGTTGTAGCCGGGCTCTTTCTTGGACGCGTTGCTTCGCTTCTTCTTGCGCTTCAATTGGGGAGCTCGATTTCGAATGTTGACTCGCCCCCTGAGCTGTTTTGGAAAATTGTGAAGTGCCCCGTTGATTTTCTTGTGTTGCAAGAGGTGAGGCATCGGCGGGGAAGGGAAGCAACTTTGCACCTACCACTAATAAGGTTGAGAGTGTTGTATATTTGATAAATAAATTCATAGTTAATCCTTCATATATTATATGGATGTCAAGTTTGCCATTAACCGTCCAGTTTACTTATGACACTGCTCTCGAAAATTGATGATGGCGGGAACCTGATAGAAATTCTCCTACTGACTCTGCTCATCTTGAACTGCGCAACGCAATCTTTACATACTGCTCTCAAATCAACACAAAGGATGACTACCCTGGAGATGAGAAATATGAGGCTTGAACAATCTGAGATGAGTAGCAGTGAAGGCGTAGAAAGAGGAAGCCAGAAAGCGAGAGAAGAAATCAGCAGAAAAAATAGTGACAACTTACAGGGGCGCGTGGCGCTGGCGCTTGACGCTCTAGCTCCAGATGATCGTTTTTGGATTGAGACTATCTTCGGCATGAGGGCTGAGCAGGATACGGATCCACGAATACCCATCTCTTTGGCATTTAGAAGCGAAAAGACAAAGAGAATTCTTAGGAAGCTCCGAAACCTTCGGGAGGGGGGCTAAGTACCTGATAATATATACAAGGTGACGGCTTGTTGGTGAGAGTGAGAAAGAATTTCCAGAAAATTTTTCTGAAATCGCTCAACTTCCTTTGCAAGATTGTCGACCCCCCTTTCATGACACAGCAAGTACTTTTAGCAGAAGATGATCATACTACGAGAGAGCTATTGACGAGACTGCTCGCGCAACAAGGGTTTTCCGTTATTGGTGCGGAAGACGGAGAGACTGCATTGGGGAGCGTTTCAGATGAGACCACGATCGCAATCGTTGACCTGCGGCTTCCCAAATTGAGTGGATTTCGTTGTCTTGAGGAGTTTCGAAAGCGACACGCTGAGATGCCGGTAATAGTGATTTCATCAGCGGGCACGAAAGATGCTGTTTTGGCCATGAAGCAGGGAGCGTTTCATTTCCTGCAAAAGCCTCTAGACCGGAAAGAAGTATTAGAGACACTTGATCGAGCGATAGAGTGGAGAAAGATCGTTCTGCAAGAAAAGGCAATTCGTACTCCCTTTTCCTCAAAGGCAAAAGCGCTCAATGGCATTCGATTTGAACAAAGCTTTTTATCGGAATTAAATGAAATCGATATGGAGAAAAGTGGAGTATACCTTCAGTGTCCTGTTGGTGGTCCATTATTAGAGATCGCGAAACACTTGCATGGTCGCAAGGCAACCGCGGATGAGAGGTTCATTCATCTTGATTTTTCAACCGTGCCCTCAAGTGCGATGTATCGTCAGCTTTTTGGTGGAGGCAGCGATAGGGGCCTCTTAGGATATGCGAATGGAGGAACCGTTCTACTCGAGAACGTTCAATATTTATCGCCTCGAGTTCAGAAATTACTCGGGGAATTTTTTAAAACAGAGGGAAGGGACACATTCTGCATCGCAGCGGGACACCTAGCCCTCGATTCTCTCCGAGGACGAGAAGATGTTGCGCCTATCCTGCTGGAAGTCTTTTCACGACAACAAGTTGAGATTCCGCCATTGAGAGAGCGCAAGGAGAGTCTGCACGAGCTTGTAGAGAACTATCTCGGACAGCTACGCGTAGAGTTATCTCTTCCAGAGATTGAGGTTTCTCATGACGCACTAAAGAAGCTTGCCGAGCATAATTGGCCAGGAAATGATAATGAGGTCTATTCCGTTCTTGAACGAGCGGTATTACGAGGAGGTGACCTCGGAGCTATTCGAATAAGTAGCGATGACTTAGAGATTGACACCTTATCAAATGCTTCTGAAGAGATGAGTATTGAAAGATTGGGGAATCTCACTCTTTGCGAAATAGAGAACTACTTTATTCAGTTTCATTTGGATCGTTGCAAAGGAAATAAGTCTCAAGCAGCCAGAAATCTTGGTATCACCGATCGAACTATATTTAATCGTATTCAGAAATTTGGCCTCCAGCTATCTCACTGAGAAGAATCCTTAAATAGGGCCAAATTTTGCCCTCCAGAGGCATTTTTCTTAGGCTTGAAACAATTCGTTGAGTGTGTGACTGTTTCAGGGTCTGTGGGCTCTGATTGGGAGCCGAGAAAGAATAATCCTTTTCGTATTCGGTGGAAGAATAGCTATGAATTTACATGAGTATCAATCGAAGGAACTGCTGGCAGCCTATGGTTTGCCCGTTCTTGCTGGGTATTGCGCCTATACCGCTGGGGAAGTTGAAGCTGCGGCAGATCATCTTGGCGGTGGTGTCTGTGTTGTAAAGGCCCAGGTACATGCTGGGGGTCGTGGGAAGGCTGGGGGTGTCAAGGTTGCCAAAGATTCTGCGGAAGCGAGACATTACGGCGAGCAGATTCTCGGAATGCGTTTGGTAACCCCGCAGACTGGTGCTGATGGAAAACTGGTGAGGAAAGTATACGTAGAGGCTGGTTGTAATATTGAGCGAGAGTTTTATCTGTCCTTGCTGGTGGACAGGGCTGCGAAGAGGATTGCTATCGTTGCCTCCACAGAGGGTGGAATGGAGATTGAGGAAGTTGCTGAGAAGGATCCTTCAAAGATTATCACTCAGCTCGTGGACCCTTCCGTAGGATTACAGTCCTTTCAGACCATTCAAGTGGGAATGAGTTTGGGACTTTCAGCAGCGCAAGCACGTGAGTTTGGAGAAATAGTGGAAGGATTGTACGAAGTCTTCATGGATTGCGATCTCGCTCTACTTGAAATCAATCCGCTCGTCCTCACAAAAGAGGGCGGATTCATCCTGCTGGATGCGAAGTGTGCGACTGACAATAATGCGCTGTTTCGTCACCCTGAACTGAAAGAGTACCAGGACTACGATGAGATGGATCCTCGTGATCTTCGCGCAGGGAAGTTTGGTCTCAGCTATGTTGGACTGGACGGTAATATTGGTTGCATGGTCAATGGTGCAGGTCTAGCCATGGGTACTATGGATATCATCAAGGAGTATGGTGGCGAACCAGCAAATTTTCTTGATGTAGGCGGAGGTGCGAGCCGAGAGACGGTAACGGAAGCATTTAAAATTCTACTGAGCGACTCAAATGTGAAAGCAATTTTAGTGAATATATTTGGCGGAATCATGAAGTGTGATGTTATCGCTGCCGGTATTGTTGATGCTGCGAAGAGTCTTAGCCTTTCTGTCCCTCTGGTGGTTCGGTTACAAGGGACCAACGTGGAAGAGGGGAGAAAGATTCTTCAAGAATCAGATTTGAATATCGTGCCAGCAGACACCATGTCCGATGCTGCAGAGAAGGTTGTCCAAGCGGCGAACGGTTCGTGAGACGATGGGTAATTTTTGAAACCTGAGGCTTAGAGAGCAATTTTAGATAAAGGGAGAGGAGAATATGAGTATTCTCGTTAATAAGAACACTAGAGTAATCACACAGGGAATGACTGGGAAGTCTGGAAGCTTTCATACTGAGAAATGTCTGGAATATGGAACTCAGATGGTAGCTGGCGTGGGACCTGGAAAGGGTGGTAAGGAGCATCTTGGTATTCCACTTTTTGATACTGTCGCTCAGGCAAAAGAGGCGACTGATGCGAATGCGAGTGTCATTTATGTTCCACCACCATTTGCGGCGGATGCTATCATGGAAGCTGTTGAAGCGGACTTAGACCTGGTTATCTGCATTACAGAAGGTATTCCCGTTCTTGATATGCTAAAGGTCAATGCCTTTATGAAGGGGAAGCGTACCCGTTTGATAGGACCGAACTGCCCGGGAGTTATCACTCCTGGTGAGGCAAAGCTCGGGATAATGCCCGCGCAAATTCACAAGCCGGGGAACGTAGGTGTTGTGTCGAGAAGTGGCACACTGACGTATGAGGCGGTCTTTCAGTTGACAGAGCTTGGCATTGGGCAGTCAACATGTGTCGGTATCGGCGGAGATCCGTTGAATGGGACGAATTTCATAGACTGTTTGGAGCTATTCGAACAAGACCCGGAGACTGCTGCAGTCATTATGATCGGTGAAATCGGAGGCTCGGCCGAGGAAGAAGCTGCAGCCTGGATTAAGGATAATATGTCTAAGCCAGTCGTCTCATTTATTGCTGGCGCAACCGCTCCAGCGGGAAGAACCATGGGTCATGCTGGTGCCATCGTCAGTGGTGGTAAGGGTACCGCTGAAGGGAAATTTGAGGCGTTGGAGGCAGCTGGAGTTACTGTAAGTCGATCTCCTGCTACGCTCGGAGAGAAAATAAAGGGACTGCTCTAGGGATAGCGGACTCTGATTGCAATAGTGCAAGCGTTTCTCAGAAAATATGGGGCGTTCTGTCTTTGGGTGATTCAGCCGGTTCTCAAATGGAGCTAAGCAATCCAAGCTTCCTTAGACCTGCTGGTATCTTCTAAGACTTTCCCCTCTTTCTTGAGCTCCTCCAGGGTGTCAAGCACTCTTCTCTGTGCTGCGCTCACGTCTGAGATACGAGTTGGGGGAAGGGTCTCATAGTCTCCTTCAATGAGGTCTTTCTTACGCTCGCTGACATTCTCGAAGATCCGAGTCTTTGTTTTCTCGGAGGCTTTTTTCAAGGAGAGAACGAGGTCTTGGTGCTCAACTCGCTGGGCAAGGAGTTGTATGCCTCTATCTGAAAGTCCTGCAATATCATCAAAGGTAAACATGCTCTCAGTAATCTGAGTTGCTAGTTCGGGAGAGGAGACCTCAATATTTGCAACCAATCGTTCCTGGTTTTCTGGTTCCATCTTACTCAAAATTTTGGCTGCCGCCTTAACTCCGTCGATGATTTCGTCTTGCTCGCTCATGCTGTAAACCTCTAGTTTCCTGATTGTAATTGCGGACTAAACCTTCATCCTTTTTGATGCTTATTAGGGTAGCAGGGGTGCAGGAACGAACGTTTCGGGCTCTAGACATGAGCTTTCCAAGATAAAACGCGTGTTAACGGAGAGTTAGTCGATAGCTGCTCTCCTCTAGTGCATCAAGCGTTTTCTTCTAAGGCCCTTTTGATGGCCTCCAAGCGGGAGTAATCTTCTTGAAATCGAGAACCGTTCCTTTCTGTGTCTTTACCTGTGATCCCTTTGTTGGAGGGGTCAAGCACTCCCGTCAGGGGTTGTGGTGCTTCTCCTTTTTGCTCGCTCGCAGCTTCTTCTGGCTCTTGCAGGAACATTTGCAGTGCTAGCTGCATCTTGAGGTCGTGTAGCAAGTCCTCTTCTTCTCGTCTTTTGGTAAGAGTGTCTTGAAAAAGTTCTTCATGCTGATCACTCGTGCCCACTGTCTCCGTATTCTCAGTTTTCTTTTGCGATGATGTTGCTTCGTATTTTTCCTGTTCCTGGATAAGGTGCGAGGGGGTCTTCCCAAGACTTACAGAGGTCGGTTCTACTTTTTTTACTGGCTCTTCCGAGGGTTGAAAAAAGAGGTCATCAAAGAAGTCGCATACCGTCTCAAACGTCTCTCGTGCAACCTCCTTCATCGTATTCCAAAGACCGCCGACAAGGGGAGATTCACTTAGGGCACGATCAACATCCCTTACAACTTCTTTGACTGAGTCGGGAATCAATGCACTAAGCGCACTAAACGCGTTGGTTATCTTACTTCGCAAGGTTGTCTTTTGTGAAGCTGATTCCTCCTTGGCTGATGTCTCTATGGGCGCT
>Ga0181585_10003868_pt1 | contig 13066 bp, 4 predicted proteins | sample 071ome_29_FD_132469 | JGI IMG/M metagenome (GOLD analysis project Ga0181585, IMG submission 132469) | Coastal salt marsh microbial communities from the Groves Creek Marsh, Skidaway Island, Georgia - 071407BT metaG (megahit assembly) | ecosystem: Environmental > Aquatic > Marine > Intertidal zone... | reverse complement strand
ATTATAACATAACTTGCATCCCGGCTCAAACTAAAATTGGCTAATTTGTATGGTTTCTCTTGCCAGATTAGCCTACTTCAACCAAATAAAACTTCCGCTAAATTAAGTTTTATGCTACAATAAGTACTCACAATATTATGGTAGGTAATATGAGTAGATTAGTTCAAAGGTTGGTTAAGACCTGTAGAAACTTTCAAGCTAGTGGGCTTCAACTTAACAATCTTTATACAGTAGAAAATTTAGCTAAAACTTATAGCCATATGGCAGATGCTAGACCTGCTATTAAAAATGCGAGTATGTTTAGGGAAGCTTTAAAATCTAGATTTAGTACGGCTGAAGAAGCTTTTTTAGCTATTAAAGATGCGGCTGTTCAAGCGAAAGAGAAAGAGGTGCTTGCTGATATAGAAGAAAGAATGAGTCTTGCCAAAGAAGAAGTAGATAATTTAAAAATTCAAGAAAAGATATTACTTAAAAAGCTAGATACCTTACAAAAAGAACTCAACGAAAAACAACAAACTTATGGAGACCTCAATGACATGAGATTTGTAGTTAAAGAGAGAGCTATCAGACGCGAATTAGAGCGCGAAGCTCCTGAGCCAGGATGGGGAAGAGGCTAAAGATTAATCTTAAAATTTAGACCATCATTTTTAAGCCCTCGTTTTTTATAAAATTCGTGGGATTCTAAGCGTTGTATACCGCAATCTAAAGTGAGAGCGGTACAACCTGCTTGTTTAGCATGCTCGCAGGCAAAATCTAGCAATTTAGTACCCAAACCCTGGCCTCTATATTGTTCATCTATTACCAAATCTTCTAAATACATTAATTTACCATTCGCAGATAAACGCATCTCAATAGTATAAGAAACTAAAGCAACTAAAGATCCCTGATCATCTACACAGCGAAATAATTTGTAGCCCTTATGTTTTTGCATATAAGCAACTAGTTCTACATAATTATCAGCTAAGTGAGTATGCAATTGCTTCATAACTGGATAAGTCTCTTGCACCTCTTTCGAACTAATACATTCTATGATTTTATAATTATCCATTTATGCGCCTCTAACCACCTCTAACTAAAGATGAAAACATATAAAGAAAACTACAGTCTTTCGCAGTTCCCGAGGTGTTGTATTCAATATTGCTATTTGTATAAGTTGAATGAGCTGGCAGAGATCCACCACCTATTTTAGATAAACAATCTGTATCAGCACTACGTGTTCTGATAACACCGGATACTGGTAAACCATCATCTATCTTTCTTTCTAATAAATAAATCTCAGCACCTGTATAAACGCTATAATTATTAGCAGGCGATGATGCAATAAAACCAGCATTACTATCTGAAGCAGTCTTATAGCCATACCAGTTAGATGTATATGCACCCATAACTTTTAAAGCTACATTATCAAATTCTGGAAAATACTCGTTACTCATGGCTGATCTACCCGAAATTATTCCTGCCCCTCTTAACTGAGCTAACATTACCTCATAAGATTCACCATAATCTAGATATTTATTACCATTACCATTTGAGATAGTGTCACTATAACCATCGCTCGTAGTAGTACCGAAAAAGCTTGTAGCATTATCCAAATCACCAGGCATCGTATCATATTCAACTCTGAAAGTATAAAAATCTTGATTCCTTTCTTCTAGATATGTAACGATCTTCTGCCTTTTTGCAGAAGCAATCAATTTAGAACCAGAAGATGCCCCGGCCACTAAAAGGCCGATAATGATCAAAACTATTGATAACTCAACTAAGGAAAATGCTCTATTCATGAATTCGCATTATAATTGATTTCATAATAACGTATCATAAATTATAAACTACTATAAAACCATGACAGTCTTGGAGAAATATGGTACAGTTAAGATTACTGAGAATATCAGAATAATTAAATAATTATGCAAAAACTACCAACTTCATTAAACAGATTTTTCTGGCATTTTTTGAAGCCACATAAATGGTTGGTAATGACGTTATTTTGTACTGGGTTGGTCTGGAGCATTCATTTCTCAGTTGGACCATATTTGCTTAAACTCATTATTGATGGTTTAGCATCTTACGAAGGCGACGTATCACAAATTTTTGATGTGGTTAAATGGCCAGCTATTTTATATATGATTGCTTGGTCAATTATGGCAATCAATTTTCGTATCGCCGACTTTATCAAATTGCGTTTATTTCCTAATATTAGACGCGACATTATTAATGCTATGTTTGCCTATCTAAACAAACATTCCTTTAGTTTCTTACAGAATAATTTTGCAGGAAGCTTATCAGCCAAAATTATGGATATGTCAGGTAGCACCGTATCTGCTTTCACCAAAGCAGAGGAAGCTATCGCAAATATTGTAGCTTTCTTGATTGCACTTGGAGTGATTTATACAGTAAATCCCCTTTTTTCTATGATCTTACTAATTTGGTCTATTACTTTCACTACTATCACGGTGTTTTTTGCGCGCAGAACCAAATTGCTCTCAGAAATTTTTTCTGAAAGTAAAGCTACCTTATCAGGTAAAATTATTGATGTGGTCGGCAACCTAATGAATACTAGATTATTCGCACGCAATCGCTACGAAAGTAAACGTTTATTAAAAGCTATCTCAGATACAGTTGAGAAAGATCGTGCTGTACAATGGTATGTACTTAAGATGAGAATGTTCTGGGATGTGACCTTTGTTCTACTAATCTCGTCTGTACTGTTTTCATTGTTAAATATGTTTTCAAAAGGCGAAATAACCGTAGGAGATTTTACCTTCATTATGACCGTATCACTAAATATATTTATGCATGTTTGGCATTTGGCTAGTCAGTTGATTCAATTCTCAGAAGATCTTGGAAAATGTTCTCAGGCCCTCACAATTGCTAGAGCTCCTCATGAAATTACTGATATTAAAGATGCCCCAGATTTAAAAGTGAAAAAAGGTAAGATTACTTTTGATAATGTAACTTTTGCTTATAACCAAGATAAGAATGTCTTTGAAAATCAATCCTTAACCATAAAAGCAGGAAGTAAGGTTGGTTTAGTAGGATATTCTGGTTCTGGAAAAACTACCTTCATTAATTTAATTCTAAGACTTTTTGATGCAAATGAGGGGCGCATCTTGATTGATGGTCAAGATATCTCAAAAGTAACTCAGGATTCACTGCGCGAACAAATTTCGCTGATTCCTCAAGATAATAGTTTATTTCACCGCTCTTTAATGGAAAACATTCGCTATGGAAAATTAAGTGCTTCAGACAAAGATGTCATTAGAGCCTCTAAAGCTGTTCACTGCCATGAATTTGTTAACGAATTACCTGAAGGATATGATTCACTAGTAGGTGAAAGAGGAGTAAAGCTATCAGGAGGACAAAGACAACGTATTTCGATTGCACGCGCATTCTTAAAAAATGCTCCTATTTTAATGCTGGATGAGGCAACTTCTGCTTTAGATTCAGTAACTGAAAAATTCATTCAAGCAGGTTTGCAGAAACTAATGCAAGGACGCACTACTATTGTAATTGCTCACCGTCTTTCAACTTTAACTGAGATGGATAGAATATTAGTTTTTAACAAAGGAAAATTAATTGAAGATGGCACTCATAAACAATTAATTAAAAAAAGGGGCGGTCATTATGCCAATATGTGGCGTATGCAAACTGAAGGTTTCTTACCTGATTAATTTATGATCTAAAAGCTTCTTGCTCTTCTGATACAGCAGTAACATCTCTAGGACCTTCTTTTAAGATGTCAGATACAGCATTGCGGCTATCTCTTGCATAACGTTCAGCAAAATTTGTAACTCTATCACTCGCAGGATCATCTAGAGCTCTAGAAAGCTCTGGAGTAGATGACTCAAAATAACTAATTTGTTTGTCGTAATTAACAGATTTGTTATAGCTAAAGAAAGAAGCTGCATAAGCTATTACAGCAAGAACAGAAGAAGCTACAGTCATAGCTGTTAAACCCGCACCTAGTGCAAGAGCTATCGTTGCTACAGTTGCAACAACACCTCCTGATACTTGCATTAACGCATCAGATTTTGCTCCCTCTCGTTTTGCAATTAATTTTTTAAGGCTCTTATCCACCTGAGGCTTAACGGCAGGCTTAGTTGTTTTCTCTGGTTTACTCTCAACTTCTTCTTCATGAGAATCTTGCACTGGCATATCTACCTGTACCTCAGTAGTATGAGTTTGTTTAGCTTTTTTAACTGGTTCTGGCCTTTCTGCCTCATCTCCTGCAATACCCTGACCTGGGCGGTAGCTATCACTCCATCTTTTATCACGTTCTTTACGTGACTTATCACGACGTGGACCATGCTTACTATGCTCAGCAGCAGCGGTGGTAGTTGGTGGTGCAGCACCAGCTTTACGCTTGCTCGCTTTTGCTCTTCTGGCACGCTCTTTTTCTCTTTCTTCAGCTAACCTTCTATCATAACTGTGAGAAGCCCGTTGTAATACTTGTTCTATAGCAGCAACTTCGCTCAATAATCCAGGTAAAGCTTGTATCGCATAACTACCTTCTGCTGTTCTCTTTATTTTTAACCCATCTTTACTGGCATGTATTAATTCTTGCGTTAGTTCCGTTTCACCTAAGCCAGAGATAGTAACTTTCTTAGGATCATCCAAATTTATATGCACTCCTGAAACTCCTACAGTTAAAGATAAATTAGTTAAATCCGCTAAAGCTTCTTCTTGGTCTCTAAATATTTCTAATAATTTTTCTTGGGCTTGCTTTAAGGCATTTCTATCTTGATGGGCTCTGAAGGTTTTTTGAATATCAACAGCAGCTTTAGATTGCTGTCTTTCTATTTTTTCTTTTCTAGCAGTTTCTTTTATCTTATGACCACGGAACCTTCTTTTAATTGCTAAGGCCGCTCTTTCTTGGTGATATAACTCATGAAGAACTTCAAAAGAATCTTTTAACTTTGCGAAAATATCATCCAAATCATCTCTGTTAGCTAAATCAGGTTTTGCATGAATTTGGTAACCCGAATCTGTTTCCTCTACATTAAAAAATGTACTTCCCATTATTCCAGAAAGCTCAACGCCTTTACCTTCAGGCAAACCTGTTATCAAAAGCTTACCACTCTCGATAGAAATGTTAATATCATCTTCTGTTACCAACCTACCAGTCAATTGTACCAGTGCTAATTTTCTCTGCTGATGAATTATGGTGAGGTCTGCATCTCCCTCTAAAGCAACTCCAAATAATGCAGCCAACCGAGATTCCGTGTTATAAGCACGATATTTATATGCAGCATCTCTTATTTCGCTTTGTAATTGATTATACTCTGCTCGATCTTCGTGACCTAACGAATCTTTAGCTACTATGTTATAGATTTGCGCAGCTCTGTCGTAACTAACATTTACCGCAGCTGAACCTGCCAATTGGCTCAACACTGCTTCTTTACCAGCAGGTAGGCCTGTAAGCTGTATGGTTGTAGTAATACCTTCTTTTTTTTGCAATATCCCCATATTTCTTATGTCTGCATGGCTATCTATTCCAGTCCAATGACCTAAAGCTTGGCGCAATGTAAGATTATCAGCAAATACTGTTTCCAACCTTTGACGAGCACGATGTTTAGAGGCAGCCCGATTGAAATGATCCTGTACTCTCTGTTTGAAACTCGTCTGTTCTTCTTCTGATAATTCAGATAGTGCTATACTTCCTGAAACCTGAAAAACAAATCTTTCGTCATCTATTCTTTTTCTATAAAAACCAAGAGGTTCAGGCGGTTTCGCGAAGTCTAATATGGAACGTCTAATACCAGTTAATGTAACAAGACCATTCTCTACACCAGAAATTTCGATTTCATTCGCCTCCTTTCTATCTCCAGTAACCTCTTCTACTAGCTGAGCTAAAGCTTCTTTAGTGTTAGAATTATTAGGAAAAAGCTCTGCAATTAGGCCCGCGGTCCGTAAGCCGGCATTTTTTTGTTTTATTTCACCTTCTTTGTATCTCCGATGGAGCTCCTTAAGAGCTTCCTCCACTTCTTCAGCCTTTCTCGCATGTGACTTAGCTACAATGGCAAATAGATCTCTTAAATATTGCTCTTGTTCTTCGCCAAATTTATCTGAAACTCTTATCGTATTTCCATCAAATGTCATACCATCTACATCACCCAATGATGCACGATCAATTGGTTTGCGGCCCTGACCATGAATAACAATACATCCTTCAGACTGGCTATTAATTTTATCTGAACCTTCTCCTGCAGTGATAGAAATTCTTTCTACATCAGGTAATTTATCTGCTTCCGTAATAGTACCGCTCAATAGCGCTATAGCAGCTCTAGCTTCAACTGTAATAGGTATTGGGAAAAAACTACGAAACCTTGTTATGGAGGCCTCTATATCTTCTCGATATTGTAGATATGCTTCATCCAATTCTGGAATAATCACACTGCCAGGTTGTGAAGCACTATATTCCATCTTTAATACACCATCATTAGATAGCTTAGACAAAATTCTCTGTTTAATTTCTAGATCTACAATCTCATAGTCTGGACGATCTAGATAACTAGATTTTTGCTCTCCGTAATAGTTCTCTAGTGAGACTTGTAGTTCAGGTAGATTATAATCTCTCTCGCTTCCAATTAATGCATTAAACCAGCCCCTATATGCTTGGCCAGCGATCAGGTTAAACTCTTCTTCGAAATTAGCATCTACATCACTGAAATATTCTTCATAATAACCCTTAACTGTACTTTCGATTTTGGTTTTATATCTAGCAAAAGCTTCATCCAAATCTTTAATTCTGAAAGCACCAGACTGCAGAGAGATTTTAGGCTCAGGACCTGCATCCTCCATTATCTCATCTTTAATTGCAGCATTTCTAACGCCATAGTTTTGCAGCAGATAATTATCTTTATATTGCTGATAAAAATTCTCTAAATTAGCTTTAAAAAATTCAACTGGGTTCTGATCATCAGCATTATGTGAAAATGCTAATAAATTATATAACCAGCCATCTGCGTCAGAATATTCACGATCCCCTGAAATAACAGCCTTTACAATTCTTTCAAAAACTTCATCTCTAGAAATATTTTGCTCTACATCAAAATGCTTTAATATCTCAGCGTTTAGTTGCTCTCTAATTTCTTGTTTATATTGCTGATATGCATCATCAATATCCTTGATTTCTTCTATTCCTCTATAGCTAGTAGTTAAGGTAATTTTACACTCTTTAGCTTCATCACCTTCAAGCAATTTAGCGATCATTGCAGGAACAACTTCTTGGTGAGCTGCAAAACGTTCAGTTATATATTCTATTACATAACGGTTGTGTTCAGATTGTATTAGTCTAGAAAAAGCTTCTTTAGCCTCATAGGGTGAGTCAGCGTTTCTGTATTCTGCCAACAACCATTCTATTTTTGTGTTAACACTATCCGATATTCCTCTAGCCAAGAAAGTAAAAATACTATCCATGTCCCGACTATCAGTTTCGAAATACCTACTAATTTCATTAGCTAAATGTTCAAAAAACTCTGCCTGATATTTCTCTTTTGCATTTTCTAGGTCAGATATAACTATATCATCTTCAGATATCTGCATTTTATATTCCGCACCATCTTCAACTAAATCATATATGGCTTTTCTAATTGGTTGATTCACTATATGTGGGAAATATTCGCGTATGCGATCCTGATGAAATTCATGGATCTTTTGCTTAAATCTTTCTACCGGATCAACTCGGCCAGCTTCGCGCTCTATGAATTCAAACCATTTCTCATAATTTTCAGCGCCATCAGGTTTGGCTATTCTAAAAATATCCTGAAGATCTGTATCAGGCACGAAAAACTCTGTAGACGCCCGAACTAACTCTGCTTCAATTTCTTGTATATATTTTAAACGAGCTAGATCGATAGCCTCTATATCTATTGTAGTGTTGTCTCTAACATCTTTAGCAAAACTACGCCCTACTCCAAATAGCTGATATAAATCTTGCTTTTTATCACCACTTAATCCCTGCCAAGCCGATAGATCTGCAGCTTGATCCACACCATGCCTTTCATCATAAATTCTTACTTTTGTAGAGAAGCGCTGCCATACAGAACGACTTAAATTATCCTTATCATAACCATCTGCAAAAGAAACTTTATAGCTCTTATTTGTACCACCTAATTCCTCTACAGTTAAACCTGGAATGTTGTCAAATAAATCTAAGATATAATCAGTCTCACCGCTAAAATCTCTAACTGCAATTGTAACACTGCTACCAGGAGCCTTGGTAAAATCGATTTGCGAAGCTTTAACACCCAAAGTTTGAGCAACAACTTTCTTCATCGGGTCTTTTGCAGCAGCACGACCACCTCGCTCGGCAGTATGTGACATAGCAATAGGAGTTAGATCATCTCCTACCTTCTCCATAATGGCATCCCTTACCAGAGTATTATCCATCTGGTATTTCTGCTCACAATATTCTTCCCTTATAGCTTCATACTTTTCTACAATACCGCTAAACATTAAGCGCATATGACTGAGAGTTGCCTCACGCCCTTCAGCCGTGCTTAATTTTTCTCGCATAGCCTCATCTATATTCAAGTAACCATAGCTATAGTGCGTAGCATCAGAAACACCAGTAAACCAGGCCTCCATGGTTTTTGCTTCTGTATCAGTTAAATATTTAGAGACGATTCTTTTATAAAAATGTCTGAATTCTGTGGTAAATCTAATATCACTGTATAGATCTTCCTCTAATTGCGTAAGGCTATTTTGGCTATATGTCTGCTCCTGAACTCCACGCATCAATTCTAAAGCAGCTTGTAGTTCAGGATAATCCTGATCTGAATCATAACCCGCTTCTAATATGGCAGTTTTTTTAGTAATAGCTGCATCTAATATTGCTAACGAAGCTTTCAACTCCTCTATTGAGGAGGTAAGCAATGCGATCTTCTCAGCATTCTGTTCACCCGCTTCTTTTGCCTCTTCGGCCTCTTTATCTGCTCTAAGTTTTTCCAACTCTACTCCAGCCTCTGCTTGTGCTGTTTCTAGAGCATTACCTTTCACTAATATCCAAGCTCTAAAGCGGTCTAAATATTTACGAGGATCAGCCTCTCTTGCTTTATTCAAATCTTCTAATAACGAAACCAGCTCAGCTGATCTACCAGCAATACTAAATATTAGCCTTCTTTCAGATGCCACTTCCGCCGCATCAAACTCTTCTAACCCTCGCTCAAATTCTTCTCTAGTTATCTCTTTATTTCTAAATGCTCTTTCTAAAGCTTTGAGCTCCGGTCTATCATATTCAGCATAAGACATTAAACGACCATCCTGCTCCCAGGCAGCCACACCTCCAAATTTTGTAGCTAGTGATCTAGATAACCTAGTATCTTTTAGACTAATATTTGTGTCTTTATCACGCCTAAATTCAAGACCTAGGGCGTCACATGCCTCTTCTATTTGATCTAAAATATCCTGATAATATCTACTAATCTCATAGTCTCGGCTTGATCTTACAAGAAATGCATCTCGTGCTTTCTCGAATTCTTTTATATCAACACTACGCTCAGAGAATAATTCTGCTCCTTTATAACCTTCGCCTTCGAGATGATATCTTAGAGCTCTAGACATTCTATTATTATCAGCTATTGCAGCTCCATCTCTAAAATCTCTATAGAGGCTTCCTGCATAAGGACCCAGTTCAATTGATTTCTTGCCCGCCAAGGCATTCTGCATAAAGAGTGTCACTGCCTGGTGAGAAGTAAGTCTCTCATATTCAGATAGCTTGGCAACCTCTTCGGCAGGAGAATTTTCTCTAATTTTTCTTGTAGCATTACAAAAATCTTGCCAGCTCTTACAGAAATATCTTTTTTCTTTGAAATCATCTAGATCTATATATACTACCTCTTCTGCTAGATCTAGGGCTCTTGCCATCTCTTTCGAAACTTTTACTTTACCTTGAGCATTCACCGGCAAAGTTTCAATAGTGTCGCATAAATCCAGTGTCTTCTGAAATTCCTCAGCTAAGCTTTCTATTCTTTCTCGGACTATAGAAGATTCTATTTCGTCTCCAGCTTTTGCGAAATCAATTCCAAGTAATTGTATTTCTTCGGAAGTCAAAACTATTTTATCTCCAGAGGAACGGCTAGATATACCTTCCATTGCCCCCCGTATTATTGTAGAATATTCTGCTATATCCCCATATCTTTTATATAATCGATCTTTCTCAAATAGCAGATGATCAGCATCACCCTCTATTTCTTCACCGCCTGACAAAGGTATCATTACCTTATATTCTCTGTCTGGCTCTACATTTCTCTCTATTGACTCAAGTAACTCTCTTGCCTTCTCTAATGAAGGTTGGGTCGAAAATAACACCACATGTTCATGCGCCTTATTTCTACCTATTACATAGTCATATTTGGTTCCAAATTGACGTGCAGCATACCTACTTAAGGTCCAATCTATTACCCCCGGCCTTTGCAACACCCTCTTTTCAGCAGGGCATTTATCTGTGGTTTGTTCTGAGAAATGCTTTCTGGATAATAGGCCGTCAAAATTTAGAACGTATAGCTTTTTATCTTCATCAATATAATCTTCTTTATGCTCAAGATATAAAGTCTTGGCCGTCTCATTGACATATTCATCTCTGGCATCTAAAAGTTTCTGCTGTATTTTTATTGCTTCTGTAGCATTTGACGCCGCCAATTCTTCAGTAGCTTTTATCCTATATTTTCCCTCCTCTAGCTTCTCTATCTCAATTGCAGCACTACCTAACGCCTCACTGGTTAACTCTTTTGTTCCTAAACCTTCTATTTCTATACTACCATCTTCAGCTGGTTTAGAGATTTTTATAGCTTCTAAATCAACACTCTCTAGGCCATCCTCAAAAGTTAATTTGGCTAAAGCTCTTCTAGCATCCATACCATAAGGTGGCGTGTCATCACCAGGATGCAGAAGAGCATCTTCCGGAAATAACGTAGCCAAACGTTTAGCTGCACCCGAGATCTCTACTAGAGCATATCTGCGATCTTTTGCTATATCTTCTTGTCTACCAAATTTAATCCTACCAATGTTTTTAAGATTATTTACTGTAAAAAATTTATCGACAAATTCAGTGATAGATAATTCACCCAACCTAGCTTCTACTTCGGCAGCAACTGCAGCGTCTTCAGCATCAGCACCTAGCTCATCTCTAACTTCTTTCTCTACACCCTGTCTAACCGTAATAATATCAGGATCATCATCCTGTTTCTCAGCTTCATATAGCTTGGCTATAAGATTAATTAATGCCCCTTGTAAATCTTCTTCCCTTGCCGCAGTATCTATAACAAAACCTATTTGGCCTTGTGTAATTAGCTGTTTTAGTGATATTGGACTATCTGCCTGGTAATCTGCATCTTCAGCTTCTTTACCATGTCTGATTTCATAACCAGCATCTAGTAAGTTAGCTAGATAAAGCATATGTCGTTCCATTTGCGAATATCTACCATCTTTGGCTAGATAAAGCTGATCATAACAATCTAGTTTTCCATCATTTGATGCCCATACCTCTCTTAAAGCCATTTGCTTGTGCTTAGCCTCATATACCTGATCTGAGCCTACTGCCAGCCTTTCCCTATAGATCAAATTTCGAGCAAGAATCATAACTCCTGTTCTTATATGACCAACATGTTCTTCCACCTCTATAAGCACCGCTGCAGACTCTGGATCTTTAGCAGCCTCTAATATAGCTAAGCAATTTGAAGTAATTTCTTCAAACTTCTCTATTATTTGCGCCTGATCTACAGCACCTGCATCTAATTGTGCTATTATGTATTCTACATTCCCCTCCAGTGAAGCTAACCCTTCATCTCGCCCTTGCCTAGCAAGATACGCTAAACTCTCTCTAATTTTTGCAATTATTGCTACTTGATCTAGCCTACTTAACAAACCAGCTTCTTTTTCGAGACGCCGGGCTGCTTCATCCTCTTCACCATAGGTATAACGATTATGGTATAGAAAAGCTTTTCTGCGTAAAGAATAATCCGCTGTTACTTTGGACCTATCATCCCTTGTTGAGGTAACTAAAGGAGGAACGCTACATGCCTGTTTATAAGCAGCCAAACGACCACTCACCCTTGTTCTAATTTCCTCAATTAATTCGGCACTTTTTTCTTGATATTCTTCTTCTGACTCTACTTCTACTTTGAGTTCTGGCAACAAGCTATGCTCAATAAATTTTTCCCATTCTCTAAGCAACGGATCTTTAAGCAATTCGTTAAACTTATCCTCTTCAAACGTTTCTTCTAAAATATATTGGTTTTTATAATAAGAAAATTTACTACCCATAAAATTAGCAAATCTTGTTTGCAAATCCATAGATAAAGTACTTATCTCATCACCAGCATATTTGTTGTTATGTGCTATAATGATGTTTTTATAAAAACAAAATTGTAAGAATAAATCTTCTGCTATTAGTGATTCAGCAACTTGTAATTTACTATTTTCTCTGTCCTTAGCATAGAGACGGTTTCTAATGATACCAATCTGGTCTTCACCAGATTTAATTTCCACCAATCCACCTCTTGTACTAATATTGGATGCGTGTCTGCGTAATTGCTCTTCTTCTACTAAGATTGAGCACTCTTCTATTTCATCACCAATTGCAGCTTTATAAGCTACAATCTTAGCTCTTAATTGAGATCTTAATTCTTTTGATTCTGCTATTTCTGCATCCCCCCTTCCTACGTCAGAAGGTATTTCTTTTAACTCTGACCTTAGCGCTAACAAGCGCTCATTTAATTGTTCCAGATTAGTAGTAACGGTTTTTTGTTTTGCTGTAATCCTAGCCTTTATGTCATAAACATGATGCTCATTAACCTCTTCTTGCGCCCACTCTACTCTCAATGTCTCTTCCAAGCCTTCAATTTCAGCTTCAAGGCGAGTAATTTCTGATGTGTAACTATCTATATTCTCCTCTTCAATGTCAGCTTTATACCTATTTGGAATCTTATAAGAATGTATAGTAGTTGCTGTTATCCTTTCTGATGTGTAACTATCTATATTCTCCTCTTCAATGTCAGCTTTATACCTATTTGGAATCTTATAAGTATGTATAGTAGTTGCTGTTATCCTTTTACTATCAGAGCTT
>Ga0181585_10003857_pt1 | contig 13084 bp, 11 predicted proteins | sample 071ome_29_FD_132469 | JGI IMG/M metagenome (GOLD analysis project Ga0181585, IMG submission 132469) | Coastal salt marsh microbial communities from the Groves Creek Marsh, Skidaway Island, Georgia - 071407BT metaG (megahit assembly) | ecosystem: Environmental > Aquatic > Marine > Intertidal... | reverse complement strand
CCTTTTTTAATTATAGATTCATAATCTAATAAAATAATCTTTTCTTTGTAAATAACAATATTTTCAGATATAAAATCACCATGATTTTCCACTACTAAGTAATTATATTTGTTGAAATCAATAATTCTTTGAAAATCCTTTTTTAAATTTTTAAAAGGTGAATTCGTAAGATCATTTATTAAATTTTTAATAAATGGATGATATTTTAACTTTTTACTATTATATAAACTACTATTAATCATTACAGAATTTTGATAATTACTTTCAATTGATGATCTATTTGCATATGAAGAATCAATGTAATTAACAATAAAAAAAAATTTATTTTTAAAATATCCTTTATGTACGATAACGGGAGAGTGAAAAAAATTTTTATATATATTTAATATTTTCGTATTGATATATTCATATTTAATTAAATTATTAAATTTACTCTCCCGACTAATCTTAACAATATATTTTTTCTTTGAGCCGCAGATTAAAATCAAATCTTTTTTGTGGTTCGATGATGGAATAACTGATGTGTAAAAGATATGATCATTCAATTTATCCGCTAAGAATAAAATAAAACTTCCATCATTATTTAAGAAAAGTTTTTTTTTAAAAATTAATCCAAAAAATAAGAAAAAATATTTGATTTTAAAAGTGTAATTTAAGAGAGAGATGGAGTTTATTAGTAATTTAAAATTTCTAATTGATAGTTTAAAATAAAAAAAAGATGAATGCCTTTTTGTTTTATAGTAATACCCTTTTGTTAAATAATTTTTATAACTATCCATATAGATTAATAGTAAGTATAAAATTATGATTTAATTTTGTTAAAAACATTACAGCATTTTTAAAATTTCTTCTGAGTATGTATTTTTTTTCATTTTTCTTAAAATCTTTTTGCTGTTATTAGAATATTCTTTAAAAAGATTTCTGTTTTTATGCATATTATGCAAGATTGAAATTAATGTAGATAGATTATTAGGATTAAATATTCTTCCATTATATTGATCGATGACCCTATGTGATAACTCACCAATTGAATTAGAACAAATTATTGGTAAATGGAATGATAATGCCTCATCAATAACAATACCATAGGGCTCACCTAAAGATGGAAAAATAAAAGCATCAGAATTTAAATAATAATTTAGTAATGATTCATGTTGAATAAAACCAACATATTTAATATTTTTTAAATTATTAAATTTCTTTATAAATTCAATTTCATAACTTCCTGTTCCTACAAATGTGAAAGTGTAATTTTCTCTAATTACTCTACTTTGTATTGAAGCATCAATAATTAAATCAATACTTTTCTCGGGCGTTATTCGTCCTACATACAATAAATTAATTTTTTTTTGTCCTGGAGGAATATAATTATTTTTATAATTAAAACTAGAAACATAATTCCAAGGAGCAAAAAAATACTTCTTTTTTAAAAAAAGGTAATGAGAACACTGATCTTTTGCATCCTTACCGGTAAATTGAAAACCTGAGACTAAGAAATTAAAAATAAAATACCTCATAAATTCATTGAGTAATTTTTTTTTTCTCCACGTTTCATAATTTTTAACATACCCAATAATTACATTTCTAAAAAATAACCTTGAAAAAAATATAAAGATCAGGTTTTTTAGATGGTAATGAAAAGTTACAAGTAAATCATATTTTAGTGTAAACAAAAAAAAGAAACCTTTATTATTTAAAAAATGGTACTCAAAATTCCATTTCTTTTCATCAAAAACCCAATTCCTAATACTGTTCGTATAAGACGAAAATAAAACTATTATTTTTAGATTAGGGTTCTTATTAAGATCATTTAATCTATCTATCAAAGATGGAGATGGAATGAGGTACCAAAAGATAATTGTTTTTTTTTTCAATTAGGCAAACCTTATAATTTATTTCTTTTTTTATGGATCATACCTTTATTTTAAACAAAATAAATCTATTATCGAAATAAAAATTATTTCCATATATGTGAAATGATAAAAATTAATTAACATAAAAGTTTTTACTTAATTCTAAGGATTTGAAGTTTTGAATGAACAGAAGAATCTTTAATTATTAAAATTTTTCTTCATAATTGCCTCAGCAATTTTAAAATCAGAAATATTGTCAATGTCGATTGAATCTTGAATATCCATTATAAAAGGAACCGCATCATAATAAAGTGTTTTCAAATTACTATCTAATAAATCTTCAATTCTTCTAATATAAATTGCGCCATTAGGCCTATATAATTTTTCTTGGTCTTGGCTTCGAGTATTTCCAGTTATCATTGGACTGTTTTTAAATACAGGATCCCATTTTTTATTTTTTAATTTAAATGCAAAAGAAATTGGAAACGTAAATTCTGTTGCAGAAAAAACCGGTTTATTAATAGATTCGAATAGTTTTATGGCCTCTTCGATATGATGTTTATTTCTAAATGGAGCTGTTGGCAAGGCCAGAATAAATGCTCCTTTAAGACTAGAAAATATTTTTTTATTATTATTTTTTAAATAGTCAAAAATTTTAATATTATCAGAGGCATCATTTAATTCTCTGTAGTCCAATGTAATCTTTTCTGAATTGATATAAGATTTAACAATATTCCAATAATCTAGTGAGTCAGTTGAGAATTTCACTTCACTTATTTTTTCACATTTTACAAGTGCCTCTAAAGTCCAGATAACTAAAGGCTTACCATTTAATAGTTTAATATTTTTATTTTTTAATCTTTTCGAACCTGATCTGGCTGGCACAAAAGCTACATATTTACTATTTTGTAATTCCATACCTTAATTAATAATTCCTCAAAAACTAAATTTAAATTTTAAGAAGATTATGGTTAATAAATTTTTCCAAGGGAAGATTGTTGATAAAAAAATCAATCTTATTATAAATATCATCATTAACTGCTAACAAAGGCAGCCTTTCATACCTGCTCATAAAACCTCTACTCTGAAGAGCAGCTTTAATTGATAAGTGCCATCCATAATTTTGTACTATTTCTGTAAAAAAGGGAATTTCCACCTCAGATATAATACTTTTGATTCCTTTATGATCTGACTTTTTATACATTTCCCAAAACAACACAGCCAACTTCGGCTCAAATACCCCTATTCCATTTAACCAAGATTGACATCCTATATCTGCAAAACGTAACCACTGTCTTTTTCCACCACCTGAAATAATAATACTTAGTCTATCTCTAATTTTTGAAATAACTTCATTTGAGTAAGTATCATCTTTAGCATCTTCTTTAATTGCAATAATATTTTTTATGTCAGCTAATTTATCTAATAATTCAATAGGCCAATTTATTGTGTGTCCACCATGTCCACTTATAAATGGCATCTCATGAATTAATATACCGATGTTCGAAGAGTCTGCACATACCCTATAGTGCTTAACGACTTGTTCAATACTATAAAATTTTTCTCTAAATATTAAAGAAATAAGGTCAGCTCCAATATTCTCAGCATGTTTACAAAAATCCACAGATGTAAACGTTGGACAATGTAAAGGGTCTGCCACTATAACGATATTGTTACTTCCATAACTTTTCACAACCCTTGTGACAAAAGTATTTAATATTTTTATTTCTTCCCATGAAAGCTCACTAAAACGACTGTTGTAACCCATTACATAAAAAATTCGAGCTCCAGATTGATAAGCGTAACTTATATAACTTTCAATTTTTTCAAAATCAATATCATCATTATCTTTAAAGGGAACTACAACTGAAAATACAGGGCCTTTTATCCTTGAGCGTAAATCTTCTAAATTTTCCATTTATATTTAGTAGCCGTAATTAGCTAACTTGTTAAGAGCAATTCGAAAGCCTTGTCCATCATCATCATGACCTTGCCATATTTCTGGCAATAAAGTAGCTCTATTTTTAATTTTAAGCAATACGTTTAATAATTTTCTAAAATTAATATTTCCCTCACCAATTTGTAAACCCTCTTCAGACTGGTTTGCTGCATCTGAAATATGAATATGTGCTATGTAAGGTGATATTTTATCAACGAAAGAATAAATATCTTCATTTGAAAAATTACACCACATATAACTATGGGATATATCCAAACAAATCTCAATCTCATTATTTAATTCATTTAAAATATTAGTTATATTATCTGAACTTGTGAATTGGTTATGAAAAGCTTGGCCACCAAAATGCCAAGGATAAGGTGGCATCGTTTGTGCTAAAAATCTACAGTTATACGTATTTAATTTTTTATAATTTTTAATGAAATTTTTTATCATTTTAAATTGTTCAGACTTTTCCAAAAACTTATCTTTAGAGTGACCACCACAATTTACAATTACTTTTGGCCTTTGTTTAAAGTTTAAAAGTTCGCATATTTTTATTGTCTTTAAAAAAACTTCATCTAATAATTTTATAGAATGATTTGAAACATCAGCATTTTCAGAAAATAAGTCAATAATAAAATCCTCATTAAATTGCTCAGGTGCATGAATAATAACCTCTGAATCAAAAGGATATTTCAATATCTCTTCATCTTTAATGGTTAAGTCTTTGGCTGATAAATGGAACTCAATGGCTGGTGGTTTAAATAATTTATGTAATTTGTATACGTCTCTGTGTCTTACTGGTATTGCCCATTTAAAATTATTAATATTCCTAATTTTTTCGGTATGTTCTTTTTGTTGTAAATCTTTTATTTGAAATGGTTCCTCACTTTTTATATCCCTTAATGATTGCCTTCCAATTAATGCATTTTTATATTTTGGGTTTAGACCATTGCCTGGTGATCTAATTGTTATATTTGATTCATTTATTACATCACCTTTTTTTATTGGGCTTGAGCAAAAAATTGATTTTGCCAATGCAACTCGATTTATTGCCTCACCTTGAGTTATTTCTCTTTTGTAACCAATGCCAAAAGATTTAGAAATATCATCTAAATATTTTTTTAAATATAAAAACTCATCCGGAAGAAGGCTAATTTTGTGATCGTTGCCCTCCTGATTCTTATCAAGAGTAAAATGCTTTTCAATAACCTGAGCTCCTTTTATAAAAGCAGCTAAGGGAATATGAAACCCTCTTTCATGACCGGAATAACCAATTACTGACTTAGTTTTGGATTTCAGAGTATCGATATAATCAAGATTAACATCTGTGTATGGTGTTGGATACGTTGAGTTTGTATGGCATAACACGTAATTTGAATAATTGTCCTCAAGAATTTTTATTGCAGAATCGATATCTTCATCATTAGACATCCCCGTAGATAAAATTATGGGCTTTTCGGTTTCAATAACAGCATTTAGTAAATCATAATTACTTAAATCACAAGAACCAATTTTATAACCATCCATTCCATAATGTTCTAATCTTTCCAGGCTAGGAAGGTCAAAAGGCGTACAAAGAGGAGTAGTCCCAACCTCTTTACAAAAATCAAAACATTCAAATAACTCTTCATGTTTTAGAGAGTTTTTTTGCAAAAGATTGACTACATATTCAGTAGATAAATCTTGTGAACGTCTTAAATCTCCATAAAGTGCATTTAAATCGCGCATTTGAAATTTTACAATATGGGCGCCTGAGTGTTTAGCCTTTTTAATAAGCTCAAAGGCATTCTTAATTGAACCATTATGATTATTTCCAATTTCAGCAATGAGAATAAAATCTTCTTTACTTCGTATAGAGTGATTACCAATTCTAAACTCTCTTTTGTTAGGATCACCAGTAATTATTAGCAGAGGATTCATATTGCTATCAAGAAGTGGAAGGAACCTATATTTTTGTAAAAGCTGAGATAGTTCTTGAAAATTTTGTTTGCTCTTCGCATAAACAAAATTAGTGTTCATTATATTTATTGCGGAAAGATCTGATGGAGAAATTGATTTTTTTAACGACAAAGCAATATCACCCAGTGAAATCACTCCAACAACCCGCTTAGCGTCATCAACAACGATCAAACACTTGATTACATTTCGCTGAATTTTACTAACGATATCAAAAAAATTTAAATTCTGCGAAACAGTAAATTTATCTATATCTTTTATGTAAAACAATATTTTCTCTTATTAATTTTTTTAAAATATATTAAAGTGGTTTCTTTAAAAAGGATGGTATTTTATAAAAAGGTAATTTTTCAAGCTTTAAATTATAATTTTTTACAAAATTATCTACAGCCATAGTTTCTCCTGCAACCGTGCCATAATCATCAAACACAATAAGTCCGCCAGGAACTAATTTTTCATAAAGTAAATCTAGAACATAATCAGTAGGCTCTTTTACATCCATATCAAGATGCAATAAAGAAATGCGAACTTCTGGATTCTCATTTAAAAAAGGTATCAAAGTATCAAAGACATTTCCTTTAATTAATTCAATATTTTCAAAGCCTTTAAATTTAATAAGGTCATGAACTTGATCAACCGTCAGACCGTCTCCGCCTTGATTTTCAAATTTATTAATAAACTCAAGATCCTCCTTCATTGAAATGTTAATTTTAGGAAATTCACCAAATACATCAAATCCAAATATTTTTCTAGAGTAATTATTTTCAAGAGTATCTCTAAATGTTGCGAATCTAATCAATGAAGCACCTTTATACACACCAAATTCAAAAATATCTCCAGGTAAATGAGAAATTAATTTATAAATTTCATAATGTGCTAAGGTTTTATTTAATCTTGATTTATGTGTGAACCAAAAAAAACCATTTTCAAAGCTCCATGCATCCTTCGAGTTTAAATTGTTAATCTCTATAAACTTAGTCAAAATTAAATCCCTTTTTTCAACATGCAATTAATCAAAATTACAATATCATACTTATCTAAATATTAATAAATAATACTAGAACAGATTTCTTCTTTATTTTTATTCAATTTGGTATCACAAAGTAATTACATAAAGCTATCTTAGAAAATTTTAATATGTCAATTGAAAATCTACGGGTTTGATTTCCTAAGAGAAAATTTCTTTTATGAGTATTGTTTATTTTTATATCGATTCAGCTCTATTTTGGATGATGCTCGAATTAAAAGAGTTAATCGAACTAAATTTGATTTATTTTCACCACTACAATGAGGTCTCTTGAAGTCAAAACATACAGCCTCACCGAATTTTGTCTCTGCTACTATAAATTTTTTAGGTTGAGGGCATTCGACTCTGTAGAATCTATTTTTGCTTTCATCTTTAAAAAAACTATGATGGTTAATTATATTTGATTGCGTATCACTTCCGACTCTTATAGCACCATTTTCATAATTACAGTCATGCATTGCTATCGATATAACCACGCTATCGGGAGTACAATCTCCTCTTGGTATGTAATATGCAGCTTCTTGATGCCATGGTAAAGACATTTTATCTTGTTGGTCTTTGAAATAATTTGGCAAATCAATTCGGAAATGTGGATAAATTATTTTAACATCATCCAAGGGTATGTTCATAAGGTCTCCTGCCAGCCTATAAAATGCAAAATCACTTGTTACATCTAAAAACTCTTGTGAATTTTTGATTTTATCTTGCAAATATCCTGTATAACCCCTATTGGACTTTTGTTTAATAGTTACTTTTTTAGAAAAATCTTTATGCGACAAAGCATTTTCCAGACTAAAACAATATTTTTGGAATAACTTTAATGGCGCTTGGTCAGTAATTTTTATTGTTTTTAAAAAATCTCTCACTCAACAATGTAATAACCTGCCATTGAAGCTTCTTGGACTCGATTAAGATTAATATTTCTTATTCCTAGTTCCTCGATAACAGCTATTGTTTCTCCAGGATAGTCATCATTATTGATCTCATCAAAAACAATAATTGAGCCTTTTGGCATTCTATCAATGGTCAGTTCCAAAACCTTCTTGGTAGGGGTATAAAGATCTAAGTCGAGATGAAGTAAACTAATTGTGCTTGATGGATGTTCAGTGAGATATCTGGGTAATGTTTCGGAAATATCGCCTTTGTATAAGCTTATCTTAGAGATATTACCGATCATTCTATTCTGATCATATATTTTTATAGCTTCATTAAGATATTCATAGCTATCATAGCGAAGTCCGCCCGAAGTCATATGCTTTGCACCTGAAGAAAGATCTTGTGATGATGGCGGAGTAAAACCCTCAAAGGTGTCAAATCCAACAATTTTTCTTGTGTAGTGATGTGGTTCATAAATTGAACTGAAATGCGCCATTGAGAATAGAAAGCTTCCGCCAGCTACACCACATTCTAAAATATTTCCCGGTATATTTTGTATCATTTCCCAATATCTTAAAGTTTCAATAAACCTAGTAATTTGTTGCCTTGAAGCAAAAACACTAAAGTTATTAGCTAAATTACTAGCAGAAATTTTATTGAGAAATTTATCTCTACGGTTATACCAGTCGAGTTGGTCACTCGTATTACGACTTTTTTCAATATTTTTTAGTGTCTCTATACTCATTCCATAACTTTGTCGAAAGTAATTGATTGATTCTAGCAAAAATACTCTGTCATAAAAAATAAATTTAATAGTCGAAAAAGCTTATATTTACCTCTTATTAATTGTTTTCTAAAAATGGGTGAACATTTATCGTCTAAATTCATAATCTTACAAAATGGAAAAATAAATAAAAATAATCTTTTCACAGCAATATCTAAATAGTTATATAGTTTTTTTTATTTTTACTTATTGTTCTTTTTTTATTATTTCTTAACCACATATCTAGATCTTTCTTGTTACCAACGGTCCAGGCAAAAATATTATTTCTTATCTCATAATCATAAATTTCTTTGGCTTCCTGGCCAAAAAGTAATGTTGATAAGCCAAATGCTTGAGCCTCATAACAGCAAGAACTACAAGCAGTAATATGATGAGTAGAATTCATAAAAGTATCATATAAATTTACTTCATTTGAATCAATTGAATATAGATCTTTGTTTACATTTTTGAGGCGATTTTTTGTATACTCTAAAGCATGATAATGATCATTAGGGTGTATTTTAAAGTTAAAATGAATCATTTTAGTTTTTAAATTAATCAAAAAATTAACTATAAAGTCAGGGATTCTTTCTACGTGTAAACCCCCTAATGTTTGAAGTGTTACAACAACCCTAATTTTATTTTTGTGCTTATTAAATTTTTTCTTACATAGATGAGTTTTATAGTATTTTATCCAAGGGTACCCACCAACAAATGGAGTATGTTTCTTTCTATTAGGAGAATCTCTTAATATATGATCACAACTAGGCTTACCCCAGCACCAAAAAAAATCAGGAACTAAGTCATATCCATCTTTAGGTATTTTTTGCCAACCACTATAACAAGCTTGAAAAATACCTTGCTTCCCATGTTGAATATCAATCGTAGGTATGCCTGCCTCACTAGCTGCAGCACAAATACCCATCATATCCGGAAAATACCAAGCAACTAAATATATCTCTCTAAGTGAATTATTTTCTCGAAATATATTTTTTCCATATTGATACCATTTACTAAATTTTATCAAACTAACTTTGAAACTTTTTTTAATTTTAGAATTATTTAATCCTGAAAGCTTAGATATTTTATTTATTTCATTAACCTCTTGATCTGAAAAATTAATTGAATTAAAAAAAAGAAATGGTAATGGGGGTTGAATATCATATCCTTGATTAAATAATGCAATCCCTTTTTTTAATTTAGATGTATATAGCTTTAAGCTGGAACCTTTATTTTTTTTTTCCATGATAATTGGATCGATTACTCTATCAAACAGTCCATTTTGGTTGATCGTATCAACAAGATAAACTGGGCGTGAAAAAAAGATTTTTTTAATTTTCGTATTATTACAAATTAATTCTTTTTTGAATGTTTTTTTATTATCAAAAAATTGAAAAAATTTAATTAAGGCATTAATTAAGATATTAATTCTTGGACGTGATTGATGAACATTGATTAAATGATTGTATAAAAGAATTCTAAGAATTGGCCAGGTTTTAAAGGAATTGTATTCAAAAACATCTATATTGATATTTTTTTCAATAAAAAGAATTAAATTATATGCATCAGACGTTTTCATTTATTTTTTTTCAGTACTTGCAACGATTAGCTCTCTTGCCTTTTCCTATGTACTATCATGATTAATTCCAATTTCTGAAATTATTATAATCATTAACGCTTAAATCTATTCCATCTATGTGGAGGTGTATCATTAAATGAAGGCTTTTGACAAAGCAAGAGCATATGTCTTGGATTTAACTTTTGGCTCCTCATCTCAGCGAATGAAACTTCTTGCTTAATCCATGCGACATTAAAATATCTTTTTAAATAAAATATAAAGCTAGATAAGATCGAACGTAGGTTATTTTTATTTAATATTCTATGCAAATCTTGCAATTTGATTATACTTAATCCAGAATGATGAACTGCAGTTAACCATTCACACTCCCTATAAAAATGATCGTCTCGATCACCATGACGAATAAGTTTGCCTGCAAAATTCTCTTTAGAATTATAAATATCATTAAAGATTTTATTATCGATACTATTTTTAGTGAATGGCTCATTAGCAATAAGAATTCCACCTGGTTTTAAAGCATGTATTACATTATCCAAAACTTTTAATAAATTTTTTGAATGATGCAAAACTCCGAAACATACAATATAATCGAACTTTTCTTCAAATGCAGAAAGGTCATTGAAAGTACCATTTCGAATTTGACAAGAATTTAATACGTCAAAATGTTTAGCAAAATATGGAATTGTGTTTTGAGTTGCCTCATTTGTGCACTCTAATAAAGTAACTTGTGTATCTCTATTTTTAGCAAGCCAAATACCAGCATAACCACTTCCTGCACCAATATCTAAAACATTACCTGATATTTTTTTACCAGTAATTTTTTCCACATAAGGAAAAATTTTTAATCTTGGATTTTTAAAAAAATTATCTATATTGATTTTTTTCTTATGCAGAGTCTCATGTAACTCAACTTCGATTTTATTTTTTTTCATTTCTTGATTTTGCCCTTGACAGCCTTTGGGCTGGAATATTTCTTACCCCCCCTTTTTTTAGTAATTTCGTAATATTAAAATAGCTTTGTAGCCACCAGTGTGCATCAAAAAATTTTGCCTTATACATTACGAGTGGAATTGAATGAGAATGACCTCTAATAATTTTTCTCTTTCCTTTTAATAACAAACCTTCTTTATGAAAACCATCACTATCAAAAATTACCAATGAGCCTGCTTTAGTTATTATGGATGTTGGTCTATGTAACTCTTTTTCAGGAATATCGTTCGGTATTTCACCAACCTTAGTTCCTGTTAACATATAAAAATTAGCACGAAAATGACCTTCCCTATGTGACCCTATATCATAAGCAAGTGCTCCATGTGTTTCATCAACATCAACTAGATTAATATAGAACTTTAGTGCATGTCTTCTATCAAAATGCCATGGAAGTAATTCAGTTTTAGACGGCTGTTCCTGAGTTAAAAAAATATCATCATTAAGCAAATGATTACAATTAAAATAGGCATTAGCTATTTTCTGCATAAATTTTGAAGTGAATATGTTTTTTATTGTCTTGTAAGGCGCTTGTAATTGATTTTTTTTACATACTATAAATGAACCCATTTTATTAGTTGGATGTTTGTTAATAGCAAAAGTATTGTTTTTTTTTGCGTCTAAAAACATGCAATCAAACTCAGATTTTAGATTGTTCAATTCTTTTTTATTGAGATAATTATTAATCACACAACAACCATATTGATCTAAGGTATCAACAACTTTAGTAGTATTTAATGATTGAATCGTTATTAAATCCAAATTCTCTTTCATTTTTTAATCTCATTTTTTTTATAAATTATCTTCAATACATTTAAAATTGAGCTAAAATTTGCCCAAGGTTGTGGGTATATTATTTGGGATAAGATAAGAGTGCCGACAAACATAAACGAATAAAAAATATTAATGTAAAGAGACATGCTTACAAGAGTTATATTCTCAATATTGATAAAAATCAATCCAAAATATATGCATCCTGAACTAATTGATATTAAGGGTAATAAATTCATTTTCTCTGAATAAACTAAACCTTTTGCGAATAAATAATATGCAAGCTTAAACCAACCTGACCATAAAAGAACTAACGCGGGGTGTAAAACATGTTTAAATTTATCATCAACAAGTATATCAAACGTAAAGAAAAGAAATATCGAGTAGAAAATACCTATTACAAAAAATCCAATTAATAATAGGTAGCTTGCACCAACTACTTCATCAACCCTACCTTTCCTAAAATTCTGAAATGACCATGGCATAAAAGCTTTATTAATTGACTCAGCTAGCACCCATAGTGGGTAAGCGAGTGTCAATGCAACTGCAAGTTCACCTACGAGTGATAAACCAACATAAGAAGATAAAATAAATTTATCAAAGGTAGTAATTGCAGTTAATGCAATTGAATGTGGTAGTAAAGGAAGAATAAACTTTGCAATTCTTTTGATATATTTTATGTTGAAGAATATGTTAAGTAATTTAGACCCATACAACAAATAAGCTGAAATACTTGCCGCTATGAGAGTCGAAATTGTTATTGAGAAAATCCTACCAACGGCACCTTCATGCAAATAAAATACAAGGAACATGACAAAAAATAACTCAATTATTGGATAACACAATTGCAGTTTTGCATAATTAAAAGCCTGCCTCATTGTTTGGAATATAATTAAGCGCATGTCAATAAAAAACTTCAAAAAAGCTACAAAAATAGCTAAATATAAATAATTACTTTTAATCTTAATAAATTCAGATATGTTTGTTTGAAATATCCATGTAATTAATAAAGTGATTAAAGTCATAATAGATATTATTGCTAATGAGTTACCAACATAAATTCTGAATGTTTTTAAAGAGGTTTTATGATAAACAACTCTAACAAATCCATTCAAATTAGCTCCTAAAAATAATGAGTATATAGATACAGTTGATATGAAAATGGCTATTAACCCATACTGATCTATAGATAGGACCCTAGTGAGAAATGGCATTAACAAAAAAGGAATGCTTTTTTCAAGCAATGAAGAGCTTGTATATATACCTCCCTCTTTTAAAATTTTCACTTTATAAATTTATCCTAAAAAATTTAAAGTCACTATTAGTT
>Ga0181585_10003855_pt1 | contig 13084 bp, 14 predicted proteins | sample 071ome_29_FD_132469 | JGI IMG/M metagenome (GOLD analysis project Ga0181585, IMG submission 132469) | Coastal salt marsh microbial communities from the Groves Creek Marsh, Skidaway Island, Georgia - 071407BT metaG (megahit assembly) | ecosystem: Environmental > Aquatic > Marine > Intertidal... | reverse complement strand
GGGGTTTCTCGATATCGAGACGCCAATCCTGACCCGGGCTACGCCCGAGGGCGCCCGGGACTACCTGGTCCCCAGTCGCACGCAGCCAGGCGCTTTTTTTGCGCTGCCGCAGTCACCGCAGCTTTTCAAACAATTGTTGATGGTGTCGGGCTTCGACCGCTATTACCAGATTGCCCGCTGTTTTCGCGACGAGGATTTGCGCGCGGATCGTCAGCCGGAATTTACCCAGATCGATATCGAGACCTCGTTTCTAGACGCGGAAGCGGTCATGTCGATTACGGAAGGCATGGTTCGCTCATTGTTCCGCGAGCAGCTGGGCGTCGATCTCGGCACGTTTCCGCGGATGTCTTGGGCTGACGCGATGGAGCGATTTGGATCCGATAAACCGGACCTGCGCATCGACTGGGAGCTGGTCTCGATTGATGACCTGATGGCTAACGTCGACTTTAAAGTCTTCAGTGGCCCTGCCAAGGATCCCGATTCGCGTGTTGCTGCGCTCAGGGTGCCGGGTGGCGCGTCGCTGTCGCGCAAGGAAATCGATGACTACACCGATTACGTCGGGATTTATGGTGCCAAGGGCCTCGCTTGGATCAAGGTCAACGACGTAAGCGCCGGGTTGGAAGGGCTCCAGTCTCCCATCATCAAGTTCATGCCCGAAGACACTGTTTTAGCGATGGTAGATCGGATGGCAGCGCAGGATGGCGACATTCTGTTTTTCGGCGCAGACAAGCGAGGAATCGTTAACGAGTCGCTGGGGGCTCTGCGGCTCAAAATCGCCGCTGACCTTGATCGAGTGGCTGAGGGATGGGCACCGCTATGGGTGGTTGACTTCCCCATGTTTGAGCGCGATGACCGCGGCGGGTTGAGCGCCTTGCATCATCCCTTTACAGCGCCCTCTTGCACAGCACAGGCGTTACAGGATGACCCAGATTCGGCGCTGTCCCAAGCTTATGACATGGTGCTCAATGGCAGTGAAATAGGCGGTGGTTCCGTGCGTATTTACGATCAAACCATGCAAAAAACCGTCTTCAACTTATTGGGTATCGATGAGGCCGAGGCAGAGGCTAAATTCGGATTTTTGCTGGGCGCACTGCGTCACGGAGCGCCACCACACGCGGGTCTTGCGTTTGGCCTGGACCGCCTGGTGATGCTCATGGTCGGTGGTCAATCTATCCGCGAAGTGATTGCCTTCCCAAAAACCCAGAGCGCACAGTGTGTCATGACCGAGGCTCCCGGAGTGGTATCGGACCAGCAGTTGCGCGAGCTGTCACTGCGCCCTCGTCGCCCAGAGCCTGCGAAAGAAAGCTGAAGCTGTCATGGCGGGGCATAGCAAATGGGCCAATATCAAGCATCGCAAGGCGGCTCAGGACGCCAAGCGGGGTAAGCTCTTTACCAAATTGATCCGCGAACTGGTCGTGGCAGCCAAGGCAGGGGGCCCGATTGTCGAAGACAACCCGCGTCTGCGGGCGGCGGTGGATAAGGCCCTAGGCGCTAACATGAAGCGCGATACGATTGATAACGCGATTGCGCGGGGTGCGGGCACTGGCGAAGCCGATAATATGGAGGAGCTGACCTACGAGGGCTATGCCCCCGGCGGCGTCGCCGTTCTGGTAGAGGTCATGACGGATAATCGAAATCGCACGGTTGCCGAGGTGCGGCACGCGTTTACCAAGCGTGGCGGCAATCTGGGCACTGATGGATCCGTCGCCTATCTATTCTCAAGGACGGGCTTGATCCAGTTCGCGCGGGGCGCGGATGAAGAGGCCGTAATGGATGCAGCACTCGAGGCGGGTGCGGATGACGTCGTTGCGCGCGAAGACGGCAGTATCGACGTGATCACGCCGTGGGAGTCGATGTCTGACGTCCGCGACGCACTGGTAGCAGCGGGATTGGCACCCGAGCACGCCGAAGTCACCATGTTGCCAAGCACTGAAGTTGCGGTGGATGCGGACTCCGCGCCCAGCGTAGTCGGGTTGATCGACATGCTCGAGGATCTGGACGACGTGCAGAATGTTTACTCGAATGCTGATATTTCCGAGGAGATTCTCGCCAACCTGTAAATGACCTTTTGGCGCCAATCGGTCACACTAGATACTGGCTTCGGCGGGTTGCGATCATGACAGTGATCCTCGGTATTGACCCCGGTTCACGCAAAACAGGCTTTGGCGTCATTCAGGTCCATAAGCATCGGCCCCGCTACATTGCTAGCGGGACGATTCGGCTTCCTGTTAAAGAGGACTTGAGCGTACGCCTGCGCGTGTTGTACGAATCGCTCACTGAGATTATTCACACCCACCAGCCCGAGGTGGCAGCGATAGAGCGCGTGTTTGTCTCTAAAAGCGCTGACTCCGCGCTGAAGCTCGGGCATGCCCGGGGCGCCGCCATGGTCGCCTGCGTGGTTAATGACATTGCCGTACACGAATATGCGGCCCGGCAGATCAAACAGTCTGTTGTGGGGACGGGGGCTGCCACCAAACACCAGGTGCAGTATATGGTGATGACGCTGCTTGGGTTATCCGCTGAGCCACCCGAGGATGCGGCTGACGGTCTGGCGGCTGCGATGTGCCACTGCCATGCCGACGGCTTAGCGGGTGCGCTAGCGGCTACCGGATTTAGAGCCGGCCGTTTGCGGTAAAGTGACGAGATGATAGGTCAGATTCGTGGCAAATTGATTGGGCGGCAAGTGCCGGAAATACTGCTTGATGTGGGTGGTATCGGTTATGAAGTGCAGGTGCCCATGACGACACTCTACCAACTCCCGGATTTGGGTCAGGAGGTGACGCTGCTGACGCATTTCGTTGTGCGCGAGGATGCACAGCAGCTGTTCGGTTTTATCGATGCGGCAGACCGTCGATTGTTTCGTGCCTTAATTAAGGTCAGCGGGGTGGGCCCGAGATTGGCGCTCACGCTGTTGTCCGGAATGAACGCCGTGGACTTTGCAAAGTGTCTGCAGCGCAATGACATTACCGCCTTGGTTGCATTGCCTGGTGTCGGTCGAAAAACCGCAGAAAGATTGCTCGTGGAGATGCGTGACAAGGCGTCGGACTGGCTTGAGGGGCTGGCGCCTGAATCGATCGCCGCCGCGTCCGAGGTGCGGTGACATCGCGCCCTGTCGATCATCAAATGGAAGCGGAGCAGGCGCTCGTTGCGTTGGGTTATAAGCTGACCGAGGCCTCTAAGCTGATAGCCAGTATTGACGCGCCGGCCGACGCCTCTAGTGAAGAACTCATTCGCCTGGCATTGCGCTATGCAGGGAGTGGCAAAGCGTGATTAAGGTCAGAGGAGGTGTCTTCCAGTGATCGAGACTGACAGGCTGATCGCGGCTGAACAGAATGATCAGCGGGATGAGGCCATGGATCGCGCGATCAGGCCAAAGCGACTCGCCGACTACATCGGTCAGCGTGTCGTCAAAGAGCAGATGGACATCTTTCTGTCGGCCGCCAAAGCGCGTGGTGAGCCTTTGGACCATACGCTGATCTTCGGTCCCCCCGGTCTGGGCAAAACCACGCTGGCGAGCATCATCGCCGAGGAGATGGGGGTCCAGCTCAAGACCACCAGTGGCCCCGTCCTTGAGAAAGCGGGGGATATTGCTGCGCTGATGACCAACCTCGAGCCCGGGGATGTCTTGTTCATTGATGAAATTCATCGGCTGAGTCCTTACGTTGAGGAGATCCTATATCCCGCGATGGAGGACTATCAGCTAGACATCATGATTGGCGAGGGCCCTGCGGCCCGGTCGATCAAATTGGACCTACCTCCCTTTACGCTCGTGGGAGCCACTACCCGTGCCGGATTGCTGACGTCTCCATTGAGGGATCGTTTTGGCATTGTGCAGCGACTGGAATTCTATGACGCCGACGAGCTGGCCCAGATCGTTAATCGGTCAGCCAATATTCTGGGTATCTCGTCCGATCCCGACGGAGCAGTTGCTATCGCGCGACGGTCCCGCGGCACACCACGCATCGCCAATCGTCTGCTGCGGCGCGTGCGTGATTACGCCGAGGTTAAGGCAGACGGCGCGATCTCGGGGGCTATCGCAGAGGCGGCGCTCGATATGCTGAGCGTCGACGCGCAGGGTTTTGACCACCTCGACCGTAGACTGTTGCTCATGATGATCGAGAAGTTCGACGGCGGCCCCGTGGGTGTGGACAGCTTGGCGGCGGCATTATCCGAGGAGCGAGGCACGATCGAGGATGTCCTTGAACCCTTTTTGATTCAGCAGGGCTTTATGTTGCGTACGCCGCGCGGCCGCATCGCTACCCGGCACGCTTATGCGCATTTTGGCATCCCGTTTCAGGGGTCTGCCGCGGAGACACTGAGTCTCGACTTGGATAGCTCCGCGTGATGGCGGAATTTTCTCTGCCGATTCGTGTCTATATTGAAGATACCGATGCCGGTGGCATTGTGTATTACGTGAATTACCTCAAATACCTCGAGCGAGCGCGGACTGAGTTTATGCGTTCGCTGGGCGTCAATCGTGCAGCGGTATCAGAGGAGGGATGGATGTTCGTGGTCTCTGAGCTTTCAATCAACTACCGCGAACCTGCTCGATTGGACGATGAGTTGCAGGCCACGGTCGAGCCGCTGCGTGTCGGCGGTGCCACGATTGATTTTTTGCAAACCGTGCGTCGCGCCGATGCAATCCTTGCCGAGGGTCGGGTCCAAATCGCCTGCGTTGATCGCGAGTCAGGCGCTCCACGGCGATTGGATGCCGTTATAAGGAAAGGTGTTATGGGCACAATGGCGCATTCGGCGGAGCGAGGACTCATGCCATCACAGGAGACTCTATGACACAGGAACTCAGTTTGGTCGAGCTCATTCTGGGCGCGAGTGCGCTCGTTCAGATCGTGATGTTGATTCTGGTGCTGGCGTCACTTGTTTCCTGGTTTCTGATCGTTCAGCGCGTCATGCTTATGCGCCGGACTGATGACGAACTACTGTCATTCGAAGAGCGATTCTGGTCGGGAATCGATCTGGCCCAGCTGTACAGAGAAGGCAATCAGGCGGTGGCAGAGGGTCAACTCCCGACCGGCGTCGAGAGTTTATTTCGGGCCGGATTTAAAGAGTTTTCAAGGCTGTCGCAGCAAGCAGATATCGATGCTGACGCGATTCTCGAAGGGTCGCGCCGGGCAATGCGGGTTGCCTTGATGCGGGAGACAGACCGGATCGAGCAGCATCTGCCATTTTTGGCTTCGGTAGGATCCACGAGCCCCTACATCGGCTTATTGGGGACTGTTTGGGGCATCATGCATTCTTTTCGCGGATTGGCGAATGCGACTCAGGCCACGTTGGCAACGGTTGCGCCGGGCATCTCTGAGGCGCTGATTGCCACGGCTATGGGTCTGTTTGCCGCCATACCCGCGGTGCTGGCTTACAACCGCTTGGCCGCGCGCAGCGACGCTTTACTGAATCGCTATGAAACCTTCGTTGACGAGTTCTCGGGCATCTTGCAGCGACAAAGCTACGCGCTCAGGACCCAGCAGGCCCGGAGGCCCTAGTGATGCGCAGGCGGCGCATGCTCGCGGAAATCAACGTCGTGCCATACATCGACGTGATGTTGGTGTTACTGGTGATCTTTATGGTGACCGCGCCGATGTTGATGCAAGGCGTGGAAGTGGATTTACCGGACGCCGATGCAGCACCGGTCAAAGACCAGGATGCCGAGCCACTTATTGTGTCGATCGACGACCGCGGGCGGCTGTTCCTGAATCTCGGTGCCGACGAAAAGCAGGCGCTCGAGCTAGCGACCATTCGCCAGCGCGTTGCGGCGGTTCTGCGCCGGACGCCCGACAAGCCGGTGCTCGTATGGGGAGATAAGCGGGTTGCTTATGGCGACGTGGTGGTTGTCATGACGGCGCTGCAGGAGGCAGGTGCTCCGGCCGTCGGTTTGGTCACCGAGAGCCCTGCTGACAACGGATGACGAGCGATCGCCTCCTATTTGCCGGGGTGCCGACGGCCGCCACCATCTTGTTACATCTCGGGCTGGTGCTGGCGCTCGTTTGGCGTTGGTCGGGCCCCACTCAGGTCGTCGCTGCTGCGCCGGCGGTGATTCCCATTCAGGCGATGCTTGTCTCCTCGGCGTCCTTGCAGCCCAAACCCAAACCCAAACCCAAACCCAAGCCCCAGCCGGCAGTCGCGGCAGACAAGTCACCGTCGAAGCCCAAGCCAAAACCCGAGCCGATTCCCGCCGAAGCAAAGCCATTGCCAGAGAAACCGGTAACGCCCGAGCCACCTAAACCCAAGGAAACGCCGGATCAAACCCTCAATGCAGAGCAGCTCGCCGCCTTGACCCGCGCTGAGCTCGGCGCCTTGGCAGGCAGTGATATCCCCACCGCCTCCATAGCGGAACCCAGTCTCCGCGATGTGGTGGCGGCCACTATCCGGGCGGCGGTGATTAATCGCTGGACTCGGCCCCCCAGCGCTCGCAACGGCATGGTGGCTGCATTATCGATACAATTGGTGCCCACCGGAGAGGTGGTTGGCGTCTCTGTGCTGCAGTCGAGCGGCAACACCGCTTTCGATCGAAGCGCCATGACTGCGGTAGAGCGGGTGGGACGATTTCCCGAAGTAACCAAGCTGGATAACCGCACGTTTGAAGCCAATTTCCGGCGATTCCAGTTAATTTTTAAACCTGAAGATTTGAGGTATTGACGGTGGTGAGCAGAATCCTTGGGGTCGTGTTACTCGCCTGTCTGGCGAGCAATGTTCGCGGCGAGTTACAGATCGAAATCAATCAGGGCATTGAAAATCCCACCCCGATTGCGGTCGTGCCCTTCGCTTGGCAAGGGGTGGGGTCGGCGCCGGAAGATGTGGCGCAAATAGTCGATTCTGATTTGGCGCGCAGCGGTCAATTTTCGCCTGTCAGTCGCCGAGACATGCTGAGCTATCCGACCCGCGAATCAGAGCTGTATTATCGCGATTGGCGCGCCATTGCTGCAGAGTATGTGCTGATTGGCCGCGTTAGCGTGGGATCGCAAGCCCGCATCGATTTTCAGCTTTTTGACACTACAAGGCAGGCTTCAGTTGAAAGTGGCACGGTAACCGGTGCCGTGACTGAGCTGAGGATGCTGGCGCATCGCGTATCCGACAAAATTTATGAGCGACTCACGGGAATACCCGGTGCCTTCGCGACGCGCCTGCTGTATGTGTCCGTTACGCGTAATCCCTCGGGTAAAGATTTTTATCGGTTGACCTTGTCAGATTCGGATGGGCGTCGCCCGATCGTATTGCTCGAAGGGCGAGACCCCATTTTGTCGCCAACCTGGTCTCCCGACGGCCAGGAGGTTGCCTATGTCTCTTTCGAGACTTCTCGCCCTGCCATTTATCGCCAGAACCTAATTACCGGTGCAAGAGAGCAGCTGACCAACTTCACTGGGTTGAACAACTCGCCCGCTTGGTCACCCGACGGCAATACCATGGCACTGGTATTATCCAAAGACGGTAATCCCGATATCTACCTGTTAAATCTCACCAGTCGGGCATTGACTCGATTGACCCGGCATTTTGCGATCGACACTGAGCCTACCTGGATGCCCGATGGCAAGTCTTTGCTGTTTACTTCTGACCGCGGTGGTCGACCACAGATTTACCGATACGATCTGCGCACCCAGAAAATTGACAGGGTCACTTTTGAGGGTGCCTACAATGCGCGTGCGCGGGTTGCTCAGGACGGGCGTAATGTGGCGTTGGTTCATCAACGGGAAGGTCGTTACCACATTGCGGTTTTTGACTTGGTCACTGACCGTTTGACGGTGCTGACCGAAACCAGCCTTGACGAGAGTCCGAGTATTGCCCCGAACGGCTCCATTGTTTTGTACGCGACAAAACGCGGCGAGCATTCAATACTGGGGGCGGTGGCTGTCGACGGTGGAGTGCGTTTCAGCCTGCCGTCGCGAGAGGGTAGCGTGCAGGAACCCGCATGGTCGCCGTATGTGAATTTTTGACGCGCTGGGCACGATATTTTTTAACTGGGGTAGGCGAAAACCGCGCGGTAATGCGATACATTAAGACAACTTGGGTTCCAAATGCTGGGGAAGGGTAAGAACCATGAAAAATGTAACCGACACTTGCAAGTGGCTCGCAGTGGTTTTCGCTGCCTTCGTTCTGGTTGCGTGTTCTAGTAACGAGACTAAAGAAGCTGAAGCGGCGGCTGCCGCCGCAGCGGAGCAGGCCGCTCAGGAAGCCGCAGCCCGCGAAGCAGAGCAGCAGGCGCAGGCCGAGGCGCAGCGGGTCCGCGAGGCTGCCGCTGCCGATGTGGGCACCGTGTTCTATTTTGCCTTCGATAGCTCCTCGCTCACCGACGAGGCGCGCGCACAGGTCGATGCGCATATCGCGGCGTTGCTGGGCAACAACGACAGCGTTCGATTGGAAGGTCATACCGACGAGCGTGGCACGCGGGAGTACAACCTCGCGCTGGGCGAGCGGCGTGCCAACGCGGTCCGCGACTATATGGTTGCCAATGGTGTTCCGAGTTATCGCATCGAGAGCATTAGCTACGGCGAAGAAAATCCGGTGGCTTATGGCTCCGGCGAATCGAACTGGCAGCAAAACCGCCGCGTCGAGCTCAAATAATCGAGGTGTTTACTTTGGGGTTACCCATCAAGCCGGCGTCATGCGCCGGCTTTTTGGTACTGGCAGTGGCGTCGGCTGCGGGCGCGCAAGATTACGTGGACGTCGAGGCGGAACGCCGGGCGGCGGCCCGCGCTGAATTGGATTCCCCCGCTGCTGCAGCTGAGCCGCCTGCCTATTCTGCTATCAAACCTTACGCGGGCTCGACCACCGTTGCGCAAACTCCTGTCGAGACTAGGGTTGAGCCGATTACCGGCACTGATTCTGGAAGTTTGGTATTGCGAGTGCAACAGCTCGAAGCCGATGTGCGTCGATTGACTGGGCTACTTGAAGAGGCTACGCAGGCGCTGCGCGCACTGGAGTCGCAGAGTCTCGAGCGCTACGTTGATTTGGACCGGCGCATTGCAAATGGAGGCGGCGCGCCCTTGGCGATTGCGTCAGATACCGTGCCGGCTGTAACCACTGCCGCGGTTAATACGGATGCTGCGGTAAGCGTCGGGCGGACGATTGAGGCGCAAGCGGGAGAGGAGGCGGCTTACCGTGCGGCCTACGAATTAGTGCGGGACAAGGCGTTTGCGGAGGCTGTTGACGCCTTCACCGTGTTTCTAGCTGATTTCCCCTTTGGGCGCTATGCGCCCAATGCACACTATTGGTTGGGCGAACTTTATCTCGTGATCGATCCGCCTGACCCGGAGCTGGCGCGTCAAAATTTCAAGTTGCTACTGGATCAGTATCCAGCGGACCCCAAGGTCCCGGATGCTTTGTACAAGCTTGGCCGTGTACAGTTCATCAAGGGTAACCGGCAGCGATCCCGTGAATATCTTGATGAAGTCATCCGAGAATTTCCGTCACACGCCGCCGCCCAGTTGGCGCGACAGTTTTTACTCGAAAACTTCTGACCTCAGTCACTGAGCTAACGCGGTGATCGCTGACCCACATCGGGATGCTGGAGAGGTTATCCGACGGACAGGGCTCAACCGGCTGCTCTTTACGCTAGTGAACTCGGGCAAAGGGCTGCGCTTTCTACTGCGGAAAGAAGAAGCCTTTCAGCTAGAAGCGCTGTTGGCCTGCGTGCTAATACCCATCGCCATGCTACTCCCTGTCTCGCCGGTTGAACGCATCTTACTCATCGGAGCGGTCTTCACCGTGCTGATTGTTGAGGTGCTGAATACGGCGATTGAAGTGCTCACCGATCGAGTCGGTCTGGACCGGCATGAACTGTCTGGGCTCGCTAAGGACCTGGGATCACTGGCTGTGACGTTTTCGCTGATTTTATGGATGGTGGTGTGGGGCACGATTGTCTGTCACCACTGGCCTTTTTCAGCGCAATAGGACTTGAAATTTCACCCCGGGGCGTTAGCATACGCGCCTTCCCCTATTTGGGCCGTTAGCTCAGTCGGTAGAGCAGTTGGCTTTTAACCAATTGGTCGCTGGTTCGAACCCAGCACGGCCCACCACACATCAAAGACCCGCCATACGGTGGGCCTTTTTTGTGGTTTTGGTCCCGCATGGTGTGCCGAGTGTCTGTTTACAAAGCGGGCTAACCAAGGCTTGGGAGCCCGTACTTCGCTTGTAGTTATTGCGCTTAAAGCCGTCAATAAGCCAACTTGATTCAGGCATTTGTTTCCCCCTATGCTTGGGGAGTTGCAAAATGCATCAGCAACGCTGACCACAAGGAAAGTGGATGTCAGGCACGATCTTACTCAGTAGCACGTTGGTGATAGGTGGCGAATGTCTTCTGTTTGGGGCTTTGTTACCGCTGTTGAGTATTGTTCGAACCTCAAACAGGTCGAGAGGCTGGTTGGCCTTAGTCTCTTTGGTGGTGTTCTTTATTCTCGGCTACGCGGCCCACCTGGCCGTGCTCTTTACTGCCCAGCCAACGGTCATGGACGTCGTTATTTCGGGCATTCTTTTTGGCGGTGGCCTGTTTGTCTTTCTGGTATCGCGCTTAGCCCGCGACTCCATTGTGGCCCAAGCCGATCAGGCGCTTGCGGCCGATTACCGCGCGAACCACGATGAATTAACGGGTTTGCCTAGTCGTCGGTTGTTGCTGAAAAGTGCTGAGGAACTGTGTCGCGCTGCGCATTTAAAGCCCTCGCTCTTTTCTTATTTGCTTATCGACGTGAATCGCTTTAAGGATGTGAATGATGCACTCGGCTATACCAATGGTGACGCGGTGCTCAAAGAGCTGGGGGGTCGTTTGCGGGTGGCTGACTCTGACGGATCGCTGACTGCCCGATTGAGCGGAGATGCGTTTTTAATGTTACTGCCCAACAGCGACGCGCAGGATGCGCAACGGGTTGCACAAACCGTCCACCAAAATATCCTTGAGCCTATTCGAGTCGATGGCCATAACATCACCGTCGACGCCAGCGTTGGCATAGCGACCTATCCCAAGGATGCTGCCGACCCCGTATCCCTGTTGCGCTGCGCCGATGCGGCGATGTTTGTTGCTAAGCGCCGGCATGATCCGATTGTGATCTATGAAGACGGGATGAACGAATCGGCGGGCCGGCGTCTATGGGGCGGTACGGCCATTAGGAGAGCCATTGAAAATCATGAGTTTTCGATTGTTTACCAACCCAAGTACGGCTTAGAAAGTATGAAGGCTGAGGGCTTAGAAGCCTTGGTGAGGTGGGAAAGCCAAGAGTTAGGCAATGTTGGACCGGACAATTTTATTGATCTCGCTGAGCGCGTTGGCCTGATACGCGAGCTGTCAGATGAAGTTGTGCGATTAGTCTTGCAAGATCGTAATACTTGGTTGCCCCTGGGTATTCCGATATGGATTAACTTGTCGGCGCATGACATGGTCGATGAGACGCTGCCGGACAGGCTGCTCGGGGCGTTGAAAGAGGCCGAAGTGCCGACCTCGATGTTGGGCATCGAGATTACCGAGACCGCAATGCTGGTGGATCAGCGCCAAGCGTCGGTCAATGCCCGCGCGCTGAGCAAAGCCGGGCTTCGTTTGTCCATTGATGACTTTGGCACGGGCTACTCCACTTTGAGTCACCTGGTTCAATTTCCCGTGAGTGAAATTAAGATTGATAAAGTTTTTGTCAGTAATTTGAGTGAAGACCAGACCAGCGAGTCCATCATAAAAGCGTGTATTGAGATGGCGCATAACCTGTCGATGACGGTAACGGCTGAGGGCATCGAAGATGCCCACACCTTAGCCATGTTGCGGCACCTGGGGTGCGACGCAGCGCAGGGTTATTTAATGGCTCGCCCCATGAAGCTCGACCAGCTCTGTCAGCAGGGCAATTTTCCTGACAGCGCGGCCGCCGCAGTTTCCTGAGGCGCGGCTGTGTCCTGGTCGAATGAATCAGGTGGCGTAGTCGGGTTCGGTCTCGTCCAGAATCGCCTTGAGTTCTGCAAAATGCCGCTCAGCCTGCTCGGGATATTCCTCCAATTGCCTCGCTGTTTTTTCGGCAACGGCATCAGATAACACGCGGAGCGGTTGTCCGGTCCACATTGCCTTTATATAGGTCTCGGCCGCACGCTCAAAATAGAACAGCCGGTTAAAGGCGTCAGCAACGTCTTTACCGATCACCATGACCCCGTGGTTGCACATGATAAGCACCTGGTGGCCAGGATCAGAAAGTTGTCGACAACACCGCTCAGCTTCCTCCTCAAATGCCAAGCCGGCGTATTCGGTATCGATCGCATAGCGATTAAAAAACATCGCACAATTTTGATCTATTGGTGGCAGACGTGGGTCGCTCAATGTCGAGAGCACAGTGGCATGGATTGAGTGCACGTGGAGCGCCACTCGGGCATGCGGGCATTGGCGGTGCAGCGCGCCATGAAGGCCCCAGGCTGTGGGGTCGGGAGCATCTGGACGGCGCAGGGTTTCGGGATCATTGGCATCGACGAGGATCAGCTCAGACGCCCTGATTCGCGCAAAGTGAGATTGATTGGGGTTCATTAAAAACTGTGTGCCGTCATGGTTAACGGCAACTGAAAAGTGATTCGCCACCGCCTCGTGCAGATTAAGCCGGGCCGCCCACCTAAAGGCAGCGGCTAGATCAACTCTGATCTGCCAGTAGTCAGGGTGGGTTAAGGGATCTAACTCACTATTTTTCATGAAATTCTCGTGAACCGTCGGTGTCAAAGCCGCTTGCTTTACCGGTAGTGGGTCAGCAGCGCTTTCCCGGATATTAGCGCCAAGACTATGCCAACCCACTAGGTCGCGCCAGACCCGCCGCCGGCCCTGTCAGAGTGTATACTCGTAGGCTAAGGTAATGATTCATGGAGGTCGGTGGATTGAGTATTGCCCGCTACCAGAACTTAGAGAACGTCGACCAAGTGGTAGGATCGCTGCTGCGCACTGGCGCCGTGATCATCGAGAATCTGTTGCCCGAAAAGGTTGTCGATACCCTCAATGCCGATTTGAGATCTGAATTCGATCGCGAGGGGCACCTCTATCAAAACGAGTTTAATGGGCATAACACCTTGAGGGTCGGTGGCGTGACCAAGTACTCCGATTCTTTCGCTTCCTTTTTAATGCATCCCGCTG
>Ga0181585_10003849_pt1 | contig 13090 bp, 12 predicted proteins | sample 071ome_29_FD_132469 | JGI IMG/M metagenome (GOLD analysis project Ga0181585, IMG submission 132469) | Coastal salt marsh microbial communities from the Groves Creek Marsh, Skidaway Island, Georgia - 071407BT metaG (megahit assembly) | ecosystem: Environmental > Aquatic > Marine > Intertidal... | reverse complement strand
TTATGTCGCTATATGCACAGTTTCCGATATATTTATCTTGATACTTTCCACCTATGCTGTGGGATGCATCTTCGACGACTTTAAAGCCATATTCCTGAGAGAGTTTGTATATTTCTTCCATATCAGGGGATTGGCCAGCCAAATGAACAGGTGCCACAATCTTTGGTAATTTATTTTCTTTCTTGGCAACCTCAAGCTTAGATTTAAGAAGATTAACATCAATATTATATGTATCTTTGTCAATATCTATAAAATCAACACTAGCGCCACAATATAATGCAGCGTTAGTAGTTGCAACAAATGTATTTGGAGTTGTCCATAACAAATCCCCTTTACGCAAGTCTAGAGCTAAATATGCAATATGAAGAGCTGATGTAGCGCTATTCGCAGAGACTCCAAACCTAGCTCCAACTTTCTCGGCAACAGCTTCCTCAAACCTTGGAATTATCGGTCCCTGAGTAAGCCAATCAGACTCCAAAACACTTATAACACTATTGATATCATCTTGATCAATTAGTTGTTGTCCGTATCTAATCTTTTTCATTTACAAATATTCTAGAAGGAAATTGCCCATCCATATGAGCTCTGTGCATTTCATTTAAACTTTCTTTATCAACAATATTGGTATTTTCTCTATATTTTATGGGTTTAGTAGATAAATTAGAATATTGGATGCTATTTAACCATTGAGATGAAGAATCTACACATAGTATTTCTAAATCAATAAGATCTTTTATTTCTAGAAGTAATTCAGGGTATGCATTTGATTCATCTTGCAAATCAGCTTGACGTGGTGCTGAATAAAAATGTCCATATTGCCTTGGGGTCATTAAATAATCGCATCCAACTAAAATAGCCTTCGAAAAACCGTAATATATTGCCAAACCAATGGCAGCATATAAACCTCCTGACATAAAACTAAACCGATTTGTTAAATCAATATAATTCTTATTTGGGGTTCTCTCACCAAAATGATGGAGATAATATGTATTTTTAATGGGGGCTCCAAGAAAATTTGTGACACTTGTAAAAAGGTTAATACCTTGAAAGCCTCCAATTTTTTTTCTAAATAAATTTCCAATAATGTTCTCTTTCAATTTTTTATCATACGGGTTTATAAAATACCTATAAAAAAAATAAGACTCAGGAAGAACATAACCACAGGTATCTAATTCTTTAAAGTCTTTGTGAAGAACCATTAAGTTGATGGAGATTGATTTTAAATTTTTAAGATCATTAATATCTATAAACTTAATAGAAGAGCCATTTCCAAGAATATAGCAACTCATTCCCTTATATAAATTATGAAACTTTGAGTTTTGTTTGAGCAAAAATTTATAGTAGCTATCCAAGATCATGGTAATTTACTAATTCAGTCCTTTAGTTTGAGAAGGTCATCATAGGTGCCAATATATTTAAGCGACCCATTCAGCATTTCATAAATTTGATCGCATCTTTTAAGAGTGGATAACCTATGTGCAACTAAAATGATTGTGAGAGATTTATCTAAAGAATAGATGGTATCCATAATATCTTTTTCAGTATCCGCATCTAGAGAACTTGTGGCTTCATCAAATATTATCAACCCAGATCTTTTGTAGAGCGCTCTAGCAATGCCAATTCTCTGTCTTTGACCTCCACTAAGTCTTACCCCACGCTCCCCTACTATATGGTTAAGACCTAAATTCTGTAAGTCTATAAATTTTTTAACCAGGGCTTCATCAGAAACTTTTTCAACAAGAGCATAATTTATGTTTTCTTTTTCGATACCAAAAGCAATATTTTCTGCAATGGATGCATCTGAGAGATAAATTGTTTGGGGAACGTGAGCTACTAGCGCATGAAGACTGGCAATATTTTCCATTGTTACAATATCATTATCAACTTGAATGGTCCCTTTTGTTGGCTCAAGTAAGCCCATCAAAATATCTAGGAAAGTGCTTTTACCACTGCCAGTCTCACCAATTAAACCAATTTTTTGTCCCTTAATAATGCTTAAATTTAAGTCTTTTAGTATTTCCTGTGAATTTTCTGCATAAGAAAAACTTACATTCTTAAATGTAAGTGATTCCTTAAATTCAAATGAAGTCCTGTTACTAATAAAATTTTTCTTAGGCAATGGTTGTTCTAACAATTCTATTACATCTTCTAGTGAGGCCATGCTGCCTACCACTACAGACCAATTTCCATATATTTGTTGCATTATTGGTAATAATCGCTGCGCTCCGAGTGCGAGAACCCCAATGATTGGCAAAGCGGTTGCAATACCTCCATCTCTAAGAAAAATAATAACAATAAATACTGCTATCAAGATCATCCCCAGTGATTCCATTGCGTATCTTGGTGCTTGATTAATAAATCTGTTACTTCCGCTTGCAACTACAAGTTTAGTTATTGAATTACTATATAAGAGCTTATAAACATTTTGTGTACCATCAAGTAAAACATCTCGAATGGCTCCCAAACTCTCTTGAAGTGACTTAACCACATTTGTTTGCTTGGTTGCAATGACTTCACTATTAGCATTTAACTTTTTATTTGTATTGATTGCAGTCAAACCATAGGCAAGTCCAAATATTACGGTTGAAAGGACTGCTATCAATGGATCAATAATTACTAGAGTTATCATAATAGATAAGAACAAAAAGAAGTTTGTGGTAACTGTAACAACTGAGATCAGAACATTTGTTGCCGCATTTACTTTCTGAGTTATGCCGCTAATTATTTCGCTACTGCTTCTAGATATATGGGTCTTGTATGGTTGGTAAAGAGTTCTTTCGAATACATTTACACTTAGATCAGCTCCTGTAGAGTTAGATACAAGGATACTCACCTTTAGAAGAAGTAATCTCATTATTCCAGCTATTAGCGCGGCTGAGGCAAATAAAATAGATAAAGGAATAATCAAGTCATTGCTATTTGTAAGATTATTATTCTTAAAAAAATCACCTAGGAGGGGTATGCCAAAAATTTTTTCTGGTTGGGTAAGAACAGTTATAAACGGGAAAATTGCACTTAGACTAATCATCTCAGCAAAGGAGGCAATTATTGTTAAAACAATTAGTCCTGCAAACTGTTTTTTTCTCTTATTTTCAAGAAATCCCCAGAGTTTAAATAATAATTTAAACATCTCAACCAAGCGCTTTTGGATTATCTTTATAAAAGAGATATGAGCTGGCGCACATTTCTTCTAGAATTTTAGTTGCTTTCCACCCCAGCACATCATTTGCTTTTGATGGACAAGCGATACTGATGTCAATATCTCCAGATCTAGGTTGAGATATTTTAGTTTTTATTTTCACGCCATTAACTGTCTCAAAACAGCGAATAATCTCTTTGACTGTATGTCCAATTCCAGTACCTACATTGAATATTTTGGTATCTCTATGCAGCATTGTTTCTGTAAAATCTAAAGCTGACACGTGAGCATTAGCAAGATCTGAAACATGTATATAGTCTCTTATAGCTGAACCATCACGAGTATCGTAGCCATTACCTAGCACTTCAAAATATTCATGTCTGCCACTAGCAACGAGATTGAGAATTGGCATTATATTGCTGGGTACACTATTAATAAACTCTCCGAATTGAAAAGTATCATTCGAACCAATGGGGTTGAAGTATCTAAGTATGATAGATTTAAAGTCTGCAGATGCCTGAATCATGTTCTCTATAACCAACTTTGTACTCCCATAGACACTACTAGGTAAAAGTCTATGATTTTCCATGATAGGTATTTCTAGAGGTTTGCCATATACAGTTGCACTACTACTAAAAATAAGTTTCGTAACACCATAGCTTCTCATTGCTAGAAATAAATTAACAGAACCTGTGACATTACAATAATAGTATTTCAAGGGGTTTGTAATGGATTCCGAAACAGATTTCAAACCAGCTAAGTGGATAACAGCATCAATATTTGATGTTAAGAAAACTTGATTTATATCGCTGGGATTGGTTAAGTCACCCTCTACAAAGGTTACATTTTTATTAATAAATTTACTTAAGCGGCCTACTTGAGAAATATCTGAATTTGCTAAGTTATCAAATATTATTACCTCATGGCCTTGCTGATTAAGAGCCAGAAAAATATTGCTTCCAATATATCCAAGGCCGCCAGTTAGCAGAATCTTCATTTAAGATCTAACTTTTGATCTGTCTATAGCATATGTCTTTATGAGAGCAAATATAACTGAGATCATGAAACCAAAAAAAGTTCCAAATATACAAATTAAGGATCTTCTAGGTTTTGATTTTTTTTCAGGAATAAAGGGCGTATCTAAGGACGAAAGTAGATAGTCTTTCCTTACATTTGCAAGCATTTCTCTTTCTAATTGAGATTGAATTAATTTATTAATAGAGAGCCTTACATCCAAGACTTCGGTTTTTTCAAGCTCTAATTTCAAAAAATCTCTAGCTCTTTGTGCTTCATTTATTGCCCTAATCCTTTCCAAATTATTTAGCTCTTTAATAATTAGATCGTTGAGAAAATATGCAAATTCAGGAGACTGATGTTCAACTGCCAATGTTAGCAAAGACGTATCAAAATCCAGAGAAAGATCAACAAATGAAAGGAAAAGTTTATGGGCATCTAAGAAAGAAAAGGACAATTGATTGCCATTAATATCAGCATTTTTCCACCCAAACTCTTCAGAGTAGATTTCTTGATCATAAACTATCCTTTTATTTACTGAGTCATATGACTGAGTAGCCAGAATTCCCTGGAGTACTCCGTCAAAGGAGCTAATATGTTTGAAGAAGTCTCTAGAATCAATAGTTGCTTTAGCAATCATTGCTTTATCAGAAGACATCCCCTTTAGGTTTATACCTGCCAATGATGCTATACCACCTAATTGTGAGTTTGAACCAGTCATCACTGCATCAGAGCCACCAGATAATTCTAAAATACTTGTTGATTTGAAATAGTTTGGAAGAGAAAGCGAATAGATAACAGATCCGAGAGCAAAAATAAACGTTATTAAAATTACAGATAATTTTTTATTCCAAATTGCTTGAAATAACTCACCTAAATTAATTTCATAACTTTCATCACTAGCATTTTTACTTTCAGCTAAATCGTTAGTGTTCATAGGCTTAATTATAAATTAAAAACATGTAAATTTAATCAATACCTCAAGCATATTTGAAAATTGAAATAATATTTAGTTTTATAATAATTGGATATGTGGAGGCTGAAGCCGGAATCGAACCGGCGTACACGGCTTTGCAGGCCGCTGCATAACCACTCTGCCATCCAGCCCTAAAATAGTTTTAGCATTTTAGCCTATGTGCTAACTATTTGCTTTCCTTTTTAAGATCCCTTGGAGGGTATTGAAATCACTCATTGTGTCTATATCAAGGCTACTTTCATCGGACATAGTATAGAAACTCATTTTTTTAGAGTAAAAGGATTTAGTTTTAATAAAGGATTTAAATTTAGCAAGGTATATTGCCCCATTTGGCAAGAAAGCCAAAGGTAATTTTTGTCTTGGCGAAAATGGGAAATCCTTTTTTATTGGATGGAAATGTATTCCCTCTTGATAAAAAGCTTTTAGAAATTTGTTATCAATTCTTTTAACGGATATCAAGGTTTCTGAAGCTTCCTTAATAAATTGATTAAATGACTGCTTTATATGAACTTCGGTTCTAAGTGGAGACGTTGCCTGAAATAACCCTATGTTTTCTATTTCATGCTTCTTAGATAAGTTATTTAGAACATGTATTACAGCGTCTTCAGAGGAACTATCATCTCTTGCAATATTCTTGGGTCTTTTGATTGTCTCTGCTCCAAACAAAATAGCTGCATTGAGAATTTCGATTGAATCAGAGGAAACAATGATTTTGTCAAACTTTTTAGATTTTTTAATGGCGTTAATAGTAAAACCAATTAAAGGCATATTATTTACTTTGATTAGATTTTTTTTTTTGATGCCTTTAGATCCGCCTCTTGCGGGTATGATTGCAAGATTATTTACTTTACTCACGATATTTTGGTTTTTAAAACCCAATCATTCTGATTTTGAACCCATAAATGCTTTGATCTAAACTTTTCAATAGTATCCCAAAATGCATCCTCGCTTAGAGAAATATAATCTAGAAATTCTGGGAAGAATTTTTGGGGAAATTCATGGTCATACTTATTGACTAAATAAACAGCTTCTTCGCGTGTAATCTTTCCATTCCTAACCTCTTGAGCGGCATCATATGAACACCTTCCAAGACCAAATTTTATTAAAGTAGTGTAATAATGGAATGGATCAATTTTGTCATCAATACTGCTGTACTTTGAGTAAGTTCCCTCAGTCCTAACAGGATTAGCTTCAAAACCAGTATTGTCAACTGAATAATAGTAACATTCCTGTGGATCCCATTTGTGGTAATATCCAAGATAATGAACCTCAACTCCAGATTTGATTAAAGATTCTCTTTCAGGGGCTATATATGGCGCAAAATCATTCACAGTATATTTTCCATCTGAAATATAGTCTCTTAATTTAATTCCTCCAAACAATAGTTCGTTAACATCTTCGGTTGAGAAGAAATCCATGTTCATTAGGGCATTCTTATTTTCTTCAATTGCATTACCATACTCTGCTTGATTTTCACCATACATTACTAATTTTACTCCGAACTTTTGTGCCATCGAGGGACCTATTATTCTTTGTCCAATGATAAATGGTTGAAATGGATGCAGAAGATTTAAAAATGCATTCCGGGTCATCTCACGATGCAAGACTCCATTTGGTGTATATAAAATGTTATCTAGACCTCCGATATGCATCCAATTTTGAAAGTTTTTGAATCCAATCTCTGTATAAAGATGGGGAGCCCATGTTACTGTTAAAGGATTCATGCCATATTTATATTTAAGAATATGGGCAGTGTATGCGCTGTCCTTGCCACCTGATCCTGGCACTATTACATCATAGCCTCCATCTGACCTCTTAAAAGTTTCTAGCAAAGAGATAAGTTTATTTTCCCTATCTTCCCAATCGATGTTGGTTTCTTTTTCTTCGTGATACCTGCATGCAGAACAAACTCCATTCTCATCAAAATGAATTACTTTCTTTTTTTCACCTTGATGATTCTTAAATTCTATCGATGAACTAGGTCTTTGATTTGAAATAACACACTTTTTGCAAAAAAGTACTTTCTCAGGCAGACCTTTTGTTTGGTATTCATTTGTCATAATAATTTGCAATATCAATAAAGTTTTTGATGATGGTTAGGCCTTGTTCTCCGCTCTTTTCAGGGTGAAATTGACACCCAAAGATATTACCCTTTTTTGTCACAGAACAGTAGTTTTTATCATAGAAATTTGTGGTTGCTAGAACATGCATTGGATCATCAGGTTCAGCATAAAAAGAATGAATATGATAAAAAAGATAAGACTTTAATCCCAGAAAAAGGGGCTCCTTCCCAGATTTAGTAGATATCACTTTTGACCATGAAATATTGGGTAACCTGTGCTTTTGTTTTATTTCAAGCTTTTTAACATGGCCGTTAATTAGCCCCAAACCTGCTGTCAATCCAAATTCTTCACTGTCAGAGAAAAGCATTTGCATACCTAAACATATGCCCATTATGGGTTTATCTTCTGAAGCAAATTGAATAATTTTCTTATCAAGCTTATTTTCTTTTAATCTTGACATGCCATGCCTAAAAGCACCTACACCTGGAATAATTAAAGCCTTAGCGTTATTAAAGTCTTTAGATGAAGATCCTAAGAGGACATTTGAATCAAACTTTCTGAATGCAGCCAAAATGCTTTTTATATTCCCAATGCCATAATCTAAAACCAAAATATGTTTATTCATGATTTAATGATTCTTTAATGCTGGAAACTTTTAAAAGATCATAATGAAGAATAGAGGCTACTGCAATTGCGTCATAATTATAATCACTTATATCTTGAATATGCTGTAACTTCCCTGCTCCACCACAAATTATCAAAGGTATTGAGCATCTTGTTGATGCAAAATTTACTAAGTCATTATCAAAACCTTTTTTTGTGCCTTCCTGATCAATTGAAGTAAGAACAATCTCTCCTGAACCCATTTCTTGAATTATATCTAGCCACTCTTCAAGCAAATACTTTGATGGCTCTCTACCATTATCAAAATATACCCTCCATATATTCGGACTTTCTCTTTTAACATCTATGGAGGAGACCATACACTGAGATCCAAAAATTTCTGCACCTTTTTTTAGAATCAATGGATCTCTTATAGCTGCAGTGTTAATGCCAACTTTATCTGCTCCTGAATTAAGTGCGATAGTAATGTCGTTTATGGATCTAATTCCACCGCCAACCATTATGGGAATAAAAATATCTTCTGTCGCTTTAGAAATTATTTCACTTAGATTATTTCTGTCATAATAGGCTGCAACTGCATCCATAAAAACAATCTCATCTACACCTTCTTTATAATATTTCTTGGCTATCTCATTGGGGTTACCTATCTTTCTTAGCCCCTCTAGATGAATTCCTTTAATAACGAAATCATTTTTTACATCTAGTCTTGCAATAAGTCTTTTGAGAGGTTTCATGATATATCTTGAAAATATTTTTGTTTGGAGATTTTCCAGAAATCTTTATTTGATATCGCCTCCAAAAACTGTTTGTCACTGCTTCCATCTCCAAAGAAATTAGTATCTATTTCCGACTTTTCCTTATTTATATGGTTGATTTTGGTAATAGAGTCTAGAATATTTTGAAGATTATGTTTGCAGTTAATAATTGTTTTTGATCTTGCCCTTCTGTGTTGCCTTGAACCAATATTGATTGATGGAATACCGTAAAATGGTGCCTCTCTTATGGCAGCGCTTGAATTTCCTATTATAAAGTCTGCATTTTTAAGCAAAGTTAAAAAATACTCGAACCTCAATGACGGGTAAATTAAAAAATGGTTATTTTTCTTATATTTTAGGATTTCTGAAATAATGATATCTGTTCCCAAATCATTATTTGGATAAATAAGAATGTAGTTTTTTGAGCTTTTAACTAAGGCTTCTAAAAAAATTTTTATATTATCTTCTAATCTATCAAGCTCTGTTGTCACGGGATGATACATTGCAATTGCATAATCTGCAAAACTGATATCGTAATACCCCTTAACATCTTGAATAGATGGCAAATATGCAGGGTTCATTAGATCGAGATCTGGTGATCCAATAACAAAGATATTTTCTTCAAGCTCTCCCAACTGGACAAGCCTTTTTTTAGCTTCATCATTAGAAACAAAGTGTATATGAGACATTTTTGAAACAGCATGCCTAATAATCTCATCAACAGTGCCAGATAATTCTCCCCCTTCGATGTGAGCAACTAAAGTATTGTTTAGCGTTCCTGAAATGGCTCCTGCTAATGCTTCCACTCTATCGCCATGAACAATGATAAGATCTGGGGCTTGTTCTTCAATATGCATAGAAATTCCTTTAATGGTCTCTGCAAGAGTGATATCCATTTTTGATTGCTGATGATTTTTAAAACTAAAAATATTTTTAATATTAGATTTATATATTTCATCGATAGTTTCTCCATATTTTTTTTGAAGGTGCATCCCGGTCACAACAACATTTGTATTAAATTTGGAACTCTTTTGGCAAACCTTAATAAGTGACTTTAATTTACCAAAGTCTGCGCGGGTGCCAGTTAAAAATGAAATTGTTTTAACCACTAATATCATCCCAACTAAGATGCTGATCAATTGGGATGCTTTTATTGGCCTTTTTACCCAATAGGCTATTGAACTCCTTTGCCAATATATCTCCAGTACCAGGTCTTTTTACCCAAATATTTTCCTTAGATAAGGTCTCTCCTTTGCTTATACTTTTAATTGAGACAACTGTTGAAAATGCGAAATCAATAGTTACCTGCTCTTCCTTAGCGGGTTCTTTCTTGCCACCAAGCTGAGAGTGTATTATTTCAGCACCATTTATGAGCTCTGTTAAAGCGCTTGGGTCCATTGAACAAACAATATCTGGGCCATCTCTGTGCATGCTATCGGTAAAATGTCTCTCTAAAATTAACGCCCCTTTTGCAACAGCAGCAAAGCAAGCATGGTTGGTAATAGTATGATCTGATAAGCCAATAATGGCATCGGGAAACTCTTGTGATAATTGATCCATTCCACCCAGTCTAACTAAATGATTTGGAGTGGGATAAAGGTTAGTTGTATGCAAAAGAGCAAATTGAATGCCGTTGGATCTGAAAATTTCTACTGCTGGTTTAATGGATTCAATAGTATTCATTCCTGTGCTTAGAATTATTGGTTTCTTAAAAGATGCAACATGCTCTATCAATGGATAATTATTACATTCTCCTGATCCAATTTTAAAAGCTTTAACATCCATTTTCTCAAGCCTATCGGCAGCCGCTCTTGAGAATGGAGTGCTTAAGAAGATTGCTCCTTTATCCTCAATATAATCTTTTAGCTCCCTTTCGTCGTTTTCATTTAATGCGCATTCAGACATGATTTGATGAATTGATTTGTCTGAATTGCCAGGTATCACAGTTTTTGCTGTTTTTGACATCTCATCATCAATGATGTGTGTTTGGTGCTTGATTACTTCAGCGCCAGCAGTAATTGCTGCATCTGCTATTTTTTTTGCTTCGTAAAGAGAGCCACCATGATTTATACCCATTTCAGCAATTACAAGCGGTTTGAAGGAATTTCCTATAGATCTACTGGCTATTTTCATATCAAGTCAATTAAGAAAAGAAAGTTATTTTAATACTTTTGAGGCGTTTCTGGATAATAAAAAAGTCTTTCAATATCATGTTCAATAACAGCTTCACCTCTCTGTACTTCAATTATTTTACAGACTTCATTGTACGGATTGGTAATTTGATGCCAACTTAATTTAGGAACATAGAAATAATCTCCCTCAACAAGAGAAATATCTTTAACGGTCTCTGTCTCGGCTTCCTTAAAAAATACTTTGCAGCTTCCCTCAAAAATAAACCAGTATTCCTCTCTGCTGAAATGCCTTTGAAAGCTCATTCCATTTTTAGGTAAAACTATTAACTCTTTGACCTTTAGCTCATTTCTTTCGAACAAAACATCATAATGCCCCCAAGATCTTTCTACGCTAGCTTGATGCCATCTAGTTAGAATTTCACTACTTGAGTTTAATTTATTAGAACCACCGACTCTAAACTTAAATTCAATATCCTTTAAGGCAAGTTCTGGGATATTACCCTCATGCCTATCTCCTCCATTACAGAATATTATATTATCACTAGGGTACCTCTCTTTGATCTTAACTAGTCCATCAATACAACTGCCATCACTATCATCAAATGCTTGAACTTCATCTACATTAATTAATGCGCTCATAATGGTGTATCTCTCAGAGAATGGTAAAAATGGCTTGCCTTTTTTCTTAGTCAACCATTCATCACTGTTGAGGCAAACAACTAATTTATCACCGAGTTTTTTGGCTTCCTCTATGTAAGCAAGATGTCCAGAGTGCAATGGATCAAATCCTCCGCTTACTACTGCTATTTTCTTTGAATTGACCAAAATTTAATAAGTAAACTAAAGCTTTAAAGTATTCAAGGTGTAGTTAATTGCACTCTTGTATGCTAATAATAACGCAATAAACAATGTAAAGTTGGCTATAAAAATGACAAGAGCTAAATTTAATGCAGCGCCCAATAAATAAAGGCTTATTGCAATAAATTGAAATGCAGTTTTTGTCTTAGCAATAAAAGTTACTGCAGTTGATTGGGACATATTATTAGCGCTGCTAAACTCTCTTAAAGCACTCACCCAAAATTCTCTTGCCAATAAAAAAGCACACATTAGCGCAACATAGACATCTTGGGTAAATACTAATACCGAGATAATGGCAAAAAGTACCAGCAATTTATCCCCAATAGGATCAAGTATAGCTCCTAGTCTTGATTCAACATGAAAGTCCCGTGCCAATTTACCATCAAGATAGTCTGTTAACGCTGCTATATTAAAAAGCCAAAAAGCAAGCCAAAAGTTTTCTAAAAAGACTGCGGAAATAAAAACAAAAGGTGCTGCAAGAATACGAAAAAGTGTAAGACTTAAAACTAATGAATGCATAGTCATTTCAGTTCTAAAATTAATTCAGCCATTGTTTTGTTAATTCCTGGAACTGAAGCAAGTTCTTGTGATGACTGCTTGAGAATATTCTTTAAAGAACCATATTTTTTTATAAGCATATTTCTTTTCATAGGACCTATACCTCTTATTGTATCTAACTTTCCTGCCTTAATTGACCTTTGTTTTGCAGTTCTATTAGCTTTTATAGCAAAGCGGTGCGCCTCATCTCTAGCTTTGGTGAGTAATTGAAAGAGCTCTGAGCGCACAGGAATGTCTTCTTGACCTTGTACAGAATAGATAGTCTCAGTTAGTGCCTTGCGGTTCGAGCCCTTTTTGATGGCAAGGAGAACTGCATTATAAAAATTATCTGCCTGCTTGGCCGCATTGAGTTGCTGGATTCCTCCATCTATTAAGATTATTGAGGGTGGGATATTTTTTTGTTGTAGTCTTTTGTTTAAGGCAAAGATAATAGAGCCGGTATCATTCCCACCTAAGTGTTTTGGAATATTGTAAGCACGGTACTGGGATTTATCCGGCCCGCTTACCTTAAAACGCACAATTGCAGCTTTTGGGTGGGCACCCGCATGATGGCTGATATCGATGCAATCAAGAATAAGCTCATCGGTTGTTGAATGGCAGAGTTTTTTTAGCTCTGCAAAAGCTTTTGCAAACATAGCAGGCTTAGGATTTTGGTTTAAAATTGCCTGACTTGAATTAAGTTTGGCCAATTTAACAAAGGAAGAGCTTTCCTTGGGAGTATTGGCTAACAGAGTAAGGGTGGTGGCAAATTTTTGCTCAAGTGCTTTTTTGAGAAGCTTGGCTTCTTTCAATGTATTTGCAATATAAAGCTTAGGTGGAAGGTGATGTAAAAAGCGGTAATGGTGGAATAGTACGACTTGGAATATTGCATCTAAATTGTAGGCATGGTTTTCTTTTAAAAAATAGGTTTTGGTGGCTTGAATTCTGCCCTCTCGAACGGAGAGTTTAGCAATCCCGGTAGTATCATTAGT
>Ga0181585_10003842_pt1 | contig 13103 bp, 14 predicted proteins | sample 071ome_29_FD_132469 | JGI IMG/M metagenome (GOLD analysis project Ga0181585, IMG submission 132469) | Coastal salt marsh microbial communities from the Groves Creek Marsh, Skidaway Island, Georgia - 071407BT metaG (megahit assembly) | ecosystem: Environmental > Aquatic > Marine > Intertidal... | reverse complement strand
TTTGAATTTCCAATTTCTATCGCTGACGCAGCACTTGGAACAACAATTGAGATACCAACAATTGATGGTGGCAAAGCTAAGATAAAAATTCCAGAAGGAACACAAACTGGAAAACAATTCAGATTAAAAGCTAAAGGTATGCCTTATATGAGAGGAAGTGGAAATGGTGATTTATATGTACAAATTAACACTGAAGTCCCGATTTCATTAAATAAAGAACAAAAAGAATTATTAGAAAAATTTAGGGAAATCGAAAACGAAAAATCTAATCCAAGCATAAAACAATTCTTTAAAAAAGCTAAAAGCTTTTGGAAAAACTAAGCTTTTTATTACTTCAAAAGATAGTTATAATTTTCTAGATGAAAAAAATTAATTTATCAATAACTGGCTGCATGGGAAGAATGGGTCAACAGCTCATTAAAACATCTAAAAAAAATGGAAGTTTTAAAATTCATAGTTTAACAGAATATAAAAATGTAAATAAAAAATTTAATGGGCTTAAACCCCAGCTTAATAGCGAGGAAGTTTTTAAAAAAACAGATGTTATTATAGATTTTACAATTCCAAAATGTACTTTTGAGGTACTAAAGATTGCTTCCAAATTAAAAAAAAGAATTGTAATAGGAACAACCGGTTTTACAAAAAAAGAAGAGGATTTAATCAAGTTCTATTCAAAAAAAATTCCTATTTTAAAAGCTGGGAATATGAGCTTAGGAATTAATCTTTTGATGTATTTAACTGAAATAGCTTCAAAATCATTAGGAAATAATTATTTGAGTAAAGTTTTTGAAGTGCATCACAAATATAAAAAAGATTATCCATCTGGTACTGCTTTAATGTTGGGAAAAGGTATAGCTGCTGGTAAAAATAAAGATTTTTATAAAATGCTTGGAAGTCAATATCTAAATAAAAAAAACTTTCCCTATGGAAAAAAAATAAACTTTAACTCTTTAAGAAAAGGTGAAATCATTGGTGAACATGAAGTTTTGTTTTCAAGTGGCAAAGAAGTTATTAAATTAAATCATGCAGCGTTTGATAGAGCTTTATATTCTGAAGGAGCATTATCTGCTGCTTCTTGGCTTATGAAGCAAAAACCTGGCTTATATTCTATGAGAGATTTGTTGAATTTTAAACAATGAATGAAATTCAAAGATCAAAAATCGTATTAAAACTACTTAATAAAACTTATCCTAAAATTAAGGATCCGTTAAGAAGTAGAAATATTTTTACTCTATTAATCTCAGTTCTATTGTCCGCACAATGCACTGATGTTAGTGTCAATAATGTAACAAAAAACATTTACCCAAAATTATACAAACCAGAACATTTTGTAAAAATAGGTAGGAAGAAAATTGAAAATTTAATTAAGAAAATCGGTATTTTTAGAATTAAAGCAAAAAATATTTACAATTTATCAAAAATACTAATTAAAAAACATAATGGAAAAGTGCCAAATACTCTTGAAGAATTAGAACGATTACCTGGTGTTGGCCACAAAACAGCAAGTGTGGTTATGTCTCAAGGTTTTGGAACTCCTGCTTTTCCAGTTGATACACATATCCACCGATTAGCACAAAGATGGGGTTTAACTAATGGTAAAAATGTAATTCAAACTGAAAAAGATTTAAAAAGATTATTCCCCAAAAAATTTTGGAATAAACTACATCTTCAAATAATTTATTACGGAAGAGAATATTGTAAGGCTAGAAGTTGTTATGGGGTTTATTGTAAAATTTGTAGAAACTGCTTTCCAAATAGAATCAAACCATTAAAAACTACAAAAGCCTGATGAAAAAGATTATTTGGATTAGTTCTTATCCTAAAAGTGGAAACACATTTGTTAGATCATTGCTAGTCTCATATTTTTTTTCATTAGACGGAATATTTGAACAAAGTTTGCTTAAAAAAATACCTGAATTCTAAAAAGACTTTTTGAAATTTGAAAAAAAAAAATATCCTGAAAATGAGATGTTAAAATGGAATGATATACAAAAAGAATATGCGCAAAATTTTAAAAAATTTTGTTTTTTAAAAACACATGTTGCGAATATAAAAATTAGGAATAAGATATTTTCTATAAATTCTGATCATACACTTGGTTGCATATATATAATTCGTGATCCTAGAAATGTTGCTTTATCGATAAAAGATCATTTTCAACTTACTAATAAGAATGCGATTGATTTTTTATTAAATGAAAATAATAATCTTCAAATTCAAAATAATCAATTTTTTAAAGGTTTTATGCCAATTCTTGATTGGGGTTCAAATTATTTAAGTTGGGTTAGCGATAATAGATTTGATCCCTTAATTATAAAATATGAAGATTTAATAAAAGATACTAATAAAATATTTTTAAAAATTCTTAAATATTTACAAAAATATTTTTCTTTTGATATTAATGCTATCAAACTTTCAAAAGTTATTGATTCAACCAAATTTGAAATACTTAAAAAAATAGAGAATAATGAGGGTTTTTTTGAAAAAGAATCAATGGGTATTGAAAATAATTTAAACCCTTTTTTTAATAAAGGTATTAGTCGAAATTATAAAAAAGAATTAGACTTAAATCTAATCTCATTAATTGAAAGAAAATACGCCAGAATTATGCATAGTTTAGGATATTTATGAAAGTAATTGGAATCGGAAATGCTATTACAGATGTTATTTGTAAAGTTACAGATGAGTTTTTGGAAAAAAATTTATTAAAAAAAGGAACAATGAAATTAATAGATAAAGATGAGTTTTTTAAATTATTATCATATTTAAATATTGAAGAAACTATATCTGGTGGGTCTGTTGCTAATTCAATTGTTGCTTTATCACAACTAGGTAATGATGTTGGATTTATTGGTAAAATTAATGATGACGAATTAGGAGGAAAATATGAAACAGGTCTTAAAAAAGAAAATGTAAAGTTTTTTTATAAAAAAAAAATTGAAAAAATTAAAACCGGAACTTGTCTAATTTTAATTACACCTGATTATGAAAGAACTATGTGTGCTTATTTAGGGATTGCAGGTAAAATTGACGAGACAGATATTAATGAAAGTTTAATAACGAAAAGTCAGATAACTTTTCTTGAAGGCTACCTTTTAGACAAAGGTGGACCTAAAAAAGCCTTTGAAAAAGCAATTAAATTTTCAAATATTACAGCAATATCTTTATCTGATGAATTTTGTGTTGAAAGACATAAAAATTATTTTTTAGATCTTGTAAAAAATAAAATTGATATTGTATTTGGAAATGAGAAAGAATTTCTGTCTCTTATAAATGCGAAATCATTTGATGAGGTAATAAATTTTTCTAAAATATTAAATAAAGAAATAATTATTACTCGAGGAAAAAGTGGTGCTATTACTATTTTTGATAGTAAAATCTTTAAATGCAACGCAAAGGAAAATTTAAAAATTAAAGATCTTACTGGTGCAGGAGATTTGTTTGCTGCTGGATATTTACATCATAAAATCAATGGTGGCTCCATTCAAGAGCGTTTAGAAAAGGGTACGGAATTGTCTTCAGAGATTATTCAAAAAATTGGTGCCAGGTTATGACTTGTTAAGGTAATATCCATCCTTTGAGCTTATTATAAAATTTTTATCATTAAATCCTTTGGCAATTTTTTTTCTTAATCTGTAAATATGTGTCTCAACCGTATGTGTTTCTAAATTATGTTTATATTCCCAGATATTTTTATAAAAATCGTTTATTGATCTAAATTTTTGAGAACCATTTAAATATAATAAAATTTTTATTTCCTGTAAGGTTAATTCAATTTTATTTTGTTCTTTATAAATTTCTTTAGAATTTAAGTCTAGAAAATAATTTCCTATTTTCAATTTTGAATTAATTTTAAAATTTATATTTAAAATTTTCTTATTTATTTTTTGGACTAATTTAAAAATAGTTATTGGAAATTCATTTATAATAAGTTGATTTTTAAATGAATTCTTTTCTCTATCTAGTACAATATAATGATTATTTGTTTTGAAATAATCTTCAACTTCAAGTTCACTTTCAACAAAAAAAATATCTAATTTTAAAAAATCCTTTATTTCAAATAAAATATTGTAGATTTCTTTAAATTTAAATATTATCAATTTAGTTTTATTCATGCCAAATACAAAAAGTTTATTAATTCTAAAAAATGATAATACATTAATTTTAGATAATTTCATTTTTCGTTGTGCAATTGGTCAAAATAAAACCACTAATGCTAAAATTGAAGGAGATAGAAAGACGCCTAAAGGAAAATTTAATATTGGTAAGCTATTTTATAGAAAAGATAGAGTTTCTGTGCCCAATACAGAACTTAAATGTATTCCAATAAAAAAAACTATGTGCTGGTGTAACGATATTAATTCTAAAGAAAACTACAACAAGCTTATTAATTGTTCAAAAAAAGTAAGTTATGAAAAACTTTATAGGCATGATTATAAATATAATTTTTTAATTCCAATACTTTTTAATACAAAAAAAATAAAATTAGGAAAAGGTAGTGCAATATTCATACACCTAACTAATAATTACAAACCAACTGCTGGTTGTATAACATTAAAACATAATGATTTTATTATATTACTTAGATTAATTAATAAAAATACACAAATATTAATTACTTAGACCTTTTACCAAATATTTTAGAACCTAGCCTTATATGCGTTGAGCCAATATTAATAGCTGATATATAATCTTCGGACATTCCCATACTTAAATATGGCATTTTAAATTTCTCTTTTAGTATTCTCATTTCCCTAAAATATTTATCTGAATTATAATTATTAGGTGGAATACACATCAAACCAATCACATCTAAATCCAAATCGTATCTAGAAATATTTAATAGATTTTCGATATAATGGGTTTCAATACCATTTTTTTGAGTTTCATTACCTATATTTACCTGTAAAAAAATTTTGGGTTTAAAGTTTTGTTTAATTTGAGCTTTTGAAATTTTTTCAGCTAATTTAATACTGTCTAAAGAATGAATATAATCGAATAATGGAAAAAGAAATTTAACTTTATTAGATTGTATTTTGCCAATCATGTGCAGTTTTATGTTTGGATATTTTTGCTTCAATTTTGGCCATTTAATCAAGGCTTCTTGAATTTTATTTTCACCAAAATGTAAATGTCCATATTCCGCTAAAGGTTTTATTGTTTCTACATCAAATGTTTTTGAAACAGCAATAATCTCAATATTTTTGTTATGTAATTCAACTTCATTCTTTATTAATTTTAGATTACTTATAGATTTATGTTCCATAATTTAGATATTTATTATTTTATAAACAATTTAAATTTAAATGAAGTTAAAAATTTAGATAGCAATATCAATATTATTTATCGTAATTATCATGATAAAAATTTAGATAATTCCATATTTAACTTAAGTAAGATTTGTAAAAGATATAATAAAAAATTATTTTTATCTAATAATCTTAAACTAGCACTTAAACTTAATTTAACTGGTTTGTATATTCCTTCATTTAATAAAAATTTAAATTTTAAAAATATTAAAAAAGAAAATTTTAAAATTATAGGCTCTGCACACAATATTTCGGAAATTAAGATTAAAGAAAAACAAGGATGTAGTGAGATATTTGTTTCTCCACTTTTTTTTAACCCAAATTATAAAAAATATTTAGGGACAACTAGATTTAATTTATTAAAAAATACAACAAGTACAAATTTAGTTGCCTTAGGTGGAATTAATGAAAGTAATTATAAAAAATTAAAAATGCTAAAAATAACAGGTTTTGCTGGAATTTCTTGGATAAAAAAAAACTGGCCTAAATAAAATTAGGCCAGTTTTAAATATTTTTCTAAAATTAATTAGAATGCAAAGTTAACAGCTATTGATGTTTCTTCGTAGTTTTTTCCACCAGCTGCTGTAGCACCAATATTTGAACCTTCACTTAACGAAGCCATAATAGTCATAGCTCCCATTGTGTAAGCCGCTTGAATTGATTCTAATTCTTGCTCAGTTGATGCTGCAGTATCACTCACAGCTTTAGTTTTGTAAGTTGACTCACCATATGATAGTGATAAATCACCAGCAGTGTAAGCTACTGCCCAAAACTCAGCTTCATTATCAGCACCTTGTACACCAGTACCATTTCTGTTGTTTGCGTATGCCTCTTGATAACCAGCAGTAATTGGACCGATTGCATACTTAATGTAACCAGTTGTATTTTCTTCTTTTGATCCTTTTGTAAGACCTTGGTCGTTATCAATAGTTTCAATACCACCACCAAGTGTCAAACCAGCAAAATCAACTGAAGCTGTGTATGCTGTAGCAGATACGTTTGTCTGTACACCACCAGTAGATGCGTTATACGAATTTTCGTCTACCGCTGGATCGTATGTTACTGCTGCGTTTATAGTTGCACCAGCAAATTCCATTGCAGGAATTCTGTAGTCAATTGATCCATTAAGAGTTGCTGCACCGAAGAAAGATGGATTCGTAATACTCGCATCTGCAACTCTATCCCATGTTTCTTGCATAGCATATGGCATTACATCATCAATTGCGTTTGCTTTACCACCCGCAGTGTCATTAAGTTGTAAAGTTCCTAATGATCCCATACCAAGTGTCACTTGTGATGAACTTACTGATAAAGCAGCGTTTGTGTTTACAGCTTGAAAAAATGATACTGTAAATCCATTATCTAACTCAGTCGAAGCGTTAAAGTACAAGTCCATATCAGACGCAAATCCTTTACCACTTGCACTCTCAGTAGATTCTGAATCTTGTGATGAGTATGATACATACGCATCTCCAGATAAAGAATACTCAACAGCATTTGCTGTTGTTAAAGCTAGAGATCCTGCTAATGCAGTTAATCCCAGTTTTTTAAGTTTATTCATTTATTCTCCTTTGTTTTATTCATATGAATGCATTTCTATTATAATTAAATTTGATTTTTGTTAATAATTTGTTGAGAAATTCATCTTTTATAATAATAATGTGATATTTTTACAACAAAACTCACAATTTGAATAACCAAGGAATATAGTCTAATTAAAGCATGTTTTATGAATCACACTATTAAATTATTATTAAGTTTCGTACTCATCGTAATTCTCAATGGTTGTGGAATTTTAGAAAAACCTGACTGGTCCAAACCTGCTGAGCCAAGTGGAAAAAAAAGAGCTCAACAAAATTTAAAAGAAGGAAAAGGAATTGGATTAAATTTTGGAAAAAAACAAGGTGGAGATTTTTTATTTGCATCTTCAAATCCTTTGTGGAGAGCTTCTATAGAAACAATAGATTTTATGTCTCTTGCAACTGTTGATTATGCTGGAGGGATAATTATTACAGACTGGTATAGTGACAATACATCAAACGAATCAGTCAAAATAACTATAAAATTTCTGACAAATGAAATTCGAGCAGATGCACTTAAAATAGATTTGCACAAAAGAACATGTAAAAATTCCGTCAGTTGTTCTGTACAAAAAATTAACTCAGATATAGAAAATAATATGCGAGATAAAATTTTAAAAAAAGCTTCTTTATATGAAGCCAAACTAAAAGAATTTGAATTTGAAAATGCTCCAGAAAAAAAATATCCAGGTGATAATAGATAGTTTTATTTAACAACTATAATTTGTAATTTAGTGGAAAAATATAATTTTAAAGTCATTGAAAATAAATGGCAAAAATTTTGGGAAGAAAATCAATCTTATAAAACAGAAAAAGATTTAAGTAAAAAAAAATTCTACTGTTTGGAAATGTTTCCCTACCCATCAGGCAGAATTCATATGGGGCATGTAAGAAATTATACAATAGGTGATGTATTATCTAGATATAAATCGTCATTAGGTTTCAATGTGCTTCATCCTATGGGTTGGGACTCTTTTGGAATGCCTGCAGAAAACGCAGCGAGACTTAATAATCTAGATCCCAAAACTTGGACTGAAAAAAATATTTCAAATATGAAAAGCCAACTTCAAAAGCTTGGCCTAAGTATTGATTGGAGTAAAGAAATTTCTACATGTTCGCCTGAATATTATAAACATCAACAAAAATTTTTTTTAGAATTATATGATAAAGGCCTTGTATATAGAAAAGAAAATTATGTTAATTGGGATCCAATCGACAAAACCGTTTTGGCAAATGAACAGGTAATTAATGGTAAGGGATGGAGATCGGGAGCCACTGTAGAGAGAAAAAAACTCAATCAATGGTTTTTTAATATTAAAAAATTTTCAAATGAACTTCTTGAAGATCTTGAAAAATTAAAAAATTGGCCTGCAAAAGTAAAAATAATGCAAAAAAATTGGATTGGTAAATCTTTTGGTTGTGAAATAAAATTTCAAATAATTGGAAATTCTGAACTAAGAGAAATAAAATGCTTTACAACAAGGCCCGATACAATTTTTGGGATGTCCTTTTTAGCACTATCTATTGATCATCCTATTTCAAAATATTATCAAAAAGATCTGGATTTCATAAAATTTAGAGAAAAATGTTCAAAAACAGGAACAACTGAAGAATCCATAGCACGCGCAGATAAAATAGGTTTCAAGACAAAACTATATGCATTAAATCCCTTTGATGAAAGTCACAAAGTACCAATATACTTTGCAAATTTTGTTCTAATGGACTATGGATTAGGAGCCGTGTTTGGTTGCCCTGCCCATGACCAAAGAGATTTAGATTTTGCAAAAAAATATAAATTGAATATTAAACCTGTTGTAAGACCAATATCTAAAACTGATGAAAACTTTTCAATTACAGATGAGGCTTTTACCGGAGCTGGTATAATTTATAATTCTAAATTTTTAAATGGTTTAAAAGCACCAAGTGAGTCTGTATTAAAAACTATTGAATTTTTAGAAAAAAAGAAATTAGGTGAAAAAAAAATAAATTTTAGATTAAAAGACTGGGGTGTATCACGTCAAAGATACTGGGGATGTCCAATTCCTATTGCATATAATCAAAAAGGAGAAATAAAAAAAGTACCATTAGATAAACTTCCGATTAAACTTCCAGAAAAAATAAATTTAAATGTTAATGGAAATCCCCTAGATCATGAAGTTGAATGGAAAAAAATCAAAATTGATGGGGAGGATTGCGTACTTGAAACAGATACCTTAGATACATTTGTTGACTCTTCTTGGTATTTTTTAAGATTCTGTTCAGCCTCAAATGACAAAGAAGGTTTTACTATAGAAGATATAAACTATTGGATGCCTGTGGATCAATATATAGGCGGTGTTGAACACGCTATTCTCCATTTATTATATTCTAGATTTTTTTGTAAGGCTCTTTCTTATAAGAACCAAAATTTAAAATTAGATGAACCTTTTGATGGATTATTTACTCAAGGAATGGTTTGTCATCAAACTTATAGAGTGCAAAATAATTGGTTGAGCCCTGACGAAGTATTTTCAGAAAATGGTAAAGATTTTTTTATAAAAGATAAACCAAGTGTGCCTGTAGAAGTTGGCCCCTCAGAATCTATGTCAAAATCAAAAAAAAATACTGTTGACCCTGGGGTAATGATTAACAATTATGGAGCTGATGCGGTTAGATTACTCATACTTTCTGATAGCCCACCAGAAAAAGATGTCCTGTGGTCTGAGCAAGGAATGGTAGCAGCTTATAAATTTGTTCAGAAATTTTGGAGTTTAAGTATGATGATACTAAAAATATCTTCAAGTAATCCAAGTAAACAAAGTGCCTCAGATAATGGCGATGAAATAACTATTTTTACTAACAAAATTATTGGAGATATTACATCAAATATTGAAAACTTTAGTTACAATGTAATAATTGCAAATTACTATCAAATTTATAATTTTTATAACAAAGTCATAAAACAGAAGAACTTAAATATTAATTTATTAAGAAAAAATTTTGTGAAAATATTACAAACAATGTTTCCTATATTGCCACATTTAGTATCTGAATGCTTAGAAAAATTTAAAGAAAATGTTCATCCTAAGTGGCCAAAAATTGAAAAATTAAGTTTTAAAGAAAAAAATGCTCTTATAGTTATTCAAATTAATGGAAAAAAAAGAGGAGTTAAATTAATGGAAAATAATTTAAGCGAACACGAATTAAAAAATCAAATTTTAGATGATGTGCAATTTAAAAAATATTTCAATGAAAAAGTAATCAGTAAATGTTTTGTAGTTCAAAATAAATTGATAAATTTTATATTGATATGAAAAAAATTTTAATTTTATTATTAATTATATTAAATAATTGTAATGGCTACGAAGCTATTTATTCAAGATCAAATAAACAAATTTTTATAAATTCCATTGAAAATGTTAATAATGATAAGATATCAAGAATAGTCATTCGGAAATTAAATTTATACAAAAATTCCTCATCTAGCCAAAACGAATTAGATCTTCGTATAGAATCTTTTGAAGAAGACGTCGTTATTTTAAGAGATTCGAAAGGAGATCCACAAATTTTTAAAAAAATTGTTAATATAAATCTTATCGCAGTTAAACAAAATGAGCAGAAAATTCTCAATTATTCAAAAAATACTAATTATAATAATCAAGATAATAAATTTAATTTAAATCAATACAAAAAAAAACTTACTCAAAGTCTTATAGATACAATTCTAGAACAAATTATTCTAGACCTAAGTTCAATTTAAAATGATTGTCAAAAATTTTGAATTAAAAAAATATTTAAATGATGATTTTAATTTGTATTTAATGTATGGGGATAATACTGGATTGATAGAGGACACAATTCAAAAAACTTTTAAACCATTGTATTTAGAAAATATTTATGATTATGAGGAATTAGAGATAATTTCAAATTCTGAAAAGTTTTATAGTGAAATTTTCAATTCGTCTTTTTTTAATAAAAAAAAATTGATTATAATTAATCGTGTTACAGAGAAGATAAAAGTTATTTTAGAAAATTTAATAAATAAAAAAATTAACGATGTTAAAATAATTTTGAAATCTAGCTTATTAGATAAAAAATCTAAGTTAAGGAATACTTTTGAAAAAAATAAAAATTTATTAATTATTCCTTTTTATAGAGATACTAATCAATCTTTATTTAATATTACAGAAAAGTTTTTTAAAAATAAAAAAATAAGTATATCGTCAGAAAGTATTTTTTTTCTTTTGGATAAAATTGGTGACAATAGATTAATACTCTTAAATGAATTAGATAAAATATATAATTATACAAAAAACAGCAGCACTATAAAACTTCATGAAATAGTTAAGTTAATAAATTTTAACGACGAAAATAAAAATAATGAATTTGTTGATTTTTTACTCTCAAAAAATAAAAAAAAAATCCTTAATATTTTTAATGAAATAAACTTCACAATAGAAGACATAATTCAAGTTATAAGAATTATTTCTTATAAGCTTAAAAGATTGAAAAAAATTGCAATAGAATTAAATTTAAAAAAAAATTATGATCAAATAATTTCTTCGTTTAGACCTCCAATCTTTTGGAAAGATAAGGAAAATATTAAAAATCACTTAAAAATTTTATCTTTAAAAGAAATAAATACCTATATTAAGCAACTTCAAAACATAGAACTTTTAATCAAAAAAAACTCACAGTTAAGTAAGGAAATTTTTGGAAATTTCATACTAGAAAAATTTTAAATCACATTATTAATAATAGGATTTTATTATATCGATAATTTTGTTTAATTGGTTTAATTCCTGATATGAAAAGCTGATAATACCTTTGTTTTTTTTGTTATTTTTTATTTTTACATTTAAACCTGTTTTTTCTGTAATAATTTTTTCTAAATTTTTTATGTTTGGGTCTTGAAATTGATCAAATCTTTGTTTTTTATTTTTAGTCTTAAAAATTTTTACAAGATTTTCAGTTTGTCTCACTGAAAGTTTTTTTAAAATTATTTTTTGAGCCAGAAATAAAGCATTATCTAAACCAACTAAAATTTTAGCATGTCCTGCGCTTATTTTGCGTTCCTCAATCAATTTAATTACCTCTTCTGGTAGTAATAAAAGTCTTAGAGAATTTGAAATATAGCTTCTACTTTTACCAATAAATTTTGACACTTTTTCTTGATCGTAGGAAAAATCTTCTATTAGCCTTTTGTATCCCTTTGCCTCTTCCAATGGGTTTAGGTCATGTCGTTGAATGTTTTCAACAATTGCAAATTCAAGAGATTTTAGATCATCAGCTTCAATGACTATTACAGGTACGGTATGAAGAGCCGCTTTTTGTGCTGCTATCCACCTTCTTTCGCCTGCAATAATCTCATATTTGAATTTGTCATCAATAGATTTTCTAACTATAATTGGCTGAATTATCCCTCTCTCTTTAATTGAATTTGTTAAATCTTCTAACTTATTTTCATCAAAAATTTTTCTTGGCTGATATTTATTTGGAATTAAATCAGTTATAGATACTTGATTACTTTTAGTATCAATATTTTTTTCGCCAATTAATGATGACAAGCCTCTTCCTAAGCCTTTTTTAATTTTGTCCATTAAGCAGCACTCCCTATAGTTGTTTCTTGGTTTATAAATTCATCTGTGAAACTAAAATAAGATTTACTGCCCGGGCATGATTTATCATAAATTAAAACTGGCATTCCGTGAGAAGGTGCTTCTGATAATCTAACATTCCGAGGTATTACTGTAGAGTAAACTTTATCACTAAAATAATTTCTTGCTTCTTTTTCAACTTGTGAAGATAACTTATTTCTTTTGTCGTACATTGTTAAAAGTATACCTCTGATTTTTAATTCTGGGTTTAAACTTACTTTTATTCTTTCAATTGTCTTCATAAGCTGCGTTAGACCTTCAAGAGCAAAGAATTCTGTCTGCAAAGGAACCAGTAGCGATCCTGAACATACCAGGGCCATAACAGTCAACAGGCTAAGTGAAGGTGGGCAGTCAATCAATATATAATCGTAGAACCCTCTAGAATCATTTAAATAAGAGGCTAATTTACGCTTTAAAATAAAAGCTCTATTTGTATCATCAGCTGTTTCGACCTCTAGACCTGATAAGTCAACATTAGAAGTTACCAAATCCAAATTTTCAAACTGGGTCTTCTTGATTACTTGATAAATTTCTTTAGTTCCATTTAGTACCCCATAAATTGTGTCACTTGAGTTATC
>Ga0181585_10003837_pt1 | contig 13111 bp, 7 predicted proteins | sample 071ome_29_FD_132469 | JGI IMG/M metagenome (GOLD analysis project Ga0181585, IMG submission 132469) | Coastal salt marsh microbial communities from the Groves Creek Marsh, Skidaway Island, Georgia - 071407BT metaG (megahit assembly) | ecosystem: Environmental > Aquatic > Marine > Intertidal zone... | reverse complement strand
GTTAACATCTAAATCATCAATTAGTCTAGAAATATCTGATATATGAAATTGTCTATTAAATTTTAAAAGATTTGTTTGAATATAATTAGCAACTTCTGTTTTGGTGTTAGTTATAATTGTAGATTCACTAGATGTTATTTCTTCAGCATTGTAAACAATATCGGCATTGATTTTTATGTAAGTATACTCTGGGTCTAATATCACTGGAATTATAGTTATCATATTCAATTGATTAACTTTGCTTTCAATCTCCGCCTTTTCTCCTGCTGTTAGTACCGCTCTATTTTTAGGCTTTACTGCGCAATATATTTTACCATAGATAGGGGGGTCATTTTTTTCACCACCCCAAACAGATATAGTATCAATGTAATTAAAGTTTTTCAAAAGTATTATTTCATAATCTCTTTCGGTAACGGCACGATTTTGACTTAAAAATTGTTTTCTCGCATTAGTTCGTATTGATTCAATATCTTCTTCATTTGCACCACCTGTTGAGAATTGAATTGCTCTAACAGTGTATGTAGTTGGAACTTCTTTTCTATTTTGTATATCAAATGATATACAATCATTTCCATTTTCACCAGATGTTGCGATATATTCTAATTCAATGACATTATTATTTTTTATTGTTTTTCCGAGAGTACCGTCTCCAAATACTAACTCATATTTTCCATTATAATTTTCTTCAATATAAAATATTTCTGACCGGTCATTCAATAGAGTTATATCAACCGCACGATAATATCTTTTTCTTTCTATCGAATTTGGATTATCTTTTACATATACTTTAAGTGTTTCAATATCAATATCTGAACTGGGTATTTCATATCGCTTTTCCATTAATAAATTGTTAACAGTAATAGAATCTTTTATTAAAACGCCTTGATATAGTGTAATATTTTTACTAAAATCAGTTCCTGTTAAATTAGAATCCGCTATTGTTACAAATGGTAATATATCATCATTAACCGTTCTTCCTAAAAAAACAGTATCTTTTTTTATAGTATATGGACCTGAAAAGTTAGATGTATTTGTTAATCTAACGTTTACAAGTGCCTGTGCAGATTTTTTTGAACTTGGAAGATATCCCATTTGTTTAGCAATAGATACCACATTTTTTCTTTTTTGTGCAGTATCTAAATACACTTCACTTGCAATTTGATTTAGATAAAATGCATTATATTGGGTATTATATGCAAGTAGGTCTACGATAAAATTAAGACCGGATGCTTCAAAGTCATAGTTAGAAAATTCAGAATTATTTTTAACATAAGATAAAAAACTTTTACGAATTTCAGTAAAGTCTAATTCGCTTATAGTTTCAGTAGGTATCTTTGACATTGATTATCTGATTCTTCTTAGTGTTCTTTCAAAAGTTAACAACTCTTGAGGATTTGATTTTAAATAAAATTGTATTGTAATTTCTAAATTATGCAAATTATCTTCTATAATAACATCTTCTATTATTATTCTTGGTTCATAATTTTTTATATGATTTTTTATTTCTGTTTTAAGAACATCTATTGCAATAAAATCACTTAGCTCAAATAATTGATTTTGTAAACCAATACCAAAATTTTCATTATAGAACTTCTCGCCAGGTCTTATCATTAAAATATGATTCAATGCTCTATAAATAGCAGTTTTTGCATCAAGATTCTTCACACGTCCGGAGCGTGGATGTGCAATAAATGTTAAATCAAAATCTGATAATCTTGACATAAACCTACTTACTTATTTATTATGCTACTCTGTAGAAGTATATTTGTGTATTTTTTAATTCAAATGTAAAAATATCAAGAGAATCTAAATCGTCATAACCAATTAAAATATATGGTATAATATATTTTTTATCTTGTTTTAGATAAATCTCACCTTTAAATGTTTTTTCAGTTCTTCTTCCAAATCTAAATATTTGATTGCCATCACTATTCAACTCAAATGCTTTAATTGCAATATTAGGTTGATTGGCCTGAAACACTCCAAAATGTATCTGAATTTTATCTAATTCAGGGTCATCAGGACCGCAACCGCCGGGAGCACCTGCATTCAAATCAAATCTATACAAATATTTATGATTTGAATTTACCGCATTTGTGCCGCTACCCAATTGAAAAGCACTTGCATTAGTTGGTAGTAGTTTTGCGCCTGCCAAATACTTACGATTTAAACTTTTTAATATTTGAATATTTGACCCACCAACAGTTAAAAATGTTGTATCAGTTGCGAGTGCATTCACTTCCGAATCAACAAAAGAAAAATCTATTGTTGATGTCAATGGTTCTAGTTTAACATCTAATGGTACAGGAGCTGGAGCAATTACAGCAGTTGGACTTGTTTCTTGACTTACTTTAGATAAACTTTTTATTAAATCAGCTTTTGTTTTATTTGGCATTAGTCCAGCAAGAACAGAATCTTCAAGCTCATTCAATACTTGAGGGTCTGGACTTCCCAAATCCTGTACATATACTTTTGTTGCAGATACTTTAACAGTTTGTTCTATTAGTCCTAATTGTTGAGCCAAAAATCTTACTGGATAAAAAGGTATGCCCTTTGGTAAATAACTCAGTAATATCAACGAAAATCCAAATTCTTTAGTAATTTGAGATTCTGCCTTCGCCAATTCTACAAAAGTTTTTGCTTTATAATAATTAATCTTATTGTCTTTTTCTATTTGTTTTCCTTCTTCTACTGGTACTATACCAACATCTTCAAGATTAGCATACAAAGAACTACCTAAATCAAAAAGATTTAAAATACTATTTGTTCTACTTTTCAGTTCATTTTTTATACCATCTCTCAATGCTTCTGCAGTTGATAACATTGCTGCCTTATTAGGATATGCAGCATCAATTATACTTTTATCGCTTAGTGTTTGTTTTCTATCATCATCATCACTCACTGCAGTTTTTGTGAATAGTGTGTCTATTTCATTTCTAAAATTTTCTGCTTCTTGTTTATCAAGTTCTCTAATTTGAGATAAGTATCTTTGTACTGATGAAAGATTACTTGGCTTAAAATTAGATTTACTTGTACCCGATGTAAGATTACTTGTATCTGTTAATCCTATTGCCATTCTGTCATATTCTTCGTTGCGAATATATTTACCCTGAACTTTACCTTCAAAATTAACAGATAATAATAATTTTATTAACTCAATTAAATTTTTTAAAAGGTCTACAACTTCCAATATTCTAGCTTTAACATCTTTGAGCCATTGTATTATAAGGTCAAAGAATGTAGTATTTGGTTCAAATAAATTTTGAAATCCCATTATTTCATTTTGCAGTCTTTTTATATCTGCAGTTAATCCTATAATATCTGAAAAATTTGCTTTAACCCAAGTTCCATACCCGGCATCCTCAAATACCTCCTCAACTTCAGAAACAATTACACCACTACCTCGGTATGCATAACTACCACCACCAACATTTTCTCTTATTTGCACAAATTGTCCTGCATGAAAGGAATCAACTTTGGTAGAAAATTCACCGGCAGTGGCATCAACTTCTATTACAAATTCATACATAAAATCAGAATCTGCTTTTGTATTAAAGTTATAAAATTTTTCTAAATAACTTTCATACAATGACGCTCTTCCGGAATTGGCATAAAAATTTTTACAAAAAGTTATTTGAGCGGCTTTACTGAGGTCTGTAATTACTTCACTTGTATTTCCTGTTAAACCATTAATATAATCAATTTGTTTTCTTTTTTCAGAAATAGTTTTTTCTACTCTGTTTGCTACATCGTTTTCTAAATATTCCTTTGTGTTTTCTTCAATGGTACTTTCAACTTCAGCTAATTGGTCTATTTTTTCTTGAAGTTTAGCTATTCTATCTGCTTGTGCTAAATTAGGAGGAGTAATTGATACCACGATTTCATTACGAATGTTTTCGGCTACGTCAAGTATTTTGCTCATTATAGAAGTCATATTGTTCAAAGCCGCGGTAGACAGTTCAGTTGACTTATCTTTTACACCATAATAAAAGTCATATTGAGCATAAAAATCAGTACGTAGTCCTTTAAATGAAATTACGTTTGCATAATTAGCAGGTGTTCCAGGAACAAATGATTGTTCATTGTTTTTTAAATTATTATAAAATGCATCAAAATCGAGAACATTTGAAGTTGTATTTAAGAAATCAATTACATATGTTTTGAAATCATAATAACCTATTTCATCTTCTAATATAGCAATATCTTTTTCTAATTGTTGATATTCAACATTATTTTTTTTATTAAATTCAACTAATACACTAAATCCCTGCTCTTGTAGGTTGCTTAATAAATCTACATCATAGTCTAGTTGTTCTTGAAATAAATCAGATATCTTTGCCTTTTTTTCTGGTGTCATTGAAGACGATGGGTCAGATTCAAATATTCTAAAATTTTCAAGGTCTGGATCAACGTAAACTTGTTTATTTGTTTCTAAATCTATCTTACGTACATTTTCTTTAGCTTTACTCATTGATGATTGAGAAACACCAGCTATTTTATCTGTACATAAAACTTGTATTCTTTTTCTTTTTGGTCTGAATAATGAATCATACTCTTTTAGAAGACCTTCAATAGTTGGGAATTTAAATACATCTGAAATCATTGCCATTGCATTTATAAAATTCTCAATAGCCCTTGAGCTTGCACCTGTATAACTAATACTAAAGTAAAGATAGATTGCATCATATATTCCTCCAGGTCGAGAAAGGTTTTCTACAGATTTTTCAAAATCTAAGAAATCTCTTTCCATGTATGGACGTTTTTCACCAGATGGGTTTAAATTTCCTGCTAACGCAGAGTCTTCAAAATAATATTTTAATTTATTTTTTTGCTTTTCTCCGCTGTCTATAATTTGTTCTGCCAAACCCTTTTCAAATGGAAGATAATAAGGAATGTTTGGGTCAGAATAATCATAAAACTTTTTATAAGCATTACTTGCTTGTTCTTTTAAATTTGTTGTTGGAAGACCTTTGTAACTTGTATCAGAAAGGTTTGGTGGAACAACAAGTGCATACATACCAAGTCTTAAAAAAGCATCCAATGCATTATATAAAATACCCGCAATATATGTGACTACGGCATTCATGAAGTTGGGTAAAAAGAATAAAAAATCTCTATACAATGAAATTGCTGTAATTGCAAAATCAAATACAAAAATTACATTGTTTTCTATTTTTTGTACTTGATTCAACAAATATTCAGAATCCTCTAAACTTGGACCAATAAAATTAGCACCCAATTGTATGGTCTGCCATTCAGAATTTATATCATCGTATTGTTTGCCTGCTAATTCATTGCCGAACTCTGTTAGTTCTCTACCAACACCTGCCGCACCACCAGGATATCTTTTTCCACTCATTTGTTCTTTTTAGATAAAACTTTTTCTAATTTGTTTACATTATCAAGTACAACGTCCATACTATTTTTGATTCTGAGCAAATCATCCAGTTGTCTTTTTAAATCTTTTTTTGTTTGCTCTTGGTCTTGTTTTTCCATTTATACACAATTCCTTGGATATATGTCTGTGCCAACAATATGATACTGTTTAAAGTCTATTCCTCCAACAGCATCTGATGAATTTCGATATTCAATTATATCTTCATCGACTAATTTTTCATAATCAATCAAAGATTTAGCAGACATTCTAGTTTGTTCAGCAATTCCATTTGGCTCAAGATACCAAACAATAAATTGAGCTAACTTCAATGCCAAATTTTTAGGAGTGCCTGTTGATAATTCGTAACAGTGTAAATTACATGATTCAGTCCAAGCCGCCAAATCTCCACCACATGCTTCTACTTGAGACTTTATAAAACTAAATTCACCAATAACGTTTTCTGCTTCTGCGATTGATGCTGTTATTCCGTAATCACCTAGTGCGCTTGAATAATCTGCTGGTAATCCAGAATTTGGAGTTGCGGGTACAGTTGCTCCTGAAATAAAATTTCCTAAAAACCCAGCATCACATTTACCAGCATTTGTCCATCCCGTGTCTTCTAGATATGAATTCCAAATAGATTCGTTTGTTGGAAAAATTGCATCAAATAAACATGCTTCTTGTTTTTTTGTAAATGCTCCGGGTTCTGATGGTGTTAGATGATTTTGTAATTTTATATGTAAACTTTGGGGAATTCCTTGACCTGACAATTGTTTACTTAATTGTTCATAAAATACACCAATATTTGTTTCATATAATAATGAAAATAAACTCGGTACAAAATATTTATACTTTTTAACTAGAGGATGTTCAATTTGAACTTTATCGTTGTACATTGTATTTTCAACAACTTTATTGTTTAGATACGGTTCTTTATAATTAAAAGTATCTGTAAATGCATATAAAGGATTTTTATTTACATAAGGATAATAAAATTGAGTATGAAAATATTCTCTTATTGTTGGTGGAGTTGCAGTTGTTGCTGTAGGATAAAATTTAGTTTGTGCTGGATGTGTCATCCATTCTTTCTTATCAATAGACATGAATGTTCTTGAAATAACATCTACTTCTTGAACCATACTACCGACATAGTTATCTGTATTTAAACCAAATATAAATGCTATAATTGCATTAAGTATGTCAATAATTGGTTTAAAAATAAGGTTAAGTGCGGCACATACTAAAGACCCCACAGGTACAGTAACACCTCCATTTCCTGGGATGTTTACTCCTGGATCTGGAATACTACAACCTATTGGAGAAAATAAAGGGTCATATTGTCCACCTCTTGCCGCTGCATGTCCACGTATTAAAAAAGAAGTGTCATAAGGTTTTCTATATATTGTTACAATATACACTCTTGTGGCAAAACTATCATTACCTCCTCTAAAATGTCCAGTACTAAAATATTGGTTATAAAATTTTTTAAATCCTTTTATTGGTGTACCCATTCTATTATAACCACTATTATACTCAACTGGAGAATCATCATTTGATGCTCCAATAAAAAGAACTCCAAATGCTCCAGTCGGAGTTAAGTCTCCAAAAATATTTCCAGGAACACGGTCACATCTCATTTGCTGCTGTACTTTCAAAGTAACACTTGTTTCAAAACCATTTTCAGTATCTCCCCAATCACCTAGCCATTGATAAAATTCTTGCAACATTGTCCAATTTTTATACTTACTGTTACTTTTATCATAAGTTTTGCTTTTAGTTGTCACATCTTGTCGAAATATATCAGTTTCTCCCTCATCAGAATAATCAATTGTAAATGACATAGGAGCAGGAGAGCTAAAAACTTTTCTATCTAAAGCTTTTCCTAAATCATTATTGTAAGGTTCATGACCCAATCCGAATCCCACTGTTTCCTCACCCAATTCATTTTTAAAAGGTCCATTTCTAAGTGCTTCATCAGTACAAATATAAGGTCCCAAATAATCATAAAAATGCTTAGAAGGAACTTTCATTGCATTTCCTATTTCATCCGAACTCGGGTCCCATTGTTTATTCACTACAACTTCAGGTGCTACTACAGTTGCTGTACCTATTACTTCTTCATATACACCTTTGATTTTTTTAAAAAATGTTCCAAGCATTATAATATCCTTAATTATGTAAATGTTATTAGTCTATAAATGTAAGAATTCGATTGTGCAGAAACACCTGCATTAGAAGTCGTTGATTGAATTGTAGTTGGTGTTTGTGTAGAGCCTGACCCTGGAGTTAAAACGGGTTGACCTGATGGGGGCGTACTAATAGTATTTGAAAATATAATTCCTGGTAATCTTGGACCTGTTTCTGATGTACCGCAAAAACCAAAGGCAACTATTCTTTGCGGAGCTATAGAATTATTTGTGTGCGTGTATTCAAAATATCTTATTAACACTAAAGTATTTGTGGCGTATATCTTAAAGGTGGTTGCAGTTTTTATACCAGTTAAAAGATAATATTTGAATCCTTTCATAGAAGATTGAGCATCAAAAAGACCTTCCAACACATTCATTAGTAAACTGCTATCTATATTTTCTACAGTTGAATTATCGTTTATTGTAATTGTAGACTGCTTATATGTTTCACTATAAATTGCTTGAGTTAAACTGCTCACTGTTCCATATGTGTACGCACTGTATGCTACATTGTTCCACACAGTAACTCCTGTTGCACTATCCCAAATACCGGCACAAGAAGGTTCCGGTGGTAATGTTGGTCCAACTTGTCTATGAAAATAAATTTCAGCCGGATTTTTAAAATATGAATCAACATCAAATTTTACCGCAATATCACCAACATCTGTTGGTATATTGAATGAGTTAAAACCATACACACTATCACCAAAAGCATTTAGTATCATCCTTTCATCTCGACCTCTTCCGCGGTCTCCTTTAGGCCAGTTTGTTGTTCTCCATTTAATTACTACTACACCACCAATTCCATAATTTGAATTACTTGCTGATTGTCTCGGTACTCTATTACCATAATAAGCACTAGACATTCTTACATATATTTTTTTGGGAGTCGCAAATACATCATATGCTATCCAATAATCATTATAAAATCCACTAACTGCCTCTCCTTTAACTATTGCTCCAGGTGTTATATCTTGTTCAGAAAAATCAAAATTAATTTGTTGTTCAATATTAAAATTTCTTTTCCACATATAACCACTGTCATTTGTTTGAACTTCTCCACTCCACACTAGTTTAAATGTACCTGGCGATACCTTTGATGTATCTAAACATTTTTTGATATAAATGGCTCTAGGTTCTAGCGTACCTCCCCAACCATTAGTAGCATATCCAATAGTCCTGTCACTACTAAGCGAATTCCACAATACTTTAGTAGAATGGTCATAATATTGAGTTCTAGCACCAGCATAAGGATTACTTGTTGTAGTAGTAACAGGTGAAGGAGGATAATAATTCCATCCATGTAGTTTGACATCTCCCCATCCACTAGTTGCATCTTCTATTTGAAACCATTGACTAACGTCTGTTCCAGAAGAGTCTAATATTTTATAACTTGAGAAATTAGTGAAAAAACTCAAAACAAATGTAGCGGGTAATACAACGTTATAGGCCATTTATTTTTTTATTATAAGTATTAAGTCTGTACATATTCGTACTCTACAACTTTAAGTAAATATGTATCTAATAGATTTGCGGGAGAAACTACATCATCCTTTATACTAAGAATAAATGTTCCATCATCTGTAGTTGGATTACCAGATGAATGATTAGACCCTGGATTTAATTCAACCACATTATTATTTACTTCTATATTTACTGCTGTACTTCCTAGCCAATATGAAAAACTGAATTGTTCTACATTATAATTAAATCTTAATCTGTCTGTATATGTATCCTTAGAACATAATTTTATAGTTCTTTGGACATTTCCACCATCAAGAATATACTCACCATAACTATTTGCGGTAATCGTTCCGTCCATATAAACAGGACTAAAATATTTTGCCCAATATTCTAAAGACTTTCCATTTGTAGCGGTCAAATAATGTGTTGTACTTAAATCATATGCATGAAAAAATTCATTTGCTTTTGAACTGCATGAGTATCCTTCTTTTAAAACCTTAAAACGATGTGGGTTTACTATTTGGGCAACTTCTATTAGCATTCCACAATCATCATAATCTATTTGATTCATATGGGTACTAAAGATACCATCTGTGTGTCGTATTAAATCTCCATACGGGTCATCTTTAATTAAATCTGGATTATATTTTACTTTACGTATTGTTAATAAATCTCCTTCACCAAATCCATGTGATACTGGATTATTCTCTTCAATTGTTTCCAATACAATATATTTGTCATCTCCATCTGTAAAATATAATTGTCCCTTTTCTTCTTCATCAAATATTGGATTATAATTTGATGGAAATACTATCGTATTTAAGGCAGTTGATGGATAAGTGGTATAATCATATACGCTATTGAGATATTTTCCTTCTAGAGCAGATTTAGGAGAAACTACAGGTAACGCACTTTTTGCTGACATTCCCGCTGGCACAGTAGTTATTTGTTGTTTAGAATGTTGGTCGAACAATATAACTTTTTCAGTTGCAGCTTTCGGAACAAAAAATACAGGACTATTATCTGTTGCAGCACCATCTGGCAAAAATTGAGCAACGCCATCTACGTTAAATGCAGTATTTAATAAATCAGGAGATTGTGAAACAGAACGTGCATTAAATCCTATTCTATACAATTTACCTTCATATTCTTGAGACACATTAAAATTTGGAGTTACTGTAATATTACTATCATCAACTATAGAATCAACTCTATAGTACAATCTAAACGGTAATCCAAATGCTTGTGTGAATTCATCATCTGGAAATGCTCTTGAAAATTTAGTTGCTCTAGTAAGAACTGCATTCTGAATTGATTGATTTATATCTCCACCATCAACACGATAAACACCTGTTAATGTATTTCCAAACATACCCTTAAATCTACAATACACTCCATTTATTTGAATTAAGTCACCCAATTCAAAAGTTCGCTCTGTAAGGATATTAGAAGTACTAAAAGATACTGCTGACAGTTTTCTGTTATTTCCAGTTGGATATACGTTAACAGTATCATTTATGCTTGAAAATATAGTATCTGTTAATCTTATAGAACTTCTTTCAACATAATTATTTTTTAATTTAACTAAAGTAAAAATAGCATTATAATTAAAAGTATATCCATAATAATTTAATGTTCCGCTTGTTGGATTCATTCCGGTGATTCTATAAAGAACATTACCCATTACAATTTCTATATTAGTTCTATAGCTACTTATAAATTCATCCCCCTGATAATATAACTTATTAGTTCCTATAGTGTAAAATATTCCAGAAAAAGTTCTTTCTAAATATTGCATTTCGATAAGGTCATTATCGTATAATTCTTCTGTAAATCTAGTACCTGTTCCAACTATAGGGTCTTTTTTAATGAATGCTTCACCATGATAATCTGTTAATATTGGTACTTCTGAAAAAAATCTTCCATCTCTGGTAATGATTGGAAATTCATATTCAATTTGCGGTAAATCTCCGGGAGGTAGAGGTTCTTCAGGTTCATAATCATCACGTTCGGTATCTATTGTTGGCGGGTCACCTTCGCTGTCCGGTTCTCCGTCAATAGGGTCGCCTTCAGTTGGCTTATATACTATAGGTTTACTTGTTGTCGGGTCTTCGGGGTCTGCATCTCCTGGTATACCATCAACAGGTCCGGGTCCAGGACCTTCTGGTGGACTAGTTCCTGTCGTTGGTGTATCTATTGTAGGCGGTCCTGTTGGTGGGTCGCCTGGGTCACCATCTTCTGGTGGTTCAGTAATATCTACATCTTCTGCATTGGGCAAATTATCATCATTGTCTGATGTTATATTAGATGTCACATTAGCTGTATTTGCATCTAATAAAAACTCATCTACAACTATAATATCTGTATTAGCTAATGTGACACCAGTATCATCGGGTATAATTTCTGTTGGATAATCTAGGTCGCCAGTATTGATTATAGAAAATGTAGAAGAATCACCAACAGATGCAGTAATTGTTCCTGACAATTCAAATCTATTTGCTAATATAACTTTTTCACCATCAACAGGACTTCCATCCATTACCATACGAATTGGTTTAGGTATAGGATTTACAGTTTTAAAAAAAGGAAATCCTCTATTTGGTGTGGTGTATGGAAATGGATTAACATTTACAGGTATTAATTGATTCAAATCTGGAGTTTGATTTGAAGTTGATGTTACATCTGTAGTTGTTACACAATTGTCAATATCTGGTTGATTGAATAAATATTGGCATTTCATTGAAGGCAACCAATCCAAATTAGGATGTGGTCCTGCTGACCGATATTTTGGTATAAAAGCATTCATTGGCAGTTCTGGTGGGTCTAAACTAGCCAACTCTATAGATTCACCATTACAAACTAAAAATGGTTCTCCATCTTGGCGTATACATTGTAATAATATGGTATTTTTTGTGCTATAGAAAAATGCTCTTTCTGCAAACTCACCGCCACCTTTCCAATTGGCGCCTGTTGGTTTATTTTTATCTTGAAATGGTAAAGCACCATTAAGATTAAATCTATGAATATATTTGTCAATATCTTCTTCTGAGGCAATGGGCCAAATTAAACCACGCAAATATGCCCTCTCTATACCAAGTGCGGTACACACACGCACTATTTCAGATATTTCATTAAATCTATATTTTTTCATTTCTTGCACCATTTTATTTGCATTCTCTATGATATTTCTTCGTAGAGTTTGTAATGCAGCAGGTGCTTGTTTTAATTTAGCCGTTAAAACTTTTTTTCTGTTTAAATCATGTACGGTTGTAGTTCCGCCACTACTGAATGATATAGGTGTTCCAGCCATAAAAATCCATATAAATTAAAAAAAAGGCCCTGGTACAGGCGATAATAATTTTGGTTCTAATATTGTGATTACAATAGATCTAGCAGCACTATCTATAGCAGTTGCTAATTCAACAGCAAGCACTTCGGGAACTATATTAAATTTACTAAAGGATGTAGTAAAAGGTCCAATCAATAATCCTGTAGGATAAATTATTGATAACTGACCAAATGTGTATAATGTTAAAAATGCACTATCAACCGCACTCGCAAGTTGCACTGCAAATGCCGCTGGTACAGCATTGAACATTCTACATGCCGTAAGTACTTGAGCGATTGGGTCAACCCATGCTACAAAATTTCCGGGTGTTCCTAATGTAACTCCTATGTTTGTTCCCGCAGAAACATATTTTCTTAATCCATTGCAAAATGCAAGAGCAAATGGTTCTGGTACTATGGATGGTGTTGAAACCGCTAACCTAAAATCAGGTATCATTAATGCAGATGTTAATGGCATAATATTAAATCAAAATACAAATGTTTTTAAACAATATGCTTGTGTTATATTAGTTATGATAGTAGGATCAAATGCGGCTGCTTCAGAAACACTGCTAGTCGGTCCCATTGGAGTTAGATGTCTATGCATTAAATAAGCTACCACAAATTCGGACCCTTTTAATGCAGGTGAAACTGCAGCATAATCTCCAATTTGTACTACACCAGCTTGAGCATGAATAGTTGCGCCAGTACCCGCAAATATATCTGTTCTAGTTGTTGATTTTACAAATACTTC
>Ga0181585_10003832_pt1 | contig 13120 bp, 12 predicted proteins | sample 071ome_29_FD_132469 | JGI IMG/M metagenome (GOLD analysis project Ga0181585, IMG submission 132469) | Coastal salt marsh microbial communities from the Groves Creek Marsh, Skidaway Island, Georgia - 071407BT metaG (megahit assembly) | ecosystem: Environmental > Aquatic > Marine > Intertidal... | reverse complement strand
CTTTGAATTATTCCTAAGGCTCCCTTGCCAAACCAATTATTGGGAGATTAACTTAGCACCGGGCGGCGATTGGAATTGCTTTTCCTTTACAAATTACCGAGAGAACCTCAAGGAAAGTCAAGACATTCAGATCCATCAATTTCTTAGCCAAAACCAGAAGGATTACTTTTGCCTTGAAACGATCCTCGACCTTAAGAGGCAAACGAGCAGACTATCTGAGATGGCCTGGGTTGGGTTTGCTGCTGTGCTAGAGAATCAGAACGGGCTTAATTACTTTGCGGTTACCCACGAAACCAAACCAGACTTTCACAACTTTAGCCAACAACTAAAGTACGCTCACCCATGACCTTTCAATTTGGCATTGACGCGTTGATCGCGGACTCCTCGGCCCTTGCACGATTGCGACAGCAACGGGTTGGTATTGTGGTACATCCTGCTTCAGTGACCGAAAACCTGACGCATACCTTAGACGCTCTCGTAAAAGCTGGTGTGGTGCCCCACTACGTGTTTGGCCCACAGCATGGTGCGCGAGGTGACAAGCAAGACAACATGATTGAATCAGACGATTATGTCGACCCAACCCACCAAATACCTGTACTCAGTCTTTATGGCGAGCATCGTAGACCCACGCCAGCCATGCTCGCCAACCTCGATGTCGTGCTGTTTGATCTTCAGGACCTCGGCTGCAGAATCTACACCTACATCACGACTTTGCAGTATTTCCTAGAAGCCGCCGCTGACAGCAATATTGAAATCTGTGTGTTAGATCGACCTAACCCGGCCGGCCGTGGCATCGATGGCACATTGTTAGAAGCTGGCGAAGAAAGCTTCGTTGGTGCAGTGCCGATCCCCTGCCGGTACGGCCTCACTATTGGTGAATTGGCACATTGGATGAATGATCGGTTGGCATATCCAGCAAAGCTATCCGTTGTTCGCATGACGGGCTATCACCTGTCAGACCCGAGGGAGCCTGACTGGCCAAGTAAAGCAACTTGGGTGAATCCAAGCCCCAATGCAAGCAGCTTAAATATGGCCAAGTGTTTTTCCGGCACAGTACTTCTCGAAGGCACCCATCTATCCGAGGGCCGAGGTACGACATTGCCCCTTGAAGTCATTGGCAGCCCTGATTTTCCAGCGACCGAGATCAAACACCAGATTGAAGACGAGATCGGCGAGGCACTGGGCGGCGGCGTATTACGAGTTCATTACTTCGAGCCCACCTTTCACAAGTACCAGGGCCAACTTTGCCAAGGCTTGCAAATCCATACGGACCGTCCGGGCTTTGATAGCAACCAGTTCCAACCCTACAGGCTCATTGCCTGCATGCTTAAAATACTAAAACAGCTGGAACCTAATCAGGCGCTCTGGCGTGATCATGCTTATGAATACGAGCTTGATCGACGCCCGATCGATGTGATCAACGGAGGCCCTTTTCTCCGGCAATGGGTCGATGACCCACACTCAACGCTAAGCGATATGCAGCTAAAGCTCGACGCGGACCATCGTCTATGGCGAAAGTCCGCTACACCCTACTACTATTATTGAGCCCTGTAATAGGACCTGCAAGCTACCTCTGATAGCAACAACCAACAAAACCGATCCATCAAGGCTGTTAAGCGCTTGGCGTCACCGCTTGCATCACGTGCCATCAACGTTCCGCGGCTTCAGCAGAGGCGGGGCGATACACAGCAAAGCAGTTTAAATCGTCTAGGGGCCTAGGTTACGACTACGCTCCCAGCCACTAAGATCGACCGAGATCCCTTCGGTTCGGACCGCACTGCGGGCCAAGCAGGCGCATGTCACCACTCAAATGGATATGCTAGCATCCGATTTTTTAAGGGAGTTAGACGTGGGTAACGCTTACAAAATTGCCGTTTTAGCTGGAGATGCCATAGGACCTGAGATCATGGCTCAGGCTGTTCGCGTGTTTCAGGTACTAAGCGAGCATAGAGACCTTGAATTTGAGCTCATCGACGCCCCCTTCGGAGCCCATGCCTACTTTAGCCACGGCCAGAGTTTTCCCGAGGAAACAAAGCTGGTTTGCGATGCCGCCGATGCGATTTTAAAGGGTCCCGTGGGGCTTTCGTTCGAAGATTCAAAGGCCATTCCGGTAGAAGAACAAGCGGAGCGTGGTGCAATTTTGCCTTTACGGGCACGTTATCAAACTTACGCAAACTTTAGACCGATTTATTTAAGTCGGGATATGGCGCATTTCTCGCCCTTAAAACCAGAGATTATCGCAGATGGCATTGATATCCTGCTCATTCGAGAATTGGTTGGAGGACTCTATTTCGGCGCTAAAGACCGAGGCGTGAATGAAGCTGGGTTGCGTTACGTTCATGAAACTTTGGCTTACGATGAGGCTCAGATCCGACGGGTCTTAGAGGTTGCTTTTCAGCAGGCGCGCGCTCGCAAAGGTCGATTGCACAACATTCACAAAAGCAATGTGCTGATGTCGAGCGTGCTCTGGAACGAAGTCCTTGATGAAGTTCACCAAGACTTTAAAGACGTAGACGTGATTCCTATGCTAGTCGACGCCGCCGCCACCGCCCTTTGTTTGAATCCCGGTCAATTTGACGTCATGGTGATGGAAAATATGTTTGGCGATATCTTGTCAGATCAGGGCGGAGGCATCCTCGGTTCCTTAGGGTTAATGCCGTCAGCCTGCATCGGTCCAGACAAAGCCTATTATGAACCTTCCCACGGTTCTGCGCCTGACATTGCCGGTAAAAATATCGCGAACCCATACTCCATGATCGGCTCGGTAGCCATGTTGCTGGAAATGAGTTGCGGCCTGAAAGAAGAGGCTAATCTTGTATGGCAAGCAATGAAGCACGTTTTTGAAGCGGGCTACACCACGGCCGACCTGCAATCTGTGGATGCTTCAAAAACAGTTACAACGGATACCTTTGGTGATTTGGTAATGGCCACTCTTTCTGAAAAATTGGCCGCCAACAAATAAATCACGGGATCATTAATCCATGAACAAAACGCACAAATGGCCAAGCGTCAGCGACTCGGTGGCACAGGCAACTTCATCTTCAATCAGCAACGGAGTGCGCCACCCGAGTTGCCCCACCTAACGCTGTCTACGCAGCACTTTGGCATGACCTATACTGGGTATTGGTCTTGACTACCCGCAGTGACGCTATTGCATGAGCGCCGCCGGAACAGGACAGCCATTATTGGCATCGAACCAAGCTGCCCCACCTAACGCTGCCTACGCAGCACTTTGGCATGACCTTTACTGGGTGTTGGTCTTGACTGCCCGCAGTTACGCTATTGCATGAGCGCCGCCGGAGCAGGGCAGGCATCATTTGCATCGACCCGAATCGCTCTTCCTGACCAAGCTTCTTGCGATACAAGTCGGATTCAGCCATGTTCATTTATCGATTGTTATGAGGACGACACGAATGAAACCATTTTTTACACCCGCACAACGAAAGCTGCAGTCAGAATTCGGCACCGAGGCCCTAGCCGATCGCATTCATGCCGCCTCAGTGAGTCAGACCATCAGCGAGTCACAAGCGGCCTTTGTACACAACCGTGACTTCTTCTTTTTATCAACGATCGATGAGCTAGGATTCCCTTCCTGCTCCTATAAAGGCGGCGCTCCGGGTTTTGTCCGGGTCGTTAACGACACCACTTTGGTCTTTCCAAACTATGATGGCAACGGGATGTTTATGTCCCTCGGCAATATCGAGAGTAAGACCAAAGTGGGACTACTTTTTGTAGACTTTGAAACGCCCAATAGGCTCCGGCTCCGGGGTGAGGCCCAATGTCTTCGACAGGGCTCGTTGCTCGAGAGCTACCCTGGCGCCAACGTCGTGGTTCAGCTCACCATCGATCACGTTTGGGTTAACTGCCCGCGATACGTCCATCAGATGACGCCAGTATCATCCTCACCTTATCTCCCAAATCAATATGGCCAGAGTGCGCTCGCGCTTTGGAAACGCATTGATTTAGTTCAAGACGTGCTAACACCTGAGGAACAAGCGCAAGCAGTTGAGCTGGGCCTACTGTCCGTTGAGGATTACGACGCAATGGTTGCCCGGGGGGAGCTGATCTAGCCTTTATTCCACTTTTGCCGCAGCCTGACTCCAGATCATCTAAGGCACCCTAACGACGCCCGTACACCCCTGGTTTGATCCACCAGCCTTTATCGGTGCGAGGGCGTCATCGCTAGAAATTCGTTTCTTTCTGGCATTGAGATAGCCTCCAAGCATTGAGATAGTCGCTCTCGTAGGGACTAATGTCTTGTAGGAGGGATAAGCAGCGGGTTCAGCGCGTCGACATAAATTTTAAACGCCCTAATCTCAGCGCTAAAGCAGGCTTTGCCGGTTACAGGAGTCCTTGCTCGGGCGGATCCCACTAACCTTATAATAGCGACGGCAACGGACAAAACACCTCACCGAGCAGCCCAAACAGGCGTGCAATACCGGTTTTGAATTTTTAATCTGATGATCAATGCCAGGCTAAAAGCCTAAGCAGCGCAACGGAAATGAAGGGTCTTTGTGTGTCAAAGGGTACCGAGTGTTTGGGCAACACTTGTCACCATGACAAGAATCGACAACCAGCCGAGCCCGATGAAAGCCCACATCACGAGAGGCTGCTCAAAAAGGTCTCCTAGGATATTCACTAACGAATCTACAAACAGAAGTTTTAATAACGCTTTCATAAAAGACTCTTTTGTCCAGACGCGGCAAGGATACCGGAATTGAATCTAGGAAAACAGTGCCATCCCGCCAGTCAAGGCAGTTTCAACGGCCCCCTACTCGTCTTAAATTCGGTAATCGTATTGCTTAGACGAGTATAGATCTGAGCGACATCAATCGCTTCGTTAAATTGCACTCTTTTCGAGAACAAAGTCACGGGAAATATAAAATTATCGGTTTTTTGCCATCGAAGCGCTTTGCTGACGCCGTATTCATCTTCGTAAATTACCCATTCCAAACCGTGGCGGGCAATCAACAGGTCACCAAATGCGATCCCCAAAGCTTGCCAAGTCGACACATCGTCACGTCTGATTCTGCCTTGGTCCACTAATTGTTGGAAACGCACTAAATCGGTATCATCACCCCGAAGCCGGTCAGAACCAAAATAGCGCTGCATCAGATCCTTAATTTGGCGCCGCTGGCGCTCTAAAATAGCCCTTTGACCAAGATTGAGCGCAGACACCGCAAAAGGTGTTTCAGACTGATCAAACTGGTAGGCCGCTAATTCTTCTGGCGTGAGCTCAATAAAAACACTTTCTTCCGCGGCCATGGCATTTGAAACCCATGCCAGTGCGATAATCACGAATCCTAATTTCACGTTGAAGCCTTCCTTTTGAGCGGGCGACATCTTAGATTAGCAGCAATCAAGACACCAGAGGCCCTTGATGCAATTGACAAGCACTATCCAAGCCATCCATGAAAAGCCCGACAGTGGCGTGCTGATTATGACTGGTGGCGGCAGCCTTTTACTGTCGACGCTCATGACTGAGCCCGGTGCATCTAACACTGTGCTGCATGCAGAAATACCGTATAGCGCAGCAGCCCTTAATAACGTCTTAGGATATGCGCCAAAATCTTCAGCAAGCGCAGTGGTCGCAAGGCAGCTAGCGATTACCGCTTATGAGCGCGGGCTCGGCTTGGATCCTAAAACGCCTGACGCATGCTTTGGTTTAGGGATAAGTTGTGCGCTAGCCACGAAGCGAGCCCGGAAAGGCGATGATCGAGCTTTTATCGCCATTCACAGCCAACGTGAGACTCGACTGACAGAGATTACATTTAGCCCCATTGGTGACGCCTCGGCTGAATCCTCATCCGAACCCTCCAGACGACAATATCAAGAGACCGCCTTGATGAACGTAGCCCTTGAATTGCTGTGCGGCTACCTCGACCTAGATTTCCCCTATTCGCCGACGACTAGTGACTTCGAACTTGAACATCACCGAGCAGAGGCTGATCCCGCTTGGCGACCGGTTATAGCAAAGACCCGTAAGGCGACCCCCACTGAGCTTCGAGCACCGGCATTGTTTCCTGGCGCGTTTAATCCCGTCCATGAGGGGCATCTTAAAATGAAAGGTATCGCCGAGACCTTAATTGAAAAGCCTGTGCACTTCGAATTATCCGTTAAAAATGTAGACAAACCCAGTTTAGATTACCTTGATCTTCAGCAGCGGGTATCGTTGCTCGCTCCCCACGGCGACGTCGTGCTTACCAACGCACCGACATTTTTAGAGAAGGCAGAATTGTACCCAGGGACGACTTTTGTCGTCGGCATTGACACACTGATTCGAATTGAAAACCCAAAGTATTACAGTTCTATAGCAGACAGGGACGCCGCAGTGGCTCGTCTGATTGCGCTCGATTCAACCTTTATCGTCTTTGGACGTTACTATAATGGCACCTATCAACATTTGGACAATGCTGGTTTAACCACAGCGCTCAAGTCTCAATGTAGCATGGTGCCTGAGAGCACTTTTCGACAGGACATTTCATCTACCGACATTAGAGCCCAAAAGGCCCGGGACACCCAGACAAGAGATGCGCTTTAATGGCAGATTTTTTGGACCATGCGGGTGTTCTCGCGTTTGCACATCGAGGCGATCACTTAGCAGGCCCTGAAAATACGATGGCAGCATTTGAGGGCGCGGTAATGCTGGGTTATCGGTATCTTGAAACCGACATACATTGTTCGCAAGACGGTTATCTGCTGGCCTTTCACGATAGTAGTCTTGACCGAGTTACCAATCAAAGCGGACTGATCGCGAATTTGGACTACGCCTCAATTCAGCGCGCCCGAATCGCCGGCAGCCATAGCATCCCCCTAATCGAGGACCTTATCGATGCATTCCCCGACGCCAGAATCAACATCGATCTAAAATCTGATCAAACGGTTAAGCCTTTTATGGCCCTCGTCAAGCGCTTGCAGTGCCAGGATCGAATTTGCGTTGGGTCGTTCTCGAGTGCACGTGTAGAGGCGATTCGCGCCAACTTTCCCAATGTTTGCACGAGCCTTTCACCGAAGGAGGTCGGATGGCTGCGCCTTCGTAGTTATCACGTCCCAACCCCATCTATTGAGGGTCGTTGCGCACAAATTCCAGAGCGCACTGGTCGAATCCGACTCCTAGACCAACGATTACTGCACACCGCTCACAAACTGGGAATTCAAGTCCATGTTTGGACGATTAATGATGAATCTGAAATGGCTCGCCTGGCCGATCTCGGTGTCAATGGCATCATGACCGATCAAGCGGCCTTGCTTAAAGACGTATTAACCGAACGGAACCTCTGGACCTCTGCCTGATCGGGGCTCTCTGCAGAGGCTCTACTTCGTCGACAACAACCCAACCATCCCCGCCGATAGCATTCGAATGCGATCTAAGAGCACCGTTGCGCGCTAGAAGCCGTTAAAACTTGGCAGAAATACCTCAGTCACCAAAATCGCCGAGGACTCTAGCTGAAATTTTGATCGCCGAGCCCACAAAAGATCGTGTGCAGTTGCCAGGTGTGTTGGAACGCCGAGTTCTTGAGGACTTAAAAGGGCAATCTCGAGTTCGTCGCGGGCAACCCTAGGCTCGCTAAACAGCCAATCGCCCAGCGGTCTGTCGGGGCGTTCTTGCAGGCCTTGCAGTCTTCCCGACATCGCGACTTCTGGAATTACTGTCCTGGCAAACACCCAAGCCGCATCATCTCCCAACAGCAAAACCTCCCTGACTAACGGTCTGGCTGCATCTGACAGGAACAGCAACATCGCTTCTTCCGATGTTGGAGGTTTATTACCTTGTTCTAGAACAACAACCTGGCATCGACGACCGTTCAAGGTGGCCAGTCTTGCGGTGAGCGACCCCTTATCGGAAAGCCATTGCCAAACGGCGTCTGGCAATGTTCTGACGGCAAGCGCATGACAAGTTTGCCAACCGAAAGGCTCTGTTTGCATTATGCCCACGAACCCCTGCCCTCCTCGCTCTTCATATCAGACCGTCAATTATGTTACTGAACCGCTGAACTCTGCAGCCACATTTGCTTGCGCAGAGGATACAGGTCTAACCCAGGTCTGGCGACCCAGCAGATTTAGATCATGACCGCGCAAAGGCGGCGCGGCCGCGTTATTTTCCAGCGCGACTAGGCGTTGGGGGCCCATGAAAACCGAAGAGATCGGTCTGTTGATTTGTCGACAACGAGAATCGCTCAGGCGGGAGTCTGCCTATTCCGCCGGCCAGCCATGGACCAATGGGCCGTTCATTGCTCACTGAGCCTTGACACCCGCTTGTGACGGTTCTACGTGTTTTGCGGCTTTGGCACGTTCGCTTCATGACTCGCAGCCGAAGATCATGAGGCCTTTCATAGCGCGCAGCGCATCAGCGAACAAACCTTCCTGGAAGCATCAGTCCTACCGATAAGCGCTGACGCTTCACCCCTTAGCAGCTCAACGCCAATGACTCTTACCATCAAGACAACCTTCCCAAGATGTAGTAAAATCTGACCCACATCTATTCAAAGGCGTGCCTAATGTCTACAGCATTTATGGCCTACCCCGAGCTGCGCAATCCGTTCGCGCCAAGTCCGGTCCACAAGGCTGGTTGTGTCACCGTTTTATACCGCGGTAACACCACAGAACTATCTGATCATCTCGCTGGCGAAGCGCTATTGATAAGGCCTGAGGACCTCACTCGAATCAACGGTTTCGAACTCAAACCAGAAGGCGCTTGCTTTGGCGATCTATGCGTGCCCGTTGACGCCAGTCTGATGGTTGAGCGTCATGGTCAGTCTTGGTTCAACCTAACCGCATTTGCCGATCTGCTAGAGCAGCCCTACGTGGTTGATGAAGAGGCCGGGGTTTGGAGCTTTGCGGAAATTCCTGCGAAGCGGCAAAACATGATGGCAGAGGCCATGGTGCCTGATCTTTCATTAACAGATCGGCAAGGCAACGTCGTTCGACTACCTGATCTAAAAGGCAAGAAAGCGCTCATTGTTACCTGGTCCTCATGGTGAGGCTGTTTTCTAGACGTGCCCGTGTGGCAACGTATTTACGAAGAAATCAACGATCCTAATTTTGTATTGATTTGTGTTGCTGAAGACACGGGTGGTGAAGCGGTAGCAGGCCCAATCTTTGATGCCGCCAACCCTTCCTACATTCAGATCATTGACGAAAACCACGCCGTAAGCAGCGCCTTTAACTTTGTCAATGTCCCCTCAGCGGCATGGATTGATGAGACCGGCCGTATTGTTCGAATTGATGAGGGGACTTACTCTCAAATTCATGAATTTGGCGAGGGTGATCAAGCCATTTCTTTTGGTACAGATGTTTACGAGCCCGCACTTAAAGATTGGGTAGCGCGAGGGGCCGACAGCAAGCACGTACAATCAACACAAACCATCACCAACCAAATTCGACAGCACACGTCAGACCAACAAAAAGCCGATGCGGCGTTTTGCTTGGGCAACTTATTTCGTCGGCATGGCGAGGAGACGAAAGCCAACCACTTTTGGGAAATGGCCAGACGGTTGAATCCCGATAGTGTCAATTTTATTCGACAAAACCTAACGTTAACCGAAGAGGGCTCAGCAGGCGAACAGTTCAGAGCGATGATGGGTGAATTCGTGAGCTCTGGAAAAGATTATTATCGACCGCTCGACATTGACAATGAGTAGTAAATTACTACCGAGGATGGCTTCGACATGGGTCCTGCCAATGCTCAGCACCTCAGAGGTTTTTGTCTGACGAATAATCCAAGGCAAGAGGTTAAAGGCCGGCAGAGAAGACCTTAGATTAGGATCCGGCGCTCTGAAACGAGTTTAGCCATCCAGAACAGGTAATCGGATCCCTGATCGATTCACTTCGGGGTCTGCCTTCGATCGAGCACACAACGCGGCCTCATAAGCGATGACATCGAGTCTGCTTGCTTCATCAACCCATGGCTTCGACAGATAACTCAATGCGGTCTTCGTTATTTAGCACCGGTCTGAACTGATGACAGTACTGATGCAACTTGAAAAGAGGCTTTGTATCAGCAGTTGAGTCATTTCTCGGCCAAAGCGTCTATCAAATACCCTGTAGCAATCTTCCAAATCAGTTATTACAATTTTCCTATTTACTTATCGAGGCCGCATCTAACCGTGCAAGTGCATAAGCCTTCTCTTATCGTCAATGCCTTCAGCGTTTACTGCGCCTTGATAGGCATCTTGTTGTTCCTCGCTGCGCCTATTAACGTGATTGCAGATGAGAGCTCCTTGTTAGATGTAGATGCTAATGGCAAGCAAACACCGCTCACGGATGGACTCCTAATTATTCGACATCTCTTTGGTTTTACGGGTACCGCGCTGACCCAGGGTGCCGTCGATTTACAAGGGCAACGACGTCAGGCCGAAGACATCACAGCCTATTTGAATGAAAATCTGTCAACACTTGATATCGATGATAGCGGCAAAACCGCGCCACTGACCGACGGCTTGTTGATTATTCGATATCTTTTTGGATTTACCGATAGCGCATTATTAACTGGTGCGATCGGAGATTCAGCAACGCGAAAGACGGCAGCCGATATCACAGGTTATCTACAAGCAATGTCCAACGCTGGAGCCTCGATCTCTGTCGGCGATGGCGATGGCGAGACAACTCTGTCCGCTAAAAGCTTTTTTGAAGCATCTGTGTCTTCAGTCGTGCTCGAAAACTGCCAAGTGTGCCACCGGGAAAATGGTGCAGCCGGCTCGACACCGCTGCGCTACATCAGACCGCCAGACAATGCGCCGGACGACCCTCAGGTGATGCAGCAAAACTATGAGACGTTACGAAGCTATATCGTAAATGGTAACGGTGAGACTTTGCTGAACAAGGCAAGAGGCGTCGGTCACGGTGGTGGCGCTGTGCTCAGCTCGGCGTCCGAAGGCTACAGCACGCTGGAGGAATTCGTTGGGCTGGTTTCAGCAGAAGCGGGCCTTTCAGACACTTCAAAACCGCCAATCGCTACGGTACCCGAAGGGTTTTTCAAACCAGCCGCTTTGCTGTCGGCACGAAGTACGCTGCGCCGAGCTAGCATCTTAATCTTGGGCCGCAACCCTTTGCCCAGCGAGGAGGCATTACTTGACGGGGAAGATCCTGAAGCGCTCTCTAACGCCCTGACGGCACTTACCAGAGCCCCGGGTTTTCACGCCTTTGTGACTCGGGCGGCGAACGATCGCCTTCTGACTGACGCATTTTTAGAGGGCATTCCCCTTGAACAGTCAAATATTGAAGGCAATCCATTTTACCCATTAGCGACGAATGCCTTTGTAGCAGCCCAAGCAGAGGCCGCTGAGCGGTTCTTTTATTGGCCAAAATACAGCCATTGGCGCTGGGGACTCACTCGGGCGCCGGTCGAGTTGATCGGGTACGTTGTTAGCAATGATCGCGACTACCGTGAGGTACTCACTGCCGACTATATGATGATGAACTATGCGGTGAACGATTTTCTTGATGGTGGCGCCTCGTTCGAGACCGCAGACCCCGACACATTGCCCTATTGTCAGGATAATCCGAACCAGCCTTGCTTTGATCACAAAGTGTTCAAACCCGGGAAGCATCGAGGGCAAGTTCTTCTGGATGAGTACCTAGTCACAGAAGATACTGATCTAGCATCCACCAAAATCCTCGAGCACGGCGATTTTGTCGATTATCCACACGCCGGTTTGTTAACTACCCAAGCCTTTCTGAATCGCTACCCCAGCACAGAAACCAATCGCAACCGAGCTAGGGCGCGCTGGGTGTTTTATCACTTCCTAGGTATCGATATCGAAAAGTCTGCACCAAGAACCACTGACCCTGAGGCACTTGCCGACAGCAACAATCCAACTTTAAAAAACCCAGCTTGCACAGTCTGCCATCAAGTCCTCGATCCTTTGGCAGGCGCGTTTGAACGCTTTGGCGATGTTGGGTATTACCACGAATCTTGGGGAGGCAACGACTCGCTGCCTTATAACTACAAATCGGCGATCCCCGACCCAACCTCAAGTCCTAGCTATCTTATCGGTGAGACCGTCGCCGTGGATCAGACAACATTTGAGATGGTTTCGAGCCTTAGCGTGAATCTGCAGGCTGGCACAGTTTATTACCGCGTATCGTATCTCAACGACGCGGCTGACTCAGACGGTGACCGCAACGTGTTTTATGATTCCCTTTCAATTTATGGGCCGTCCGAAACCCAGATTATTGAATTCGAGAATCTACCTGAAGACTCGATTATCACCGGCTGTGGAGGCCCCGGTGGTGACAGTTATGGGCAATACTGTCAGGGCACCCTCGTGATACCTATCACCACCACTGAATCCGGCACCCATCAATTTGAACTCCGGGCTCGGGAAGATCCCTTTGGCAGTGAGTCAGTGCAGCTCAACATCGCCCTTGATCTGCAAGCTGATAGCCTCGATCAACTCGGTTATCAAACGGGAGATACCTGGTACAAAGATATGCGAGCCCCTGGTTACTTGAATAAAACGGCGCCCCCTGACGTCGAAAGCCTAAGTTGGGCAGCCCAAGCCATCGTTGATGACCCTTGGTTTGCCGAGGCGGCGGTCAAATTTTGGTGGCCCGCATTGATGGGTAGTGAAGCAGCAGTTGCGCCAGAGGTCGAATCGGATGCTGGCTTTGATGCGCAAATGGCACTTTTTGAGGAACAAAATGCGTTTATCCAATCGCTTGGGGCTGAGTTTGCAAATGGGATTAACGGGGGCAACGCTTTTAATGGCCGCGATCTTATTGTTGAACTGCTCTTAAGCCCTTGGTTTAGAGCTAACGCTGCAATCGACAGCGCTTCAATTGAGGGCAAGCTGGGTACCAGACGTTTGTTAACTCCGGAGGAGCTTGAAGCGAAATTCTTCCACCTAGCTGGTTTTTACTGGGGTGATGATGGTGGCTTCTCGGAATGGCAATTCGACGGCAGATACTCACATTTGACCGACCCGTTGAACATCCTTTATGGAGGCATCGATTCCAGAAACGTGACTCAACGTGCGGATGAGATGTCAGCGGTTATGTTTAATATCGCTGAAAAAATGTCGCTTGCTACTGCTTGCGAAATTGTCAGCCGCGAATTCAACCTACCTAAAGCTGATCGCCGAGTTTTCTCCGATATCGATCTCGAGACAACCCCCAGCCG
>Ga0181585_10003824_pt1 | contig 13136 bp, 12 predicted proteins | sample 071ome_29_FD_132469 | JGI IMG/M metagenome (GOLD analysis project Ga0181585, IMG submission 132469) | Coastal salt marsh microbial communities from the Groves Creek Marsh, Skidaway Island, Georgia - 071407BT metaG (megahit assembly) | ecosystem: Environmental > Aquatic > Marine > Intertidal... | reverse complement strand
TAATTTAAAAAGAACAAAATACAAAATAATTATCAAAGCTAGTAAAACATCGGATCCTTTAATGTATTCAAACTTATCCGAAAAATTTAGTAGAAAATTTTGTCGATTTTCACTTATTCCTTTTGTTGTATAAATGTAAATAAGAAATAAACAAAATAACGAAAAATAAATATCTATTTTATTAAATATTTTTGGATGAATTTTAGATAAGAGAAATCCTATTGCAATTCCCCCAAATGTCCAGATATAAGATGAATTTTTGTAAATAGTTAAATTTAACAAAGTTACATCATTTTTAAAATTTATAAAAATAAAGCTAAAAATTAAAATAATAAAAGCTGTTGAAATTTTTTTGTTAAATAAATGTTTTTTAAATATCAAGGGAAATATTAGAAATATAATTATTAAAATAAGTGCAGTAAATCCCATAAGTAATTCGCCAAGCTTAAACCCAAAAAAATTTATACCCATAAAGGTTCTTCCGAATAAAAAAATTAAAAAAATAAATATCTTAATTGAATACAAAAATATATTTTTAAAAACAAGGCTATTTAAAATCACTACAATTCTCCGACTAACATTAATTTTAAGATTTTAAGATTAACTTTTTAATAAATATTTTAATATTCCTTTGCAAAGAATCTAATTGTATATAAAATTTTAAAATTTTTTGATTGAATAAATAAAGTAGTTTTGATTTAAAATCTGTTATATATTCCATTTTTTCTTTTTTATCTTTTAATAATTTAATTAAAGATAATATTTCTTTAGACATTTTGTTTGAGTTAAAAGGATAATTTTTTAAATTAAATTTGTAAAGATTAAAGTTTTGAATAATTTCATTTAAAGCATCTTCAAAATTTTTATCAAACCCAACACCATAACCTTTGCAATATTCGGTTATTCCTCCACTTTCCTTATAAAGAATTGGAAGACCACATTGAGCAGCTTCAATATGATGATTTCCAGATGGTTCATTTATTGAAGCAGTTATATAAATATCATGTCTTTTTAGCTCCTTTGCAATGTCTAATCCGCTTATTGGTTTTTTTACTATGACATTTTTAAATTTAATTGAGTCTTTAACATTTCCTACATAAGTGAAACTAAGGTTTTTATATTTAGATTGTGATAAAAGTTCATCAAATTGTTTATAAATTTCAAAACCTTTGTTGTAATGAGCACTCCAGTGATGTGTAATAAATTTAATATTTTCAGTATTGAATTCATTCATATTTGAATTATTAAAAATACTCGTGTCTGCTCCCGCCATGATTACTGAGGTCTTCTCTTTTGGCATTCCAAGTTTTAAATATATATCTCTTAACCATGAACTTACAAAAAATACATGATCGGCAGAATTACTAGCCTCAAGATACAGACTGTTAACTCCTGATGTGCCTTTTCTTTCGTCGCATTCATTAATTCTTTGAATAACCAATACATTAGGATTTACGTATTTTTTATATTTTTCTATGTCTATATGATTAAATGTTGAAGAGGATTCTGATCTTTTTCTTGGATCCGTTAAAATTATTACATCTATATCGCTTTCGGACAAGTCATGAATTACTTTAATTCCTTTTTGTAGTAAAAAGTTTTTGAAATTTATAATAAATAAATTTCCTCCGCCCCAAGGACCTTTTACTACAGAAGATCCAATACTAACTTTCATAAACTTCTTGAAACATCTTTACATATCCATTCATTCCATCAGGTATTTGAAGGTGACTTACATTTTCGTAAACTAAGTTTATATCAGTTGAGCATTCAAAAAAAGTTTCAATATTTTTATAACTAAAAATAGACTTAGCAGGTAAGACATGCTGTGCTATCCCAACATCAGTAGAAATTATTGGAGTTTTAATTAAACCACATTCTACAATAGCTTGAGGTCCGCCTTCCAGTCTTGAAGTAACTAAGTAAAGATCTAAAATATTATACAAATCATTAAGTATATTAAAATCAGACATCTCAAAATATTTATATGGTATTCGGCTTTTTTTTAACTCAGATATTATAAATTGCCTTCGAGTGCCTGTTAAAACAACCGTGATATTTTTGTTCTGCTCATACAACTTTTTTACAATTTTTATAAATATATCTGGACCCTTAACAAGCTTAGGCGAAATTAAGTCACTACCCTCTGTATCTCTCTGAAAGCTCCCAATTAAATACTGATTCGCAGAAAACCCATATTTTTTTCTTAAATCAATTTTATTATTTTTTTCAAACCAAATATTTTGATTAACCCAAAGTGGTAAGAAATATATTGGTTTTGTTGTTAATTCAGACAAAATTTGTTTTGTTTGAATTGAAATAACATGAAACGCATCTACAAATTGCTCTATATTTTTAAGTTTTGCTATTTCTAAACTATCTTTTGATAAATCTTCAATATGATAAACAGAGTAGACTATTTTTTTTCTAGAATTAATTAGAATTTTATCATCAATGGCCCATGGGGCTATGACCCAAATAATATCCGACTTGAGCTTGATTTTAGAAACATATTTTTTTTGATAAATCTCCCATTCATCTTTAATTCTGTCAATTATCCAAGATTCTTTAATTTTTGTAGTATAAATTTTCATTTTTTAATATAGAACTATTATTTTAACACTAGCTAGCTTATCATGATTATATTCATGAATGTACTAATTACTGGCATAACGGGTCAAGATGGAATCTTTTTATTACAAAAATTACTAAATGAATATAAAAATTTAAATATTTTTGGTATATCAAGAAGTTATAAAACATCTGATTTTTTAAATATGATTTCAACTGGTAACTTACTGGATTCTCAAAAAATTAATCTTATAAATTTAGACTTAAACCGCTATGAATATGTTTATAAATTTCTAAAAGATTTTCAACCAAATTTAGTATTCAATTTAAGTGGCCCCAGCTCAGTTTATGAGTCAATTAAATTTCCCAACTATGAAAACGAAATTATAAATATATTTAATAACCTTATTGAAGCTCTAATAAAGACAAACAATTATTGTAAATTTTTTCAAGCTTCAACTTCTGAAATGTTTGGCCTAAATAATGAAGAAATTGTTTATGATGAAAAATCAAAATTTTTACCAAATTCTCCGTATGCAAGAGGTAAGCTGCATAACCATTTAAAAATTAGTGAACTAAGAACACAATTTGAGTGGGATATATATTCTGGAATCATGTTTAATCATGAATCTGAATACAGAAAAGAGAATTATTTATTTATGAAACTAATTAATAGTGCAATTCAAATACAAAAAAAGAAATCAAAAAGTTTTACTATTGGTAGTTTAGAAATTACAAGAGACTGGTCTTACGCTGGTGATATAGCAAAAGGAATATTTAGTATTACACAAAATGGAAAAAGTTTTGATTATGTATTAGGTTCTGGAGTAGAAACAAAAATTAAAAATATTGTAGATATTATTTTTACTACTTTTAACTTAAATTATGAAAAATATATAAATATAAATCCAAAGATCTTAAGAGAAAATGACCCAATTAGAATGGTTGCCAATCCTATAAAAATTAATAAAGAAATCGGATGGAAAACTGAAACCTCTGTTGAAAAAATGATAGAGAAAATAGTAAAGTCAAAATTAAATAATTAGATTCGGAGTTATGTTCTTTCTAGCGCAATCAAAATAATATTTTTGTTCTTTTTGTTTAATTGTTGAAATATTATTCTCAAGATTTAAAACGTATAATGGTTCTTTTATATAGAAATATTTATAATGTTTTCTGATCAAATCAAAAAATAATTTAAAGTCTTGTGAATAATAAAAATTTTCATTGTATCCTCCAAGTTTATTTAAAACATTCTTTTTAATCATCAAAGTTCCATGAATAAATGGGTTTTTAAAATTCATAACTAATTTTGTAGGAAAATAATAAGAATACCTAGGGATTGGCTTTTGTGTCTTAGAATTGATAGCTCGGGAAACACAAAAACTGTATTTACTATTCTGAAGTAACTCAACTTGTTTCTTAAGTCTTTCACCTAAGGACAAATCATCTGAATCTTGTCTTGCTATTAGCTCACCTTCTGATTTTGCAAGAGCTAAATTTAATGATTTTGTTAAACCAATATTTTTATTATTTGTAAAGACTTTTATCCTACTATCTAAATTTTTAAATTTTTCTAATACTTCAAGAGTATTATCTGTAGAAGCATCATTAACTATTATTAATTCAAAATTTTTATATGATTGATTTAATATGCTGTTTATAGAATTAAATAAATTATTTTCATCATTATAAATTGGCATAAGAACTGAAACTTTCATTTAGTTATATTAGATCATTAAATTGCTCAAAAATTTTATCTTTACTTAATTTTTTTTGTATATTTTTACGAACATCGTATTGATTAAAATTAATTTTTTTAAGATCATTGAGTTTATTTAATTTAGTAACCAAATCACTGTAATTAAATTGCTCAAATGAAAATTCATAATTCTCAGGAAAAAATTCATCCATTCCTCCAAATGAGGGATAAATCGACAATGTTCCCAAACTAGATGCTTCACACAATAACCTGGGTTGACCCTCAAACAATTTTGTTGCTGTAACAACTGCTTTAGCTCTTGATATATAATCCAGAACAATATCAATATCTAATGCTCCTAAGAAAACTATATCTTCTCTTTTATTTTTGTTTTCTAAAGCTTTTTTATCCTCACCATCACCAATAATTAGTAATTTAAAATTTTTTAAAGATGTATTTTCCCAAGATTTTATAATCTCATCTACACCTTTTTCTTCGGAAATTCTTCCTGCATAAACAACTATATTTTCTTTTTCTTTTGAAATTTTAAAATTTTGAAAATTTATAGGATTACAAATTACATTAATTTTGGAATTATCAATACCGTAATCTATTAACTTTTTTCTATGAAATTCATTTAATGCAATGATAGAGATTGGATTATTTTTTAAAATTTTAAAGTATTTTCTAGAATATATATATATTAAAAAAGATTTTAAGTAAGAATTTTTAAAATACTTATTAAATAACTGAAGTCGTTTACTTTTAAAGCCACACTGATTACAAACGTCAAATTCCTTCAAGTGTTTTTTAGCAAACATATGCAATGAACATTCATATCTAAAGTTGTGGATTTTTAGAGCTGTTTTTATGCTTTTTTTCTTTAAAATATTGAATATTCCTAAATTAATCTTGTACCAAGTATTGTGAACGTAAACTAAATCTGGTTGAAATTCATTTAATTTGTCATTGAATTTTTTATTAGATATAAAATTTGAGTTGCAAAAAAATGCAAATATATCGAAAATATTTATTCTTCTAGAATTGTTTAAATAAAAAAATGAAACTTCAAAGTAATCATTTAAAAATTCTAACTCCTCAATAATATTTACATCTTCACCACCTTTATTTAAATAAAAATTATGAACAATTAGTATTTTTTTCATACTCATAAAATTTTGTTAATTATTTTCTTATCTTTTATTACATCTATCCTAAAGACAGAATCAACATTTTGAAATCTATCCGGATCGTGGGTTGAATTAATTAACGTTACATTTTTATTACTTAATATGTTTAAAATCTTTATTTTTGAATTATCGTCTAAATTTGCCATAGCTTCATCAAGTAATAGAATTTCTGTATTTGACAATAAAGACCTGACAAAAGCTAACTTTTGCATTTGTCCAGAAGATAAAGATGTGTTGTCTATAATCCTATTTAAATCATAAAAATTTTTTTCTTTAAACATTTCTAATTCTTCTAGATAATCTAGAATTAAATTATCTTCAATACTTTTATCATTTCCATATAAAATATTTTCCCTCAATGTTGTATTGAAAATGAATGGTGTAGCACCTATAAATCCAAATCTACTCGAAAAAGAAGTTACTTGACCTTTTTGTGGGATTAAAACATTTCCTATGATTCCTAATAAAGTACTCTTTCCTGTTCCGTTTGAACCCAAAATTAGGTTATGAGTATTTTTTTTAAATTCAAGAGAAAGATTTTCAAAAATATATACATCACTATTGTTATATTTAAAAAATACATTTTTTACTTCAATTTTGTTTTTATTTGAGATGTTAAAATAATTTTCATTTTTACTTGGTATTAAATTTTCAAGTTCAACAAATTTTGAAATATGAACATGAGAATTTGCAACCTGGTTTAATGAGTTTGTAACTATTGAGAAAGATTGAAATAATCTCAAAGTAACACCAAGAAAATCTAAAGTTAAAAATTTTAAAAATTTTTCAAAATTTAAAATAATAGAAAAAACAAAAAGTGTAAAAAAGTTAGGCAGCTGAGAATTTACAAAAGAAATTTGATAATTTTTTAATGTAAAATTATAAATCCTGCTCATAGTTTTAGAAAATCGAGAAAGTTCTTCAGATTCCATTCTTAATATTTTTATTAAAAATAAATTATCAACAATTCTTTCTATTTCACTATTTGAATCCTTTCCATATATAAAAGTTTGATGCATAAATTCACGACTTTTAGAAATTAATTTTTTTACTGGAAAAGCTAATAAAGCGACTCCTGATATAAAAAAAGTCATAAGAGTTACATCCGCAATTGTTAAATAGACTGTATAGACAAAAGCTTGTAATAAATGATTAAGCAATTGAGCAAAGCTTGAATAGAAATAAGCTATATGACCACACAAAGTATTTATATAATAAAAAGAATCAGATTTAGAATAATTTTTTTCCTTAAGTATTTTACTAAAAATATAAACTCTAAGATTTACTAGTACTTCTAATTCTAATTTTTTTAAGATTGATGCTTGTGAGTAATTTATTAGGTACCTCAAAACAACTAATAGAATTATTAGAAATTTATTATTATTAACATAAATAAGTAAATTATTAAGAAAATCAATATTAGTAAATTGATTTGCAATAATTGAAGAAAATATGCCTATTAAAAACAGATCTGTTGCGGCTGTAAATTGTGACAATGTAACTGAAGTAAATATTAGAATTTTTTTGTTTTTTGTTTTAGTTAGTCTTGATACATAGAGTATGTCTTTAACAATTTCTTTGAACTTATTCACTATTATATGATTATATTTAGGAATATACTCTAATTACACAAATAGTTAGTTATTTTAGATTATGGATAAAAAGAACTCAAAAACAGCGATTTGTTTTGTAGCTGATTTTAAATACCTTTTTAAAAACTTTAAGAGAATCCATACTCAACTTGTCAACAATGGCAAATTTAAAGGTGATGTCATAATTATTACCTCATTATTAAGTCCAACTTTTTTAATTTCAATAATTAGAAAAAATAAAAATGTACAGGTTCTTAGATTTAAAAAAATTAGATTTAGCAAGCAGGCTGAGAATATATTGAGCAATCTAAATACAAATCCAAATAGACACAATACCAAAAGATTTCAGTGGCAAAAATTAAACGTTTTTCATACAGCTTTAAAAAAATGGGATTTTATATTTTATCTTGATATAAATATGAATATACATCATGATATAAATTTAATACTAAATATATTGCCAATAAATAAAATTTATGCTCGATGTGATGGTTATCCAGACTATAAAAGAATTCTCGAATCACAATTTGAAAAGAATAATGAAAAATTTAAAGAGTTAAGCCAAAATTTTGATCTTTCCATAAATAACTATTTTCAAACAGGTGTACTTTATTTTGACACTTCAATTATTAAAAAAAACACTTTAAGAGATCTAATAGAATTAGTTAACAAGTTTCCAATCTCAATTACAAATGAACAAGGCATTTTAAATTTATATTTTATTTTTATTAAAAATATCTATCAAGAATTACCAGTAAAAGTTGAGGGGGGCATTACTTATCAATATTGGAATTCAAATACTGAAAAAATAATTATTACAAAATCCAATAAAGAACAATTTAAATAAGCTTATTTGCCTAAAACTTAAAAGTTGAATAAAACTTATATTTTATTCTTGAAAATAGCCCGGGTTTATATTGAATCCATGATGGATAAATCAAATCAGAAGCATCAAATTTATATTTATACCCAAACCAATAACTTTTATTTGGTGAAACTATATTGTTATTATTATTTTGCAAATAAGCTCCCCACCAACTGAAAGAACTATTTGAGATTATCCCACCATTACATAAGGTCATTAAACAGAGTTCGTAAGCACTTTGATATTTATTGTTAGTACTTTTAAAAAGTTGGTTTGCAAATATAAATCTTTCATTATTTAAAAATCTAAAATTTTTAATATATTCAATGTCATCTGTGAACACTAAACATTTTCTATTTTTTGGAAAGCACTTTAGTGCTTTTGTGTAATAAGATTTATCAAGATTAAAGTGATAATCTGGCTTTTTCAAATAATCAGTACCTCTAATATGTAGAAAAAAAATATTTTCTAAATCTAAATTATTACTAGATATAATTTTTTTAACTATTTCATAAATATTGTCTTTAAATTTAAAGTTATTTAAAACAATTTTATATATATGGTCAAAATATTTATAGGATTGAAAATAACCATAAACGTCTTTGCAAAAAAAACTATAATTTAAAATTCGGCTGTCGAAAGTAACAATATTAAAATTATTTTCATTTTTAAATCTTTCAAAACTTGAAACATTGAAATCTATATCATCATTTAGCTCAAAAATTAAAGGAAGCAAATTTTCATTTTTTTTATAACTTGGAATTTTAATTTTATAATTTTGGTGATTTGAAATCGAGAGTAAAAATGCGTATTGAAACATTTGATTTCCAAGTCTTCCTAAATTTCCAAGTGAATTAAATGAAATTGCCAAAATTTTTCCTTTTCTATACAGTTAAAATTCGAAATAATTATAACAAAATATATAAAATGAAACTTGATGAAAAAAATAGGTGTATTAATAATTGCGACTAATAAATATATTAAATTTTTTAATAGTTTGGAAAATGAAATATATAAAAATTTTTTACCGAGGGAAGATGTGAATATTATTCTATTCACAAATAAGTTAAGATTTAAGCCTAAAAATAATAGAACGCAACTTGTATATATAAATCATGAAAAATGGCCACTTATAACATTAAAACGTTTTGAATTCTTTGAGAAAAACTCACAATTATTTGAAAACTTTGATTACTTATTTTACTTAGATGTTGATATGAAAATAGTTAACGAAGTTGACAGTTCCATACTTTCTAATTTAATTGGAACTATACATCCCGGTTATTATAACAAATCAAGTAAGAATTACCCTACATCTAATAACAAAAGATCGAAAGCTTTTATTAGTGAAGAAGATAAATTAAATTTAAATAATTATTATGCAGGGGGATTTTTTGGTGGAAGTAAAGATTATTTTTTAAATATGACTATTGAGCTTAATGAAAATATTAAAGAAGATATAAAAAATAATGAAATACCTCAATGGCATGATGAAAGCCATCTAAATAAATTTTTTAGTATTAATAACCCTACTAAAGAGTTGCCAATTAGTTATTGTTTTATTCAAAGCAAAGTAAATAAAAGTAATAGAGATAATGTAAAAATAATCGCACTTGATAAAAATCACTTGAAATTTAGATCTAATTTTTATTTGTTAGATTTTACAATGGAGAAAGTTAGAAGATTAAAAAACTCTATTTTTAAATGATGAATTAAACTTTGGATCTATAAAATTTTTAAATTCTTTTAATCTAGGATTTATTTTATTAAAAACTTCTCTACTCATTCTTGCATCTTTAGCTGGATATATATTACCAAGATTATTCAATACAATCCTGTCTAGCTCAGTTAAAAGTTCAAGAGTTTTGGGACCTTTATTTTGTAAATCTAAAGCGAGAGTAATTCCTTTTCTAGGAAAAGACATAATTCCACATGATTGAATATCTCCAAAGGATTTTAATACACCTAAACATACTCTTTGATTATATTTCTTAAGATTTAAATAAACTTGGTCTAAGACTTCTCTAGCATGCTCTTCTGGTACAACAAATTGATACTGATAAAATCCTCTATTTCCATATGCTTTATTCCAATTACTTATTATGTCTAATGGAAAGAAAAAAGATTTGTAATGCTGTAATTTTGAAATATCAGATTTATTTAAATAAAAATATATCAAATTTATGAGATTGATTGTGAAATTATTTACTATAGAAAAAGGTGGTCTAAAAGGTACAGCGAGTTTATATTTGAATTTCTTACTCTTCTTTACTTTATCTTTCGAATGATTTCCATAAATATATACACCTTTTAATTTTTTTTTATTATTTTTTAAATTAAAATCAATCCAACTTACCGTATATTCATATCTTTGAGATAATGATTTATTAAGCTGCAAATATTGATCAAATGTATAAAATCTTTTCACTGAAGTTTGAATAAATTCATTGTTAATTTTTATGAGCTTAATTTTTACAGAAAGTATTAATCCTGTTAATCCTAATCCACCGATTGTAGCTTTGAATAATTCAGAATTCTCTGTTAGTGAACATACAAAAACTTTTCTTTTGGAAGTTATTAATTTGAACTCTTCAACAAAATTTCCGAAACTTCCAGCAATATGATGATTCTTACCATGGATATCATTAGCAACTGCTCCTCCTATTGTCACATAGCTAGTTCCTGGAACAACTGGTAAGAACCAACCCTTGGGTACTATGAATTCTAATAACTGTTTTATTGTCAAACCTGATTCACATTCAATATATCCATTTTCTATATCGAAATTTATAATTTTTTTATAATTTTCTGTCAAAATAATCTCGCCGTTATTATTTAAACAAACATCTCCATAACTTCTTCCCATTCCATGAGCTAAGTAGGTTTTACTACTTGAAAAATTTAAATTTTTTTTATTATTTAATTCCTGAATTGAATATTTTTTAGATTTAGGAATGAAATTCCATGAATTAACTTTTAATTTACTTTTTTTCATTTTAAAAAATATTTTTTAGTAGAAATTGCATAATCTTATTAATCTAAATTAATGGACACTTTAAAAAAAGTATTTGGTTTAAAAACAATTCTTTTCATTTGTCACCTGACAATTTTTTACAATTATAAGTTATTTATATTATTTTACTTCTCAATTGCAACTTATATCGTTTATTCTGAAATCAATCTAGATAAATTTTCTTTATTTTTGATTAAATTTATACCTTTAAATTTTTATTTGATCAATTTGTCAAAATTATTTTTTTTTGATTCAAAATCAATAATTTTTTGGGATATGCAAAATTTTTTACATTATATTAATTGCAATCAAAAAGAAATTTTATATACCTATAAATTTAATGATTTTACAGAAAAATGTCCAGAAACTATCGGATATGGACCATTAACTGAATTTCTATATTTTGGTAACGACCATATTTGGTTTTTAACTATATTTTTTGGTATTTTATTTATAATCATAAATGCAATATTTTTAATAAAGAGTAAAAAAAACCTGATAATAATTTCAGCGATTTTATTATCCCCTTCTTTTCAATTCTTGTTTTACTCTCTTAATAGTGATATTTTTGTTCTTTTATATTTAATTTGGTTAATAGGGTCTAAAAATTATAAAAAGACTAACCTAAATATTTTTATAATTTCATTTTTGGCCTTAATTAAAACTTATCCATTATTTTTACTACTTGGATACCTGCTTCTTTCAATTTCTAAAAAAGAAAGATTTAATATATTAAAAAGCTTACTTGCGTTTTTACTAAATTTGTTTATTTTAATTAATCACTATTTTTTAAATACTTCTTTTCTACCAGACCCCATAAGTTTTACAAGATCATTTGGTGTTTTGCATGATTTTAAATTAATGTCAGACTTTATAGGGTTTGATGAAGGAGCAGTCTTGTTAACAATATTGGTCTTCTTTTCTTTAATTTTTAGAAAATTAATTGTTGATTACTTTTTGAATAATACTTTTATATTACCTGATGACATTATTGACAAAGTAATAATCCTATTACCAACACTTTATTTAATTAACTTTTATCAAAATTGGGGATATAAATTTGTATTAAATTCCTTATTAATTTTTCTTATTTTTAATTTTGTAAAAAAGAACACTCAAATCTTTTTAATTGGAGTTAATTTACTTTGCATAACCTACTTTTTTATTGGATGGGGATATGAAAATAGTTTTCTTAATCTTTTATTTTTTTCTTTAAGTAAAACTTTATACTATTTATTTTTATCATTTATTTTTTATTTAACATTCAACTTATTTAAAAATCATAATTACTTTAATCATTAAAGATTGAAATCCAATCAGTTGGAATATTTACAATATGAATATCGCTTTTTCTAAACCAAGGTGATGGATAAATAACTTTTTTATTAGATTTTGCACTAAGAATTGAGGCAATTAATGAAAAAGAGCTATTAGCAATAATATAATTACTGTACGTACTTAATTTCTTTAGTGCCTCAACAGGCTTAGTCTTGTTGTTGTTTGTGTAAATATTATTAATATTTTTTTTACTAAACAAATCTTTAAAAGGAAGATGGTTTTCATCAGTAAAAATATCAATTAAAGAATTGTCTTCAAACAGATTTAATGCTTTAGTATAATAATTTTTACTTAACTCTTGTTGAATTGTAGAATAATCTGTTTTTCTTATATGAACCGCTATAGTATTTTTGTTTGTAGTGTCTTGGTCAATTTTTAAAATTTTTCTAAATTCATCTTTACAACTATCTAAGTATTGTACATTTTGATAATATCCTACAAATCTATTGGCCCATTTAAAATTTTTAGTAGAAAAACTAAAATCCTCATAAAAAAATGTATTTAATTTAAGAAATATTTTATTATTTTTAAATTTTATGTTTGTAAAACCAAACTCTTCAGGATTAATTTCTAGTATGCGAGGAAATTGATTATCTAGATCATAAAATCTAATATCAGTAAACACTTTATGGCCTAATTCTCTTAGATGCATGGCATAAGCTATCTGAAATATTTGATTTCCTAACCCACCTTTGATATCAACAATAGAGTATTTGATCATTTTATACTTTGAATCTTATGTGCTTAAACTTTTCAATAGGCTGTCTAAATTTTTCCTTGAAATATTTATATAAAAAATTGGGAAGTATAAATCTAGTAACTTTTTTAATAACTAGAAAAAGTTTCCATCCAAATTGATAAATAT
>Ga0181585_10003822_pt1 | contig 13139 bp, 13 predicted proteins | sample 071ome_29_FD_132469 | JGI IMG/M metagenome (GOLD analysis project Ga0181585, IMG submission 132469) | Coastal salt marsh microbial communities from the Groves Creek Marsh, Skidaway Island, Georgia - 071407BT metaG (megahit assembly) | ecosystem: Environmental > Aquatic > Marine > Intertidal... | reverse complement strand
TGCCATGAGAAACAATGAGTTAATCCAAAATAAAGCCATGGGGAGCTTGGCAACTGCAAAACGAATTAATTCATCTTCAGATGACGCGGTAGGTTTAAAGTTCACACAAAACGCTTTGATGAATGTAAACGAGCTGCAGGGACTTTCTAGAAATATTATGGATGCCATATCGATGATTGAAACCATTGACGGATATGCCGCCTCTATTGGAGAAAGCTTACAGCGCATGCGAGAGCTAGCTGTCCAGTCTGCCACCGGCACTTATACCGATTCAGATAGGCAAGCTATGGATCTAGAATTTGGTCAGCTTTGGAATGAAATTCAGAATTCCTCACGTGGCGAGAAATGGAATGGTAAATACGCGATGGCCGGATTCAATCCAACAGGTTTGGCTGCAGAAGGCACTAGCAATAGAACAAACGCGCTGTGGTTACTGAATATCGATAAACGAGTAAATACTGTTAAAGATAGCCATCGCCTATTAACTGTCAAAAATTTTGATCCACAGTCAACATTCGAGCAGACGGCGCAGATGCAGACAGATGCAAGAGCTTTCAATGCTGGAACTGGGCAAAGTAAAAATTTTGCAATTAATGTATTTAATCCTGATTTAATCCTGAATACACAAGGCACGTCTGTATATGGCTCGGCCGTGCTTTATGTAGGAAATAATGCGGCAGAGGGCGATGCGGCTAATACTCGAATTGATATTGCAAAACAGGCTAACGCGAGCTTTAGCATGACCCAGATTGATGCTGCTATTGAAGGGTTGTCACAAGAGCGATCTAAGTATGGCGCCTATATCTCGATGCTTGAAAATCATTTTTCAAACATAACGAATAGAGAAATAAACCAAGATGCTACACGAAGTAAGATAGAGGATACATCTTACTCAGAAGAAACAGCAATTTTATCAAAGACGCAAATCGTGGCTCAGGCAAGTACAGCCATGTTAGCTCAGGCCAACCAGTCAAAGCAGACAGTCCTTGCTTTATTGCAATAAAGATATATTGATAAACAATGATGATTAAAGTAAATACAAATAATGTGTCGGGCAATGTAGCATTTACAAGTCAAACGACTATACGGATAAATAAAGATTCCAGCATGAAGCAACTTGATCAATCTCGCACAAAAATATCTACAGAGAGCAGCCAATTTATTCTAAGAGAATCGATGCTACAGAATTATTATAAAAAACTTGTCGCAAGAGCTAATAGCCAGTTCGTTGGTCAAGAAAACATATCTGATAAAAGTTTTGTGGTTGAGACGACTAATCTATCAAAAACCCGAATTATGTCTGATGCCTCAGCAGCCATATTGGCACAGGCGAGCAAGCCTAAGTATATATTTATATCACTACTAGAGTCCGATACTTGAAATGTTGATTAGGAAAAACTCTGGGTGAATTATGGTTTAAGCCTATTTTTTAAAAAAAAATAATGATAGGCCGCAAAATTTAGCTTGGGGCAAGCAGGGGAAGACCCCTGACCTCCTTCCCCGAGATGCCCCAAGCTAAATGTTATTGATATTCATGACCTATGTGTTGGCCATGAATACGAGGATTTAGTCTAGGGCAGGCAGGGGAAGACCCTGACCTCCTTCCCCGAGATGCCCTAGGCTAAATGTAATTAGTGATTAGTGTTCAATACACAACTCGCGAAAGGGGATTTGGTTAGCTGTAAAGACTGCTCATGGTATGTCGCAGCCTTATTAACCGAACTTGAAATGTGGTCTGTCTCCAGAAGGAGGGGAATAGACTTAACGAATTAGCCTGGGGCGGGCAGGGGAAGACCCCTGACCTCCTTCCCCGAGAAGCCCCAGGCTAATATTTCTATATCGTTACAACTGTTCGGTTTGTAACAAACTAATTAGATATCCCTGCCTGTACGTGTCAGATTCCTGACATATATTATTTCTAAGCCATTGTAATAATTGGTTTTATTAAAGTTGGCATCTATATTGCTATTCATGATCTGTGTGCAAGAGAAGCCAGGTTATGAATAGTATTAGTGAAGATTACCCATTTGCCTTTGTCGACCCCAAAAGCGTCGAGCTATTTAATCTGGCGACAAAGGTTGCTAGGGCAGATATACCCGTCATGATTACCGGCCCATCAGGGGTTGGTAAAGAGGTTCTTGCCCGGGTTATTCATGAATCTTCAAATCGATCTGAAAAACCGTTTATAGCAATAAATTGTGCAGCAATACCTGATCAGCTTGTTGAAAGTACCTTATTTGGACATGAGAAGGGTGCCTTTACGGGCGCCAATGGAAAGTCGCGAGGGTTTTTTGAAGAAGCGAACTACGGGACGATATTTCTTGATGAGATTGGTGAGATGCCAACAAATCTTCAGTCCAAGATGTTGCGAGTATTACAAGAGAAAGAAATCTACCGAATCGGTGCTACGAAGGCGTTACCAATTGATATAAGAGTAATTTCTGCAACAAATATAAATATCAGTGAATATATAGGCCAAAAATATTTCCGTGAGGATTTATATTACAGGCTTAGTGGATTTGTATTAGAAATAAAAAAACTAAATGAACGCGTTCTAGATATTGAACCACTTGCAAGGATATTCATCCAAAAACATTCGAATGGCAAAAGAGTAGATTTATCAAGGAGCGCTCTTGAAAAGCTAAAAGGACATTTCTGGCCTGGTAATGTCAGAGAGCTTGAAAACGTAATATTTAGAGCTCTTATTCTCAGAGATGAAAGTATTATTGAAGAAAAACATATTGTATTTGATCAGAACACGCAGTATCGAAAAGATAGCATTTCTCAATCAATAGAGGAGTATAGATATAAAAATATTTATAATTCTTCCGTTAATAATCGAAATAGCGATGAGCATGAACTAGACATAATCCTCTCTGCCCTGAGAGATAGTGAAAATCGGCTTGAAGCTGCAAATCGATTAGGGATAAGCACCCGCACTCTACGACTGAAATTACAAAATTTTAGAGATCTTGGATTTCAGGTTCCTCAGACATACGCTCGAAAAATATAGGTTGTCATATGGAAATTAACGATAGCTCACAATATTTATTATCTCAAATAAGGGATTATCAAAATAAAATACAATCTAGCAGGATTGAAAATTTTCGTACACCCGAGATACCAGAGGCTAAGTCGAGAAATAACTTCTCAGATAATTTAACGCAGGCGTTAAACCAGACGCTGAATAGTGTGAACGAATTACAAGGTATTGCTTTGTCTGCGCAGCAAGAGTACCAGATGGGCGGTGATATTCCGCTAACAGATGTTGTAATGAAAATGCAAAAAGCTTCTTTGGCGATGGAAGCTACAATACAAATACGGAACAAAATTTTAACTGCATATCAAGATATTATGAATATGCCGGTCTAGATGGTCAGCTAAGGTAAAAAAAATGTCAGATGCTATGGCGATAACAGATGCCCGAGATTTATCTCTGGACTCAGGTGAAAAACCTGCTTCTAAAAACGCTGTTGAGGTAAAAAAATCAAGCAGCGTTACTGCTGTAGGTGCAGTGTCACAATATATTTCTAATCCGCTATTAAGGCGTGCACTTCCAGGCCTCGTCGGATTATTTGGCCTATTGTTGTTTGTTGTAATTTATCTAACCCTTAGTGCAACAGAGTCAAGACCATTGTATCCGACTATGTCAGAGGAGGATCGGAGCGAAGCTTTTGCCCTGCTTCAGTCAAATGGTATGTCAGTATCAATAGATCAAATGAATGGATCATTATTGATTCCAGCCGATGAATATTATGAGGCAAGGATGCTACTTGCTTCCAATGGTCTTCCACGGGATGGTAGCACACAATCTATAGACGCTCTCACAAATGCCTCTTCCATAACATCAAGCCAATTTATGGAACAAGCGAAATATACAGCAGCTATAGAAAATGAGATATCTAAAAGTATAGAGAAGATTTCATCTGTAAAAGCAGCTCGGGTGCATTTGGCGGCACCCCGGCAAAGTTCTTATATACGTAATAGGCAGCCCACAAAGTCGTCTGTTGTTATTGAGACATATCCTGGTCGAATTATAAGTCCGTCCCAAGTTCAAGCAATTGTTAACCTGGTGGCATCTAGTGTGCCCTATCTTTCGATAGATGATGTATCCGTAGTTGACCAGATGGGGACATTGCTTACTGATAGGGAGCAATTTGGAATACTAGAAGCTAATGAGCATGCCGAATTTAAACGTTCCTTGGAGGAAGAATATCGATCTAAGATTTTAGGGTTACTAGGTCCTGTGTATGGTTTAGATAATATTCGTGCTGATGTAGATCTTTCACTAGACTTTACTGAATTTGAATCTACAGCAGAATTATTTGATAGGAACGGGAATGGTCCAAGCACCAGATCAGAAATGCTCTCGCAAGATCTTTCCAGTACCACGCCAGCAGAAGGAATTCCAGGTGGAACAACGAATATAGCTCCTGCCGATACTGTATTAACGGAAGGAGAAAATAATCAAATTGCAAATCAGACAGCTAATGTTACTAGTAGTCAAACTACTCGAAACTATGAGGTTGACCGTGAAATACAATATCAAAAGAATCCATCTGGGGAAATTTCAAGGGTTAACGTAGCTGTTGTGATAAATGAGGATAGCTTTATTACACAAGGTGCGACAGATAGAGAAAATAGCCAAATCGATACAAGTAATATTGAAACGTTAGTAGCTAGAGCTGTCGGTGTTGATGAGGCGAGGGGCGATACAGTAATGGTGTTAGTATCTCGATTCATGGAAGTTGAAGAAGAAATCGTACCTTGGTATCAAAATGAGCTTTATATAGAGTACATAAAGCAGCTTGTGATATTTATTATGTTTGTAATCTTCGCTTTAGCTGTATTGAAACCAATCGTCTTAAGTTTCCTAGGGGTTGAAATAGTTACCAAATCGAAAAATAAAGCTGATAAAGGTAATAAGAAGATTGTTGCCAGAATGAATGATAGTGGCCAAGAAATCGAAGAAGAAATTGATACTCTTGATGTAGATCAGGCTGAAGAGCTCAATGAAATACTTCGAGATGGTGGCGCAGTACTTAGAACTGAAGAAGATGTATTGAAGAGGGCAGAGGAGACCGGGGAAACTCTGGAAGAAATCAAAGCACGACTAAAACCAAGGAAGACAAATGTCTCTGCCGATATGTTTGATACCGCAAATACATACGATGATAAAGTTGCAATTGTCCGCATGCTTGTTGAGGAAGATGCTTCGAGAGTTGCAAGCTTATTGAAGAAAATGCTTACAGCACCAAGAGGTTGAGAAGTGGCTGATAATACACAGAAGAAAGATAGCGCAGCCGAGGATCTATCCTCTGACGTAGCAGAAAGTTTGTCTATGCTGAGCCCTGCTGAAAGGGCCGCAGTTATTCTGCTGCTATTGGGTGAAGACCAGGCGGCAGAAATTATAAAATATATGTCTCCTAGAGAAGTACAGAGTCTCGGTGCAACAATGGTAAGTGTCTCAGACTTATCCCAAGAAGCAGTAAATACCGTATTAGACGATTTCGTTGATACCATTAAAAAACAAACAAATATTGGTCTTGGCGCAAGAGATTATGTTTCAAATACTTTTATTAAGGCACTTGGTGATGACAAGGCAGCTTCTGTATTAGGAAGAATTATGCCGGGATCAACAAGTAAAGGATTAGATGTACTTCAATGGATGGATGCCAGATCAATTGGAGAAATGGTTCAGGAAGAACATCCACAAATAATTGCGATTGTTTTATCCGTGCTTGAATATGATATTGCTGCAGACGTTTTAAACTATCTACCAGAAAATTTGAGACCAGAAGTTGTCTATAGGATAGCCGCTTTAGAAACAGTACATCCTAATGCGATGAATAAGCTAGAAGCTGTAATCCAAAAGCAGTTTTCATCAAGTTCCAGTGCTAAAGCTTCAAGTTTTGGCGGTATTAAAGCTGCAGCAAAAATAATGAACTTTACTAAAACTGATCTTGAAGGCGCTATATTGAACGGTGTAAGTATCATTGATGAAGAAATGACGAACCAAATTATGGACAACATGTTCACATTTGAAAATTTCGATGGGCTTGATAATCGCAGTGTTCAGACATTAATGAGAAATGTCGATAGCGATCTACTTATGACAGCCTTAAAAGGTGGTGCAGAGACTGTCAAAGAGAAATTCCTATCAAATATGTCTCAACGTGCAAGATTAATGTTCTTAGATGATATGGAGGATAAAGGTCCTATCAGGATATCTGATGTTGAGGAAGCTCAGAAAGATATCTTACGTATTGCTAGGCGGTTATCTGATGCTGGCGAAATTGTATTAGCAGGAAGAGGTGATGACTTTGTCTAATATTGAATTTATTAATTGGGAAAATTCGAAAAAGGTTAAAAACACCGAATTTATTGACGGTATAGGGCTTTCAAAGAATAATCCTGAAATATATTTCGAGGAATGGAACCCATCGTCTAAATTTAATTCTATAAATAACGAAACTACTAATAAAAATGCGATAAATGCAGTAGAAGATTTGGATACTATTGAAGATTTCGGAGATGATGATTCGATTCCCGATAATGCAAATGACAATGAAAATGTTGATTTACAAGGAAAAGACGAAAATTATGAAGACCCTTTACCAAGCACCCATGACGTAATAGATGATGAGAAGATTTGCAAAGAGTTAATTTATACCAAAGAAGATTTAGAAGCATTTGGGGATGAGAAATATTTAGAGGGATACAACGCATGTAAAAGAAACGAAGAACTTGAATTTAACGAGAGGGTAAGCTCCCTAGAAAATCTGCTACAAAATATAAAGAAAGAAAATTGCGATGCAAGTGAATTCTTCCAGCCGATAAATGAAATTATTATAAAAATTGTTGAATCTATTCTTCAAGTAGAACTAAAAGAAAGTAAAAAATCAATAGAAAAAATTATTTCTTTAATATTGAAAGAGATTGAGGCTCCCTATAAAGATGAAATAAATGTTTTTCTTAATCCTGAAGAATATCTAATTATCAATAAAGCAAATAGCCAAAAAAACATAAATTATTTTGCAGATGAAAGAATAAAAAAAGGGGATATAAAACTAAAAATGGATGACAAAATCATTGAGAGCGTCAAAAAAGATAAAATACAAGAAATAGTAAATAAAATATTTAGAATTAAATGAATAGCCTGAATATAAAAAGTATATATTTAGACAAACTACAGAAAATAGCAGAGTCTATAAATATAACTCCCTACAAAATTATGGGAAAAGTAATTCGTGTCATAGGTATGACTATCGAGGCTACAGGTCTGTCTGTTCAGGTAGGAGCACAGTGCAAAATTCAGAATGAATCTAGGCAGAAATATATAGACGCTGAAGTTATAGGTTTTAATGAAAATAAAGTCTTACTTATGCCTTTACAAACATTAGATGGTGTAAAGCCGGGCAGTAACGTAATTTTAAAAAGTTCTGATTCCAATTGTGGAGTTGGAAATGATCTTCTAGGACGTGTAGTCGATGGCTTAGGAAAACCTATAGATTTTGATAAATCAATTTCATTTGATGATTTTAGGCCAATTGATGGCTTTGAAATAAACCCTCTAGATAGAGGTGAAATTAGAGAGATATTAGACACTGGTATAAAGTCTATAAATTCCGCCTTAACTTTTGGAAAAGGTCAAAGAATAGGATTAATAGCCGGATCAGGTGTTGGTAAAAGTGTTTTGATGGGGATGCTTACAAGATTTACTGAAGCGGATATTGTCGTAATAGGTCTTATAGGCGAAAGAGGGCGAGAGGTAAAAGAATTTATAAATCAAACATTAGGAGAAGAAGGATTAGAAAAATCTGTGATCGTTGCAGCACCTGTTGACGTCTCACCAGTTATGAGAGTGAGGGCTGCAAAATACACACATGCTATTGCTGAATATTTCAGTGAACAGGGTAAAAATGTCCTTTTACTTTTTGACAGTCTCACTCGGGTCGCTCATGCTCAAAGAGAGATTGGCCTTGCAGCAGGAGAGCCTCCAACAACGAAGGGGTATACACCTTCTGTATTTAGTTTACTACCAAAACTTATAGAAAGAGCAGGAGTAGGTAAAAATAATATCGGGTCTATATCTGCATTTTATACAGTCCTGGCTGAAAGCGATGACAAGAATGATCCGATAGTAGATTTATCAAGAGCCACTCTTGATGGACAGGTTATGCTATCAAGAAGTCTAGCTGATTCAGCTTTCTATCCAGCTATAGACTTGGAAGGATCTATTTCACGATTAGCATCGAAATTACAATCCTCGAAAGAGTTTTCTCTCTCTCAAATGGTACGGAAGTACTGGACTCTCTATAAACAAAAGGAAGATCTAATTCAAGTTGGCGCGTATACAGCAGGCTCTGATGTTAACTTAGACATCGCTATTGCGATAAAAAAAGATCTCGATACATATTTAAAGCAAGATCAAAATGAGAGAGTTAGTTATGAAAAGTCTATAAATATGTTGAATCAAATACTAAATCGTTATGCAGCGTAATATTTGGAATACTTTGCTTATAAAAGAGCAAAATAAGATGGTAGCTTTACTATCTATTAAAGATAAAATCGATCATGAATTAAATAGTTTGCAGATAAAAATTTCAGACTTAGAGACTTATATAAAAGAGAATATAGATCGTATTTATGAAAATGATAGCAAAGCAAATTTTTCTAATATAAAAAATCAAATGGATATGATAAGTAAGTTATCTAATGCCAAAACTCAATTGACAAATTTGTATGATGAAATCATACAAAAAAAACAAAATCTTTCTACGCTCATAAAAAAACAAAAAATAGAGTGTTACAGATTTGAAAAAATGGGTGATTTAGCAGATAAAGAAAATTTGCTTAAAGATGAAAGAAAATTTTCAGATGAAATTGAGGAATTAGTTGTCGCGCGATACAACACAAAGGATAGAAATAATATGTAAGCTTCAATATTTGGTATAGATATTGCAATACCGCTAAACATAGAATTTTCAAAATGCAATATCGAGTAATTTAATATGAAGATTGATACTCAGACCAAATACGACCTTAACGACATTGTAACGAATCTAAATTCGCAAGTTATTGATATTGTTGAAGATAAAGAGCCAAAGGAATCATTCTTTGAGATCTTAAAAAACAAAAATATCAGTTTAGAGACTGATGAATTAGAGAAAAAAGTGGCATTAAGCGGCAATCCTTTGCCACCTTCCTTGGAAAGTAATATCTCCAACTCACCGGATAGACCTGCAATTTCAATAGATGAGATAGAAGCCTTATTAAATTCAAACTATTTAGAATTGATAGAAACAGAGAAATTGCCGGAAAATACTCAGGCGTCAGATATTCACAATCAAGTTTCCTTTAATTCAGCACTAAGATTTATAAATCAATATATATCCCAAGACCAGGCACCATCAAAAATAGATCCTGCTATCAAAGAAAGTATTTTAGCCAACTATAATATTTCTTATGATTTAGCCACAAAATTTGGTTCAGAAATCCAAGAAGTTAACTCTGGCCATAAGCCCCAAAAAATTACTATTCGGAATCTTACCGAAAATAGAAAAGTGATCCTTGGTGAAATTGATCAATTATATGATTCAGATATCAACACAAAAAAATTCGTTCCTTTAACAGAATTAAATACATTGAAGGGAATAGACAATATGGATAATTCTGAGAAAGAAAAGGAAAGCCATTTAACTCTAAAAACACCAGTTTTAGAAGGTAATGATGTTATAAATCAGAATTTTATAAATAGTGGATTGTCTATAAGCAGAATGGAAAAAGATGGAAATCATATTAAAACTAAATCGATTCTCTTTTCCAATTTACAAGGAATAAATTTGGAAGAAAGTGTTACGTTAAATCAGGGACCAGAATACGACACACAAAAAGCAGCTACATCACAAATATTGAGTGAAGGTGATTTCCCTGAGACTGGAATTAATTTTAAAAACAATCTTCAAGAAATTGATCAAATTAATGGCGCAGTAAATGACGAAGAAACTATATCGAAATCCATAGAAAATATCGATGTGTTATCCGAAAGAGAGTATTCGGGTACGAAACTATATTTGGAAGAAAATATTAATGCAAAATTGAGTGATAGACAGAACATTGAAACATCTCAGATGACATCTATAGATTACCTTGAAAAAATAGGCTCAAAAAAGACGAGTTCTGTCAAAGAAGTAAACATAAAAAGCGTTGAAAACAAAAATAATAATCAAATATCAAACAATATCAAAAACGACGCCTATATAGCTCAAACAGGTTTTACAGAAACAAGATACTTAAACATAGACCTAAGCAATCACAAAAATCATAGCAATATTTCTGGGTCTCAAGATCATCAGATAAATAGAGATATTTATGAAAAATTAAGCAGCCATTTAGGTTTAGAAGTGACAAACCTAGTTCAAAAGAAGGTAGATGGCAGATATAAGATAACTATGTCCTTATATCCAGAAGATTTGGGAACAATTGAAATGGATGTAGAGTACTCAACTAAGCAAGGGATACACATTGCTTTGGTTGGAGAAAATAGCAGGGTATCGCAAATCTTTCAGGAAAATCTATATTTACTGAAGCAAAGCTTTCAAAATAACTCAGGATTAGAATTAGATATAACCTTAGGCCACCGGAATGACGAGTCTGCAAACGAGAATTATCGAAAATCAAGAGAAAATTCTGCAGAATTATCAGATACTCGGGAACCTGATATGCTAGCTGAAGAAAATAGTCGTATTATTACTGCGAAATCAAATCGAATAGATAAATTAGTATAGTAAATTGTGATCATTGCAATAAAGGTATCATTATGGCTGAAGAAAATGAAAATACCGGGGAAGGTATATCCCGTAGAAACATCATCTTATTTAGTATCGCTGGGTTGCTTGCCGTATTATTAATCGTTGGAATTATTCTCAGTGTTTTATTTTTCACAGGTGTCTTAAGCGCCAATGATGATCTCGAAACCAGATTGGCTGAGTTGGAAAATGGAGGGCAGTCTTCTTCTGAATCTGATAGAGATAACGAGGATAGCTCTGGACCGAGACTACTTGAATTACCAGATTCAAATAGATTAGATACTCTTTACTACACATTTGCACAACCTTTTGTTGTGAATGTCTTAAATTCCAGAAAAGTAATGCAATTAAATTTAACTATAAGCACACATTATGATCAGCAGGTAATAGATAACATTACTAAACATGAGCTAGCTGTAAGGTCTGCTGCTTTAGAGTATTTATCGTTTATTACTGAAGAGCAGATTGCTGGAACCGGATTCAGACAAAAAGTTGGTGAGGAGCTCGCTGTTGTATTGAATGCAGAGTTAGAGAATGTTGAAGGATTTGGCGGCATAGAAAGAGTACTTTTTACTGAATTTTTGATGCAGTAGATAAAATGGCAAATAACGATAAAGATACGGCAATAACTGAAGACGAAATGGATGCCTTGTCTTCCATTTTTGATGATGATGCGCGAATGATAATTAATCCTTCAGGCAAATCGGCAGCTATCTCACATGATATAGCAAAAGAAGATAGTTCATTAGGATTCAATCAGGCTGCAGTAGATCTAGTTAATGAAAGATTTGCGAGACAGTTACGAATGGGTCTAATTGAAGTACTTAGGACTACCCCAAGGATTACAACTGATAAAATTAAAATACTTACGTTTCGAGAGTGTACAGCAAATTTAAAAGCACCCCTGGCTATTAGTACTATAAGGATGGATCCCCTTAGGGGAATGAGTCTGATTATTATCGACCCTAAAATTATATTTTCTGCCCTTGACAGCTTTTTTGGAGGATTTGGGAAAGGTATTGAAAATTTAGCTGCCACAAGAATATTTACTCCAACAGAAGACACTATAATTGGCCTTTTAATGAACATTATTCTCGCATCATTGAAAGAAGCGTGGTCACCAATTATTCATTTAGAATTTCATAAGGTCGGACAAGAAGTAAATCCAGCATTCGCACAAATTGCTGACGATGAAGAGTTAATGTTATTGAGTAATTTTGAGTTTAAATTAGCAGATAATGAAACAGGTAGAATTCAGTTTATTCAGCCATTTTCCTTGTTGAAACCAATAAGAGATTTGCTTCGTAGTAGAACTCAAACTAATGAAGAAGATGAACAGTCTACAAGATGGACAAATAGTCTTCATGAAGCGATTGAAGATGTAAGCTTAAATTTTTCAGTACAAATTGGCGAACTAGATATGCTATTTGGTAATCTTTTAAATTTAAAAGAGGACCAGATTTTAAATTTTAATTATTTTGATAATGCTAAAATATATATCGGGGATACCCCATGCTTTACGGGTAAAGTAGGTCAACTCGATGAAAATATTGCAGTCAAAGTGAAAAATAATATTGTCGAATAATGGAAAATTAAGATGGCTAATGAAAAAGACGACGTATTGCTAAATAAAGATAAAAAAGATAGCGATTTGACCGGTGACAATGCTCCATTCCAGGGATTGAGCTTAGATAATGAATTATTACAAAATATACCTGTAACTGTATCAGTTGAGGTGGGTAGAACATCCTTGCCTATAAAGGCGCTAATGAGACTAACGCAGGGGTCGGTAGTTGAATTAGATAGACTCGCTGGGGAAGCTTTAGACTTATTCGTCAATGATACATTAGTCGCGCAGGGTGAAATTGTCTTAGTAAATGAAAAATATGGTATTAGATTGACTCAAATTGTACCAAAAAGTGCTAGACTGGATTCCATACGCTAAAAAAGAAAATATTGACTGATCTCTAATGGATATAACAAGCATTGCGAGGGTCCTCAGTGCACTCTTCTTTGTAATTACTGGCTTAATACTATTTCTATATTTTTTAAAGAAAAAAAATCCTTTATTTCAAAATAGGAATGGATTAATTAATATACTCGATAGTGTGAATCTTGATAACCAAAGAAAGGTTTATTTCGTAGAGGTTTCCGGCAAAAAGATTCTTCTAGTTTTTTCTGGGAATTGTGTCAAAAGCATAGAGATCACTTAAAAACTTTCATGTTTGAAAAATCCATAAAAACTTTCGCTAAAATAATCAAGATAAAACGCCTTTCAAATATTTTTCTTTTCTTTTTTTCCATACTCTTTTCCTCAATAATTTTTGC
>Ga0181585_10003820_pt1 | contig 13141 bp, 10 predicted proteins | sample 071ome_29_FD_132469 | JGI IMG/M metagenome (GOLD analysis project Ga0181585, IMG submission 132469) | Coastal salt marsh microbial communities from the Groves Creek Marsh, Skidaway Island, Georgia - 071407BT metaG (megahit assembly) | ecosystem: Environmental > Aquatic > Marine > Intertidal... | reverse complement strand
TATTTGGTGGTATCAATTGGAAAGATTGCTTGCAATTAAGGGTATTAATGTAGATATAATTTCTATTTCTGGTTATGGAAATAATTTTGGGGATTCGTTAACTAATATTCGGAAAGCAATTAAGGACATAGTTTCCAAGGAAAATATAAATATAGAAAAGATAATTTATCAATTTAATTTTAATGACATCATGCCATTTACCAGTTCTGACCTTGAAAAATCTACACCAGCAAACTCAGAGTTCTTTTCAAGGATCGCCAAGTGGAGATACCAACATGCAAATAAGTCAGTTTTTTTAAGAACCACCCAACATTTTCTTGGTAAATTAATAAGAGACACTAATGGAAGCTGCTCTGACAGGCGATGGCATGCTTTGGGACCTTACACGTGGACATATGGCTCTGAAACATATTCAACAGAATCTAATGAATTCTGGGATATATTTTTAGCTAGTCTTGCAAGCACCAATCAATTAGCAATTGATTTGGGGCTTAAATTTGAAATATTTCTTTCACCCATACTCTATGATGTTGATCTAGAAGGATATCATCCTCATTTCAATTACTTAAACTATGATTTTAACTGTGCAACCATAAATCCAAGATACCGAATTACTCAATTTTCAGAAAATGCCAATATCAAGTTATATGATCCAAAGGATGCTCTGAAGGCAAGCTTCAATGCAAGAATACAAGAGGGAAACTTCACTCCATACTTCTTCACAGCAGATGACAATCATTTCACTCCTGTGGCAGCAAGACACATTGCAGAAAGTATAGCAATGGAGTGGTAGGATATTATTTAATTAATTTCATATGAAGCTTCCCCATGAAAATTTACCCTCAAATAAGCATTTTGGAGTTTTCTTCCTTGTAATTTTATTTGCGGTCACAATTTATGCTTTTTGCAAGGCGAAGATCACACTCCTAATTATTTCTTCACTTATTGCAATCGTTATTGCAATATTCCTTATATTCAAGCCTGACTACCTCAATCCATTTAATAGAGCTTGGATGTATTTTGGATTTCTTCTTGGAAGAATTGTCAGTCCAATAGTGCTCGGAATCTTATATTTTTTCTTAATAACCCCTTTAGCCTTAATTATGAGAATATTTGGTAGGGATGAACTTGAATTACATGCAGTCAAGCTTAATTCTTCGTGGCGAGCAAGAGAAAAGAGCCAGGCTCAAGATTCCTTTAAAAATCAGTTTTAATTCATTCCATCAACCTCATCATGCTAAAATTTAACTATGTTTAGACTGATTAAGGAGCTTTGGTCGTTTTTAAGAGCAAGAAAAAAAATTTGGCTTGCTCCTGTGATATTTATATTATTTATTATAGGTAGCCTACTGATTTTTGCTCAAAGTTCAGTGATAGCCCCCTTGATCTACACTATTTTTTAAGTATGTACATACTTGGAATCTCAGCATTCTATCATGATAGCGCGTGCGCTCTTATTAAGGATGGTGAAATTCTATCCGCAGCTCAAGAAGAGAGATTCACTAGGAAAAAGCACGATAGTAGTTTTCCTAGGAATGCAGTGAATTTTTGTCTTAACTTTGCTCATATTAGTTTGCAAGATGTTGATTTCATCGTTTTTTATGAAAAACCTTTTCTTAAATTTGAGAGGTTATTAGAAACTTACTTTGCTTTTGCACCAAGAGGCTTCAAGAGCTTTGCATCTTCTATGCCTCTTTGGGTTAAAGAGAAGCTGTTTCAAAAAAGAATAATTATTGATGAATTAAAAGAGCTCGCCGAAGATGATATCGACTTTGAAAGCAAGATTATGTTTTCTGAACATCATTTATCTCATGCAGCAAGTGCATTTTATCCATCTAATTTTGATGATGCTGCTATTTTAACTATGGATGGAGTAGGTGAGTGGTCTACATCCTCAGTGTGTATTGGTAAAAATAATAAGATCACTCCTTTGAAAGATATATACTTCCCTCACTCTTTAGGCCTCTTATACTCAGCTTTTACATATTACACAGGATTTAAGGTAAATTCTGGGGAGTATAAATTGATGGGATTAGCACCATATGGAGAGCCACTGTATAGGGACTTAATAAAAGAAAACCTTATATCAATTTATGAGGATGGAAGCTTTAGATTGAATATGGAATATTTTGATTTTTGTACTGGTCTTAGAATGACAAATAAGAAATTTGATAGCCTTATGGGAGGACCCCCAAGAGCTCCAGAGTCTCCACTTACTCAAAAAGAAATGGATTTAGCTGCATCTATTCAAAAAGTAACTGAAGAAATTATTATCAAAATTGCTAAAGGTATAAAAGCTGAAACTCAACAAGAAAATCTTTGCCTTGCTGGAGGAGTCGCTCTTAATTGTGTTGCCAATGGAATTTTATTAAAAGAGAAGATTTTTAGTAACATTTGGATTCAACCTGCTGCAGGAGATGCAGGTGGAGCACTCGGGGCGGCCTTGGCAATGTGGTACAACGTCTTGGAAAATAAAAGAGATACTAATGAAAATATTTCTTCTATGAAGGGTTCATACCTTGGACCCAAATTTAGTGCGGAAGATATCAAGGCAGCTCTTGATAAGTGTGGAGGAATCTATAACAAACTTCACCAAGAGGATATTTTTGATATAACTGCCAAGGCTTTGGCAGAGGGAAAAGCAATAGGATGGATGCAAGGACAAATGGAATTTGGTCCAAGAGCTCTTGGCAATAGAAGTATTATTGCTGATCCAAGATCTGATCTTATGCAAAAACAACTAAACCTTAAGGTTAAATATAGAGAAAGCTTTAGGCCATTTGCACCAAGCATTCTTTTTGAACACCTGTCGAAATGGTTTGAGCTAGATGAAGATAGTCCCTATATGCTTCTTGTGGCTGGAGTAGCTAAGAGTAAGAGATTGCTGATAAAGGAAGAAGATAGCCAAAAATTTGGAATTGAAAAACTGAGTATTCCCCGATCCGTAATTCCAGCAATTACACATGTTGATTTCAGTGCAAGAATACAGACTGTTCATAAAGAAATAAATCCAACTTACCATAAATTAATTAGTACATTTTTTAAGACAACGGGATGCCCTGTCTTAGTTAATACCTCTTTTAATGTAAGAGGTGAGCCAATTGTGTGTTCTCCAGAGGAAGCTTTTAGGTGTTTTATGGGAACTGAATTAGATATTCTGGTAATAGAAAACTTTTTACTCACAAAATCTGAACAAGATGCTAGTCTCAAGGAAAGCTATAAGCATAAATATGAGCTTGATTAATTCATAAATTTATAGCAATGAACTCAAAAAAGCAGATTGTTGTCTCAACACGCATTCAAGATACTTGGGGAACTGATGATTTAATATTCCTAGGAGAATGGTGTAAATCTTTTCAAGATAGACACCTACTACAAAAAATCTCTTACCAAACATTGCCCTATCATTGGACCTCACCAGAAAAGATTAAAAATGATAATGATTATTTATCTGAAACTTATGAATCTTTCTTGAGGGATTTATCTAAATATCTAAACAATTTTCATAAAGTCAATTTTTCCTTGAAATTTTGGAGAATATTGATTGGCCCATGGCTGCTAACATTTATATCAACCATTTGGGATAGGTGGGAGATTATAAGAGCTCTTGTAGCTGTCTATGATTCTAATAACCTCTGTTATTTTAAGTTAAAATGTAACCGTAATCTCCCTCCCTATGATTATGAGGATTCCATAAGAAAGTTTGGTAATGATCATTGGAATGAAAAGATCTTTTCTGAGATTATGTCCTTGAATGATATATCTTCAATAGAAGTAACTTCAAATTTTTTATCCTCTTCTGATTCAAAATCTCAACCTCGAGCCATTTCTCTTATTCAATCCCTGATTAGTAGAGTAACAAAGCCTAAGAAAGAACTTAATCTGGTCATTTATCAGGCATATTTCCCTCCTTTTTTTTCCATGCTTCTAAATATATTTCTAAAACAAAGAATTAGAATAGATGGGTACCTTAATTTTCCGTTAGCTTCGAATAGACCAAAATCTAGACAATTAAGCCATCTCCCTAAGCTAGAGGAAAAATATGAGAGTGACTTTGAAATATTTTTCCAATCAAAACTGTTGGAACATATTCCCTTTACATACCTTGAAGATTTTGAACTCCTTATCCAGGCTGCAAAAAGAATACCAAAAGCTAATAATATTCTTACTGCAAATGCTCACTTTGGTAATGAACTTTTTAAGGTATGGTCAGCACTTAATTGCGAACAAGGCTCTAACTTGATTATTTCAAGTCATGGTGGTGCAATTTATCCAAAATATAGTGTGTTTGACCATCAAGAAAAGATCGCAAATAAAAGAATTATTTGGGGAAAAGCATGGCTACCAAATCAAATTACCTTACCCCCTAATAAGCTTACATACAGAGGTTACAGACCTAACAAAGCGGGAGCTCTCAGCATAATTGATAATGATTCATTAAAATATAGTTATAGATGCATGTCAGCATCGCAGGGACCTCTAGTGATCAAATCTTTTAAGATGACGAAATTGCTTATAGAAGGTCTAGAAAATAGATCAATAGATTATATGATTAGACCTAAATTCAGTGGAGATAATGAGACTGCAGATCGCTACCTGCATTTTTTTGGTGAAAAGAGAATATATCCTAGAAAATGGTCAATCAAGAAGGTAATCAAGAAATCAAGGTTAGTAATTTGCACTTATCCTCAAACTGCATATGCAGAAGCAATGTATTCAGGGGTACCTACTCTGTTAGTCTATGATTCTGATATTTGGCAAACACAAGATATTTATTCAGGTTTACTTGAGACCTTAAAAGAAAATAAAATGTTATTTAATTGCACAGACCATGCTTTAAAACATATCAAATCCATATATGATGATCCATTTAGATGGTGGGAGTCTTACAGTGTTAAGTCAGCAAGAGAAGAGTTCATGGATTGTTGTATTACTAGCACTGACAAGAAATTATTTAGCTGGTTAAATTTTTTAAAGTAATAAAATTGATAAAAATATGACAAAAAATTTTGGTAAAAACGAAGAGAGAACAAAAGAATACTTAAAGAAATTCAATCGTGAGAAAGTTCTTAAGTATTTAATTAAACATGATTCACCAACTATTTTGGATATAGGAGCCAATAATGGAAGCTCGCTTGTTGAGTTCAAGAAATGGTGGCCTAACTCAAAAGTTTTTTGTTTTGAGCCACAGATAGAATGCTGGAATGAATTAGACTCATTGGCAAAAAAATATTCTTCAGTCTCGATAAACAAATTTGCATTGGGCAGCAAATCCTCAGAGAGTAAGAAATTTTATAGCCATGATCTAAATACAGGCATTTCAGGATTTAATCGAATAAATACAAGTAGCAAAGATTCTATAGATATTGCAAACCTGAGTGCTAACCCTTCCTCTTTAGCTGAGCATGAAAAAACTATTAATCACTCTAGAAAAGTTAAGGTTAAAAGGTTAGATGAATACATTGACGAAAATAGCACAATAGATCATATACACTTGATGAAAATTGATACTCAAGGGTTTGAAATTGAGATTCTTAAAGGCATAGGCAATAAACTTAAAAATGTTGATGTCATTATTACTGAGTTAATGTTCTATGATTATTATGAGAAAAGCTTATCTTTTTATGATTTAGAAAAAGTATTAAAGAAATTTGGGTTTTCTCTTTATGACATAAATCACATCGCAAAAAATCCAATGAATGGTCGCACCGACTGGGTCGATGTAATTTACAAAAGTAACTAGTCTCAAAAAGTTGAGCAATTTTCACTCTAAACAAAGTCGACATCTGATCTTAACTCCTCTTGACAAATTTAATAATACTAACCCCACTAATTCAAAGTTTTTATTAGGTGAATGGTGCAATGATATTACTTCAGATCAACAGGAGAATAATGTTCATATTATTGATTATCATTGGCATGATAGAGAGAAATTTGAAAAAGATTACAAATATATTGATGAGCTTGTAGAGAGGTTATTAATCGATCTTGCAAATGCTTTAAATATTTTCCATAAAAGTGATTACAGCTTGCGCTTTTGGAGAATTATTATTGGCCCATGGCTTATTACATTTGTACCCGTTGTATGGGAAAGATATGCAATGATTCAAAGCGCAATTGAAACCCTCGGTAATAATTTTCATACAAGCGTTGCACCTAGTTTGGATCTCAGACCAAGAGATTTTTTATCATTTAGGAATATGCTTGATTCCGATGAGTGGAATCATCTGTTCTTTTCAGAAATCCTAAGATATCTAATCAAAGATCGCAAATTTCACATAATTGATGATGTGAATTTTAAAAAATACTTACAGGAGCAGTTCTCCCCGAATAAAATAAAGCGTTCTTTGTTAAAGCGATTTTCTATCTTTGTAATATCTTCTTTAGAAAAAATCCTTTTTAAACTTATGAAGTTTTCAGGGATCTCAAAGAAATACTTATTTCACAATACATACTTTAGCAAGTCTTTTCATATCAAATTATTATTATCATTAGGCTCATTTCCAACGTTTAACACATATTTTAAGGAACCAATCAAGGGCTTAAAGCTGACAAATCAGGATTTAGGATCTTTTTTTTATTTTGATGCACAAAACAAATTTGAATATTTCTTATCAGATCAAATCATTTCTCAAATTCCTTTTTCTTATCTAGAGGGCTTTAAACTTATAAAATTAGTTGCAAATAAAGTTCCTGATGCAAGAGTTATATTAACCGCTAATGCTCATTGGTATAATGAGATTTTCAAAGTTTGGGCTGCACATCAGGTTGAAAACTCTTCAAAGTTAATTATCTCTGAGCATGGAGGAGCATTTCCAATTAAATATAATTTAATGAATCATCCTGAGAAAATTGCAGATAGCTTTATATGTTGGGGCAGTGAATTTCATCCTAGACACGTCAGGCTTCCAACCAATAAGCTTACTAGAATGGTTTTTAGAAAAGATCCATCTCATTTAGCTAATGAAATTACATTGGTTGATTTTGAATCTGTAAGATATGGATATCGAGCTGTTTCTGCTCCAGTAGGACCTCTTGTTAAAAAGGTTTTTGAGCAAAATTATTCAATAGTTTCAGCTTTAAGTAATTTTGAAACCACAAGTTCAAGAATTAAAATCTTGCCAAGATATTTAGGTAGCTGGAGATTCGAAGATATTTATCGAAGAGACTTTGGCAATCAAATTATCTCAAGCCATCCAGATATAAATTCTGCGATTGAGAACTCTTCATTAGTAATATGCTCTTATCCTCAGACTACTTTTTCTGAAAGCATGTTTTCAGGCAGGCCTACCATCTTAGTTTTCGATGACCATTATTGGCAAATTCATCAAGACTTTATAAGTCTTCTAGATGTTCTTAAAAAAGCAAAAATTATATTCTCAGATCCTAAGGAGGCAATCAAGCATATAAAAGAAATTGCAGCTAATATTAATCTTTGGTGGGATGATCCAAATGTTGTAATGGCAAGAAAATTATTTTTAAATGATTGCTTAACTATTTCAGACAAACCGTTTTTTGAATGGAAAAACTATCTCAAATTAATTAATACTGATACTAATGAAAAAAATTAAAATTGGAATCGCAGGCTATGGAATAGTCGGTGCAAAGAGACAAGCCTGCATTGAAAAGCATAAAGATGTTGAGATTGTAGCTATATGTGACAGGAATAAATCGGTTGCAAAATCACTGAACAAAAATATAAAGTTTTATAAAAGCTATAAAAATCTCTTAAAGGAAAAATTAGATTGTATTTTTGTTTGTATGCCTAATGATGTTGCCCCAAAGGTTACTATTGAAGCACTAAAACATGGCCTTAGTGTATTTTGTGAAAAACCTCCAGGACGATCTGTTCAAGATATTATAGATGTAATCAACGCCCAATCTTCAAAGCCTGCTACAAAGTTAATGTATGGATTCAATCATAGATATCATGAATCTGTTCTTGAGGCCCAAAGAATAGTCAAAACAAAAAAACTGGGCCATGTAATAAATCTAAAGGGCACATATGGTAAATCAAAGCTCATCACATTCAATCAACCTGATTGGAGAACAAAGAGGGATGTAGCTGGAGGAGGGGTATTGCTTGACCAGGGAATACATATGCTTGATCTGATGAGGCTTTTTGGAGGTGAGTTTAAAGAAGTGTATAGTTTTGTCGATAATAATTACTGGGGGTATGATGTTGAAGATAATGCCTATGCTTTGATGAAAACTAAAACAGGAATAGTAGGCTTCATTCACTCTTCAGCAACTCAATGGAGGCATAGGTTTAACTTAGAAATAAGCCTAGAAAAAGGTTCACTTATTTTGGGAGGAATTCTCTCTGGAACAAAGAGTTACGGCGCAGAAACTCTTACAATTATTGAAGCCGACCCTGAAAATGATAGAGGAGATCCTAAAGAACATACAATAAGATACAACCATGATCCCTCTTGGGATTCTGAAGTAAGTTATTTTCTAAATACGATAAGAAGTAATTCTAGGATTATTAAAGGGAGCGCTTCTGATGCTCTGAAAACCATGAAGCTAGTAAATAAAATTTACACAAGTGATCAAACTTGGAAAACAAAGTATGGAATCAAAGAATTTGATTAAGTGTTTTATTTAATAACATTCAAATAATATACAATGCATAAATGATTAAAGATAAATTTTTTAAAGATTATTATGAAAATTACCAACAACTCATAATAAATGAAGGCCTTGAACAGAAATTAATTGAATTCGAGAGTTTAGCAACAAATATTCAAAGTAAAGGAGCAAAAATAGTCTTTGCTGGCAATGGAGCTAGTGCATCAATATCATCGCATGGAGCAGTTGATTTTTCTAAACAGGGGAAAGTAAGAGCCATTACTTTTAATGAGCCTAATCTAATAACATGTTTATCCAATGATTATGGGTATGATAATTGGGTTGCTGAGGCTCTTAAACTGTATGCTGATAAAGAGGATTTAGTGGTGCTCATAAGTGTGAGTGGCGAATCTAAAAATTTAATTAAAGGAGCTCAACAAGCTAAAGCATTAGGTCTGAAAATAGTTACCTTCACAGGAAGATATAAAAACAATACGCTTGGTCAGATAGGAGACATTAATTTCTGGGTTGATAGCCATGCTTATAACATAGTTGAGTGCATCCATATGATCTGGGTAACTTCCGTTATAGACAAGTTAATTGGATCTGCTACTTACGAAGTATCCTAAATCGTTACTATTTGAATTAGATGAGAGCAATAATTAAAAGCATATTATCATTTTTTGCAAACAAGACAGTTTCTTTTGGATTTAGGAAAGATATGCAAAGTCATTACTATAGAATGAGGCTTTTCTTGCTTGACTCAATTATTTCTTCATTATTCTCAAGAGTGAGGACTGAAAAAATTGGTAATCAGAGTATTACATTTTCAGTACCAAATTATATCTCTGATTGGAGGGCCCAGACCTCCTCGCTGAAAGAGCCAGATACTATTGAATGGATTAATAGGTTCAAAGATAAAAGTATTTTTTGGGATATTGGAGCAAATGTGGGAATTTTTTCCTTGTATGCTGCTAAAGCCAAAAGCTCGATAGTATTATCCTTTGAGCCATCAGTTTTTAATCTTGAGTTGCTATCTAGAAATATTAACCTTAATCATTTGCAAGACAATATTACTGTCATTCCCATTCCTCTTAGCTCTGACTCTGAAATAAGTAAATTAAATCTATCTAACACAACTTGGGCAGGCGCTCTTTCAACTTTCAAGGAGAATTTTGGTTGGGATGGCAAGCCCTTGAAATCAAGATTTTCTATTCAAATGTTTGGAGCAACTATTGATGACCTAGTCTCATTTTTTAATCTTCAACCGCCCGATTATATTAAGATTGATGTAGATGGTTTAGAGCATTTAATCCTCCAAGGAGGAAAAAATACTTTAGCAAACGCTAAAAGTATTTTAATTGAAGTTAATACAGATTTTGTGGAACAGGAAAGCGCTATTCAATCTTCCTTAAAAGCAGCCGGATTTGAATTAGAAACTTCCAGCTTGTCTGCTTTTGAACCAGATAATGCAGACAAAGAACCAAATCAATTATCTGTTTATAACCAAATCTGGTCTAGAAATTAGTGAGCAAAAAAACATTTTCTTATGCAAGTTAAGTACATTTACTCAGCTTGCTTAGAAATTAGTTGCGGTGGGTTTAGAATTCTCACAGATCCTTGGTTTACTGATGGCATTTACGACGGATCTTGGTATCAATATCCCAAGATAGATCCATTTGATTACATAATGGAGAAACCAAATTTAATTTATATTTCCCATATTCATCCAGATCACTACGATCCAACTTTCCTTAAAAAACTTTATAAAAAATTTGGTCAGGTTGAGACTATAATCCCTGACCTAAAATATAACTCATTAAAGAAAAAGGGAGCCTTAGATGGAATAGATCTTACTCCAATGAGATCTTATTCAAATGAAGTGATAGATATTTTTATTGAAGAAAATGATACAGGGAGTATCTCAGACATAGATTCCGCATTATTTATTCATGAAAAATCAACTGGACATACCCTTCTTAATTTGAATGATTGCATATTTAATCCAGCTCAGAATGAAACTTTGAAGGAGATAATCAAAAGTTTCACAAAGAAATTGGATATCTTGACGCTTGGGTATACTGGCGCAGGACCCTATCCTCAGACCTTTTATGATCACACAACGGAAATAGATATTCTCAAAAAAGAAGCAAAAAAGAAGAAACTAAGTTTCTTTAATAGATATCTAGAGTATGTTAATTATTTTGATGCTAGGCTTAACATTCCGTTTGCAGGAGAGTATATATTAGGAGGCAAACTGGGAGTGTTAAATGATTATCGTGGGGTTGCAGATGCCACAGAAATAAAAGGCATTGATAACAAGGCTATTATTTTACACTCTGGAGGGATGATTGACCTCACCAGTAATCTAAAAGAAGGCATAAGGTTTGAAAAACATGATAAAAATCTGATGGAAGACTATGTACAATCCATATCTAAGAACAAGATGGATTATGAGTATTTAGATTTAAATATCCATGATTTAAACCTAAAAAATATGTTAGCAATTGCAGCCAAAGCTGCTGCTATTAAATCTGAGATTGAAGGCAATTACGATTTTATATTTACTATCTTGGACTCATTTGGAGAAATCTATACAAGGCTACACTTACGTACCGCAGACTCGACGGTAGCTTTATTAAACAAATCAGAACTTTCAAGTTTTAAAGCATTCACTGAGATAAGGCTAGATTTCAGATATTTTGTTGGTCTTTTGAGTGGACAGTTTCATTGGAATAATGCCATAGTTGGTTCACAGTTGTATACAAACCGACACCCAAAAAATGATTTTAGAAGAGAAGTTCAATCGTATTTATACTATTTAACTTCAAGAAATTCAAAGGCATGAAACTAATTCTTACAGAGGAAATTAAAGAAGAGATAGTTCATTACTTTGACTCAAATAAAAGTGATTATATTTTTAGTACTGGAAATATCTTTAAAATATCACTAGCTGGTAAGAAATATCTATGCAAGATCCCAAGTAAGAACCCTTTTCTTTATTTTAGACTTGCGAGAAGACTATTTCGCTTGGATAAATCAAATGCTTTTTTTAATTATCAACGAACATACGTAATTATTATATACAAGGGAAAAGTATTTCAGTATTCTCTTAAAAATAGGGAAATAAAAAAAATTTCTGATCTCAAGCAATGCAGATGTGTGCTGCATGATTCGATTGTAGTTACTAAAGACTTAATTGCTTTTGGAGAGTATGGAAGGAATGCAAAAAGAAAATCTGTTCCAATTTGGCAATCTAATGACGACGGCGAAACCTTTAATATTGCTTGCGAATTAAACAATATTAAACATATTCATGGCATTTATTCAGATTCATACTCAAACTCTCTTTGGATTACCACTGGAGACAATGATGGAGAATGTTTTTTAATAGAGGCAAAACAATCAAATTTCTCTCGATTAGTTTACTATGGGGATGGATCGCAAACTTGGAGAACCGTTTCTTTAATCTTTGCAAAAGATAAAATTGTTTGGATTATGGACTCTCCAAATATTATTCCTAAATTACAATCCTTTGATAGAGTGACTGGGGAGGTTGAAGAAGGTCATTCTTTTGATGCGCCTGTGTGGTACACAAAGAGGCTTGAGGATGGGGGCTATCTGATTCAGACCTCAATTGAGCCTGGAGACGCTGTTAAATCAAGCTCATCTAAAGTTTATTTTTCTGAAGATTATAAAAACTGGAAAGAAGTTGCCTCTTTCCAAAAAGATAATTATCCAAAGGTTTTATTTAAGTTTGGTGTGGTTTCTTTTGCTGCGGGCAGCCAAAGTACTAATTGTTTTGTCTTATCGGGAGAAGCTTTGAGATCTTTGGATGGAAAATCCTTTATTTGCACAATAGCATAATATAGAAACATGAATATTTCAGTTCCAAGGTTGTTGGCAGCTCTAAATGATCAAGAAAGAGGCTTTGTAGAAAATCAGATTAATCTTAATACAGAGCTTGGCATTCAATGGCTTGAGAAGATTAGGAGATATGTATCTTATTACAATCATAACTTAAAGAAAGAATCTAAAAGAAGGTTTGGTAATTCTTATGAGACTCAGCTTGAATGGTATTATCGGATCCTTCTGAAGTTCTATGAGAGATTTTCTGAAAAGGATAACTCTATTCTTAATGCAATTTTCTTATTGGACAGAGCTTTGCCAAACAATAATGCCAATAGACGAAGAACCAGCGCAAAGCTGGTTAAAAAAGCAGTTTCGACTTTACTTTCCAAACCTGCTGAGCAAAATCACCAAATTTCTACTCCTACATTATTGACTCATTTTTTACATCTAAAAGATGAAAGTTCTCTTGTTAAAGGTGTGATAATTCTCTCCCCAAGTCCTTATAGCCTATTTTCAATAACAATCTTAGAAATATGCTTGAGATTAAATATTAAGGTCTACAAGATCTATATTCTTAATTTCACTCCCAAAAGGGTTTTCTCAGAACTAAGAAGGGATGGCTTCAGGCTTTTTATTAAAAGAGTTTGGCGAAAATTAATTCTAAAATCTGATGAAAACAACATTGAAACCCAAATTAGCTTAAAGAGACTCTTCAACG
>Ga0181585_10003819_pt1 | contig 13141 bp, 14 predicted proteins | sample 071ome_29_FD_132469 | JGI IMG/M metagenome (GOLD analysis project Ga0181585, IMG submission 132469) | Coastal salt marsh microbial communities from the Groves Creek Marsh, Skidaway Island, Georgia - 071407BT metaG (megahit assembly) | ecosystem: Environmental > Aquatic > Marine > Intertidal... | reverse complement strand
CATAATAATAGTCCGTTAAAACCATGGGAATTAGAAAGTAAACAAAGTGAACCAGGTTTAATAACACTCTGAAGACAACTCAAGATTCACCTAACTGGTTTAAATATTCATTTAATTCTATCTCAAGATTTTGTATATCTTGCTGCAATTTAAAAGCTAAATTTTCTTGCTCTAAATTAGTTGAGTTAATATTTACTTTATATTCTTGCTTTAGTTTAGCTAAAGTAATTTTTCTTGTTAAATATTCATATTTAATATTTTTCTTAGCTGAATCATTTTCTATGATAGTCAATAAATTTAATTTTTGCAGAAAAAAATCTGTAAATTGATTTTTACCTTTTGCAGTTATAATCTTACGAAATTCTTCCATATTAAAATCAATAAAATTCTGTAATAAATATTCCTGCAACTCTGTTAAATAAGGGCTTGAAAGCTCTAACATTGCAAAATTTTCTTCAATTTGCGAATCCTGCAAATACTCAATATTTAAAGCTATAAAAAGTATCATATCTACCTCCTCTAAAGGTAATTTAGCCGTGGTGATTTTTAAATTACTCGATGAATTATATTTACTGTTATCATGTTTTTTATGGTAAAATTTATAAAATTCTTCTTTAAAAAATTTAAAATATTCATCACGCACATCATTATGCTTGATAGATTTTGCTATATTCTGTAATTCTTGCAAAATTCCAATTCTTGCTTCAGGTGTTTTTACAGCATCATCACAATAATAATCTAAAAAATATCTACTTAATGGAATTTGTTTTTTAAAAATTTTATTTAATTCAGCTATTCCCATCTTTTTTAATATATCATCCGGATCCATATTCTCTGGTAATATAACAAAATTAAGAGTTTTATTCGGCTCTAGATCTGGCAAGGCTAAATTAGCAATTCTTTGCATAGCGTTAATTCCAGCTTGGTCACCATCTAAACAAATCACAGGAGCATCACAAAACTGCCATAATAACTTCAAATGAGCTTCACTAAAAGCAGTGCCAAGCGGAGCAACTACATTTTTAATACCAGCCGCAAAAACAGAAATCACATCCATATAACCTTCACAAACAAAAACCTGCTTAGTTTTACGAATTTCTGATTTTGCTTTATAAAAATTATATAAAACCTCTCTTTTTTTAAAAAATTTATATTCCGGTGAATTTATATATTTTGGTTGCCCCTCTCCTAAAATCCTACCTCCAAAAGCAACAATTTTACCAAAATGATTATGAATAGGGAAGATTAAACGCTCGCTTAAAAAAAAATAATTATTTTTTTCACCCTTACGAAACAAACCTAAATTTAACAAATCTTTCATTTCATATTTATTTTTTTTAACAAATTCATTTATTTCAAAACGTGAAGGGGCATAGCCAAGTTCAAATTCTTGTCTTAATTCTTCTGAAATTTGCCTCTTAGCTAAATAAGTAAATGCTATTGAATTTTGTAATTTTTCTTTAAAAAACTCATTAAAACTTGCAATTATTTCATATTCATAATCTAGTTTTTCTTGTTCTTTTTTTGTAACCACATTCTCCTTAGGCAAAGGAATAGCAGCTTTAATAGCAAGCTTTTCTACAGCCTCATTGAAAGTTAAATTTTCTTTATCTTGCAAAAAAGAAATTACATCTCCATGCGCACCACAACCAAAACAATGATAATTAGCCTTATCGTCACTCACAGTAAAGGAAGGTGTTTTTTCATTATGAAATGGACATAAGCCCTTATATCTCATATTTCCATATGAAATAAGCTTCACATAAGAGCCAATCAAGCTACTTATTGGAACTGAATCCTTAATTTTTTGAATAAGTTCTTGTGAATATTTCATCTTTAATTATAAAATAATAAAAATTTCTACTAATTCTACTAATAAATTTAGCTAAATCATGAATATTACAAGCTTTCTCAGTGTTTACAACAAAGAAGTTTTTAGGTTTATTAAAGTATATAATCAAACTCTAATCTCTCCTGTAATAAATGCATTATTATTTTTAGCAATTTTTATGCTTGCAATCGGCCAAAAATGGAAAATTGCCTCAGATATAAGCTTTGGAGAATTTATGGCACCAGGCCTAATTAGCATGGTAATTGTGCAAAATTCTTTTGCCAACTCCTCATCATCCATAACCATGTCCAAAGTATTAGGTCATATTATTGACTTTTTAATCCCCCCTCTTTCATCAATAAGCTTATCTCTTGCAATTTCACTAGCTGCTGCAACAAGAGGTATAATGGTTGGAATATTGGCGTTTTTTGCTATAAAATTCTTTATTCCCCTTAGCATATATGATTTTAGCTATATGTTGATTTATTTTTTATTAACTAGCATGGCCTTAGGGATCATAGGGCTTTTATGCGGCTTATTTGCGAATAGTTTTGATCAAATGTCAGCTGTCACTAGCTATGTTATTACCCCTTTATCTTTCCTATCCGGAACATTTTATTCAGTAAAATCACTACCTGAATTTTGGTATAATTTTAGTCATTACAACCCATTTTTTTATATGATTGACGGCTTAAGATATGCTATAATAGGCTATCATGATGGTAATTTACAAATAGGTATGCTATACTTAGCTTTATTAAACATTATTTTATTAATCACAGCTATAATTTGGCTTGAAAAAGGATATAGAATTAAAAATTAATATGGCAATTTTAGATTTAGTAACATGGCCAGATAAAAGACTAACTGAAATTTCTGAAGAAATATCTGAAGTTAATGATGAAACCAGAAAATTAATGGATGATATGTTAGAAACTATGCATCATCATAATGGCATTGGCCTTGCAGCTGTTCAAGTTGGTATTTTAAAAAGAATATTAGTTATGGAAATAAGCGGCATGAATGATCGTTACCCTGACTCCAGTAAAAATGAAACCAAACCTTTATTTTTAGTAAATCCTAAAATTATTTGGGTTGATTCAGAAGAACAAAGCTATAAGGAAGGCTGCTTGTCTTTTCCAGGTCAATTTTCTGAAGTAATAAGACCAAAAGCAATAAAAGTAGAGTATCTAGATTATCATGGCAAGAAACAAATATTAGATGCTGATGGCTTATTATCTATATGTGTACAACATGAAATAGATCACTTAAATGGCATTGTTTTTGTTGACCATATATCTAAATTAAGGAAAGATATGATATTAAAAAAATTAACAAAACAGCAAAAAGCAAAATAAATTAAATGAAACCAATAAAATCCTTAGGAGAAATCAGCGATAATTATGAATTATTTATTATAGATATTTATGGTGTAATCCATGATGGCACAGATCTATATAAAGATGTTTTAGACACCATCAAATTCTTAAAATTACATAATAAAAAAATAGTTTTTTTATCCAATGCTCCAAGACGCTCAGAAAGAACCATCAAAGTTCTAGATAATCTTGGCATAACCGAAGAACATTACGATTATCTACTAACATCAGGAGAATTTGCTTATTATTATTTTGAAGAACAAGATAAATTAAAATATTATTATCTTGGCCCTGAGCAAGATAAACATCTTTTACAAGGCACAGCTCATGAATTAGTTAATGACCCTAAAGATGCAGATATTGCTGTAGTAACTGGTTTAACTCCAGAACAAAAAGTGGAAGATGTTCTGCCAGAAATAAAAGCGATAAAAGAAGCAAATCTAGAAATGCACTGTATAAATCCAGATATTTTTGTAATTAAAAAAAATAATAAATCACATTTCTGTGCAGGCGCAGTTGCAGAAAAATACAAAGAATTAGGAGGACATGTTGTATATTATGGCAAGCCTTACCAAAATATTTATGATGAAGTAATAGCTGAATTTGATTATAAAAAATCACAAATATTATGTATAGGTGACGGTCTGCACACTGATATAAAAGGCGCTAATCAAAACGGACTTGATTCATTATTAATAACATCAGGAATGCATATTAATGAACTTGGTATAACAATAGGCGAAGAAGCAAATATTGATAAATTATCAGATTTATGTAAAAATTATAGCGCCACTCCCAATTTTATAGCAAGCTTATTTAAGGCCTAAATTAATGGATATAATAGCAGATTTTAAAAATAAAATCCTTACATCCCTACAAGAATATTTTAACTCACAAAATATTATAATAACAGATTTATCCAAAATCACCCTAGAGATTCCTAAAGACAACCAACATGGCTGCCTTTCAACTAATGCAGCTTTGATTGTTGCAAAAAATTTTCAAAAAAAACCCAAAGATTTAGCAGAAGATTTCTTAGATATCTTTAAAAAAGAAATAAAATTAATAAAAAACATCAAAATTGCAGGACCAGGATTTATAAATTTTGAAATGCAGGATGAATTTTGGCAAAACTCCTTATTAGAAATCTATCAAAATATAGATTTATATGGAAAAAACAAAATTGGCGCCGGAAAAAAAACAAATATAGAATTCGGTTCGCCAAACCCTACAGGACCTCTGCATATTGGTCATAGCAGAGGATCGGTATTTGGTGATGTATTAGCTAATATATTAGAATTTTCATCTTTTAAAGTTTCACGTGAAAATTATGTTAACGATGCAGGAAAACAAATAGATATATTAGCTAAATCTTTATTTATAAGATATAGAGAATTTTGCGAAAAAAAAACAATAGAAATACCTAAAGGATTATATCCAGGTGAATATTTAATAACTCCTGCAAAAAAAATCTATTCTGAATATAAAGATAAATTTTTAAATCAAAATGAAGATGAATATCTAGATTTTTTTAAAGAAAGAGCAATTGCCGAAATGTTAGAAATTATCAGAAATGGCTTTACTAAATTAAATATAAAACATGATACATATTTTTCTGAAAAAACATTACATGATTCTAATAAAATAAATGAGGTAATTAACTTTTTAAAAGAAAAAAACCTTACTTATAGAGGAACCATAGAAAAACCAAAATCAGTAACAGATGATGATTGGGAAGAAAAAGAACAGCTTTTATTTAAAGCCAAAAATTTTGGTGATGATACTGATCGAGTTTTACAAAAAAATAATGGTGATTTTACTTATTTTGCAGCTGACGCTGCATATCATCAGAACAAAATTAAAAGAGGCTATCAAAATATGATCCTTGTTTTAGGCGCAGATCATGGGGGCTATATAAAAAGAATGAAAGCATTAGTGAGCGCTTTATCAGATAATAAAGCAAATATTGAAATCAAAATCTGCCAATTAGTAAAATTTATAAAAAATGGCTCTGCTATTAAAATGTCTAAAAGAGATGGTAGCTTTCTAACAATTGATGAAGTTGTTGATCAAGTTGGTATAGATGCCCTTAGATTTATAATGCTTACAAGAAAAAACGACATGAATTTAGAGTTTGATTTAAATCTTGCAATTGCTCAAACTAAGGATAACCCTATTTTTTATATTCAATATGCACATGCAAGAATATGCTCTATTTTAAGACAAAACAACATCAAAATTACAGATATAAAAACATCCTTACCCACCTCCTTAAATAATATTTATGAAATTGAACTAATTAAGCATATTTGTCTTTTTCCCAATATAATTAAGAATATTGCCCAAACTTACGAACCTCATAAACTTGCATTTTATTTGCAAAATCTAGCAGCAAAATTCCATGCATATTGGGCTCAAGGAACTCACAACAAAGAATTAAAATTTATTAATTCAGATAAAAACAAAACTAATGATCGCCTTATTTTATTAATAGTTACAAAAAATATACTGACACAAGCTCTCAAATTATTTAATATTAAAGCCATAGATAAAATGTAATGAAAAAAATATTTAATACACAAAATATAAGTTATTTAATATTCGGCATTTTTTTTACAGCCTTTATATTATTACTAATCAAAGCAAGAGACTATCAATATAGAGAAATTAATAAAATTTCTCCTTTATTTATTTATGCAAATAATGAAAAAATTAGAGTAAAAGCAAAAAATAAAAACCAAGATATTTATGCAACCGAACAAAAAATATATGATTTTGTTAATAAAAAAGATTGGAAATTAGAAACAAACAAAGTGCAAAAAAAGGAAAAAAACAATGTTCCTGTTAAAATTTTAAAAACCAAAAAAACTGAGCCTAAGACAAAACCAAAAATAATTTCCTACAAAAACCATGTCATAAAAATCAAAGAAAAAAATAATAACTTAAAAAATAACAAATTAATCAAAAATTATGTTCAGCTTGGAGCATATAAATCATACGAAAAAGCAGAAAGCGAAAAAGAAAATATTAGCAAAATAATCAATAACCAACAAAAAATACTTTTACATATTGAAAAAGCTCACCTAGAAAAGAAAGGTATAATTTACCGACTAAAAGCTGGCCCACATAATAATAGCGCAGAAGCAAAGAACTTTTGCGATAATTTAAGAAAAAAAGCAATTGAATGTTTTTTAAAAACTAATTAATCATGCATAAAATAGCTAAATATATAGTTGAAAACAACTTCAAAATAACCCTCTTCACTATTATTTTCTCCTTACTTTTTCAATTTAAACAATTATTCTTTGCACCCATTATCATTCTTTATGATAAAATCCCTTCTTTAAGCCAAACTTACGATGCAATATTAAGCTATCGAAGCCCCTTTAAAGACAAGCAAATATCGGCAAATGATGAATTAATTCTTACAATTAAAAATTTATATCAAGAAAAGAACTACTCTGATTTAGCCATATTAAATGTTGAGTTTTTAGTACAAGAATTATTAATTTTGCAAGATAAACAACCAGATAAATATGAGCAAAAAATAGAACAAGCTCTTTCCGAAATTAATCAATTTAAATTTACAGAGAGTCAAAATATTTTTTTAAAATTAGCTGCAGAAACAAATAAGGATTTAAAAGAAAAATATCTTGGCCTTGCTGCTCTTAGCTATTACTTTAGTGATAAAATAGAGGCTATTAATATATTTAATAAAGGCTTGCAGCTAAATCCAAATAATCTTTTTTTATTAAATAATTTAGGAAGAATATACACAGAATTAGAAAGCTTTGCCAATGCAAGCATAGTTTTTAAAAAAATCATTACTATCGGCAAAAAAGAAAAAAATGACAAACTTATCGCCCTTGGTCATTCCAATATTGGTGTATTAGCATTAAAACAAAACAACCATATGGTAGCATTAAAAAATTTTAACAAAGCATTAATTTTAAACCAAAAAAACCAACTAATTATTGCCGAAGCAAACCAATATACTAACATTGCCCTAACCTATGAAGCTAATAATCAAATTGATAAAGCCTGTATTAACCTAAGAAAGGCAAGAATAATTTACTATAAAAACTATTATGATGATATAGCAGACAAAATGACCAAAAAACTTAAAAAACTATCTTGTATTTAAATTATTTATGATAAGGAGAATTTTTGAAAATTTCAAAAACTCTATAAATTTGCTCTAACAAAATAGCCCTTGCCATCATATGTGGAAAAGTCATATTTCCAAGGCTTAACACATAATCATTTTTTGTAATTAGATTTTCAGCAAAACCAAAACTCCCCCCAATAATAAAACTAATATTTCTATTATTAGATAACCAATTATCAATTTTTTTTGCAAATTCATCTGAACTCAAATTTTGCCCTTTACTAGCGTCTAAGAAAATACGAAAATCACTATTTGAATATTTTTCTATTTCCTTTGCTTCTTTTTGTAAAATTTCACTTTTGCTTCCTTTTGCCTGAGCTAACTCAATAATTTTTAATTTATTCCCCAATCTTTTATAATATTCTGAAATAATAGTTACATAGTCAGTATTTTTACTATATCCAAAACATATAAGATTTATCATTGATTATTGCTTAATTTTTAGTTATTTTAAAATATAAATATAATTACAGATTTACTAGTTTACAAATATATGGCTGAAAAAATTATTATTTTTGACACAACTCTAAGAGATGGAGAGCAATCTGCTGGAGCTACTATGAATCATAACGAGAAATTAGCAATCGCTGAATTACTTGACCAAATGGGTGTCGATATAATTGAAGCAGGTTTTGCAATTGCCTCAGAAGGAGACTTTAAGGCAGTAAATCAAATAGCTAAAAATTCAAAAAATGCAGCAATTTGCTCATTAGCAAGAGCCATAAAAAAAGATATAGATCGTGCTGCAGAAGCTGTGAAACCAGCAAAGCATGGCCGAATCCACAGCTTTGTATCTACAAGCGATATTCACTTAAAATATCAAATTAAAAAAAGCAAAGCTGAAGTTCTTGATATAATTAAAGATACCGTAAGCTACGCAAGAAATTTATGTGAAGATATTGAATGGTCTGCAATGGACGCAACAAGAAGTGAGCATGATTTTCTATATAAAGCTATAGAAACAGCCATAAATGCCGGAGCAAGAACTATAAATATTCCGGACACAGTTGGCTATGCTATATCAGAAGAATATGGCGCATTAATTGCTAAAATTAAAAATAATGTAACAAACATAGATAAAGCAATAATCTCCGTACATTGCCAAAATGATTTAGGGCTAGCAACTGCTAACTCTTTATCCGCTATTCAAACAGGTGCAAGACAAGTTGAGTGCACTATTAATGGCTTAGGAGAAAGAGCAGGAAATACTGCTTTAGAGGAAGTTGTTATGGCAATTAAAACCAGAAATGATTTATTAAATTTTGATGTAAATATAGACCCTAGTTATTTTGCTAGAATATCCAGACTAGTATCTAATGCATCTGGTTTTATGGTGCAAAAAAACAAAGCAATAGTTGGTGCTAATGCATTTGCCCATGAATCAGGAATCCATCAAGATGGCATGCTTAAAAATCGTGATACTTATGAAATAATGACACCAGAGTCAGTAGGTTATACAGAATCTAACCTTGTACTTGGAAAACATTCAGGAAGCCATGCATTTAAAAGCAAAATAAACCAATTAGGTTTTCATTTGAATGATTCTGAAATTGAAAAATATTTCATTAAATTTAAAGAATTAGCTGACAAGAAAAAAGAAATTTATGACGCAGATATTGTTACAATTATAGGAAAGGAATTAGAAGATAATAACCGTGTCAAATTTCTCAATTTAGAGGTATCCTGTGGCAGCAAAAATAGCGAAGCTCGCATAACCTTAATTTTTGATTCTAATGAAATTGAGTTAAAAACAAATGGAAATGGACCAGTTGATGCTATTTTTAAAGCAATCAGAAAATTAGTTCCTCATAAAGAAAGGCTTGATTTATATCAAGTTCATTCAGTAACTCATGGAACTGATGCTCAGGCAGATGTTACTGTAAGGCTAGAAAATAATAATGGAAAAATATATAGTGGACATGGCTCTGATATAGATACATTAGTTGCCTCTGCAAAAGCATATATAACCGCACTTAACAAAATTTTAAATGATGAAGAAACTTAAAATAAATAAAACAACTAAATATATTTCAATATTTTTAATATTTGTCTTAATAATCATATTTAGTCTTTTTTATAAAGGGATGAATATGCATCAATCACTTTATGAAATATTATCATCAAAAACAAGAAATTATATATTCCATAAAAAAGAACAATTTTATCTCAATAAAAACGAAATAAAGGAACTGGAAGAGGAAACGATAAATAAAGATAAAAATATTATCATACCTCAAGAAGATCCCAATTCACTCAGTCAAAACCCTGAATTTGTTCCTGCACAGCCAGATTAAATTAGATATAGTCAATATCTTGCAAAAAATTCTCCGGAAAATATTTATCTTATAGGGCAAAGCTTTGCTGAATATGTTTTTTTGCTAAATCATAATTACCATTAAAGAAAATTCTTGCTATATGATTAATATTTATATCAATAAAAACAGAATCTAAAAATATAGATTATCCGCAAGATTCGCGGCAAAAAAAATCAACTCCTAATTTTTGACTTTCATCACTTATGATAATTGCCCCATTTGAACTGAGGATAAAGATTTTTTTGGTACAGGAGTACCAACATGGAGAACCAATAAAGTAGAAATATACCTCGAAGCTAATAACATATCAAAATTATAAGTATAATCTACTTAGCAGATTATATTATTTTTTCTCTCTAAGCTCTGCTTAATCACTTGCTCATATAAAAATCATTATCTCTTAGTGCTCCTCTAATTAATAGATCTCTAGATAAAGATTATATTTCTTTTTATTAGTTATAATATATTTGCTATCCAAATAAATAATAACATATTTTCTTCAATGAAAAAATTCATTCTATTTACAGCTATCTTCCTGTTTATCTCTTCATGCACTAATGAATTTAGGAGTTTAATAGTTACATATTAGCTAATAGCGCAACCTCCTTCTTGACCTTTTTCATCTCTTCCTGCAGCAACTTTTTCAGCATGTGAAGGAGGTGTAGGAATGGCTGTATTTATTGCTCCAAAAATCCTCCCAACTAAACCTGCTGCTTTTGCCAAGCAATTATCGACAAGGAGATGGGACGGATTGTCCTTCTGCAGCAACTTTTGCAGCATGTGAACCAACATGTTCTCCTTGTAATTCTCTAAGCCGTGCTTCAACTGCTTTGCGCTGTCTTTCATCTTGTATATCCTCTAGTTTGAGTGGTTTATTTGATTGAGATGTAAATATTCGTTCAGCTACAGCAGAAATAAATCTATTATAGATATCACTTCCAGCTTGGGTATCATAAAGAAGTCCTTCATTATTTATATCTTTAGCATTAACATCAGCTCCTTTTGCTATTAATACAGCTAACACTTCAGCATTAACAAACTCAACTGCCACGCGTAAGGGTGTTTGTTGGTCAGCGTCTTTAGCATCAACATTAGCTCCTGCTTCTATTAATAAATCTACAATTTCGGCATGACCATTTGCAACTGCCAAGTGTAAGGGTGAATATCCATCTACATTTTGAAAATCAACATTAGCTCCTGCTTCTATTAATAAATCTACAATTTTGGCATGACCATTTTCAGCTGCACAGTGTAAGGGTGAATATCCCTCTACATTTTGAAAATCAACATTAGCTCCTGAATTTAGTAATCTTCCTACTTCTGCATTATTACCATTTGCAGCTGCTTCTAATAATTGTTTATCTAATTGTTTATCTAATATTGTTAAAGTCATAATCCACCTATATTATAGTTTGAGTAAAGCATTATATCACAAAAATACTCTTAAGAAAAGGAATTTATTTAATAGTTTCTTACCATAATCTCCTAATTCACCGCTAGGTGATAGATATCTATATAAAGTTCATCTTGCTAACTAAAGATCTATGAAAGTAATTTTTTTATTTCTGCAAATATTTCAAAAGACTTACCAACTTCAGTAAAATTCCAAATTAAATTTTGTTTTTCATTATAAATTTCTTTTACAAATCTTATTGGTAAGGCAATATTAGTTATAAAAATAAGATCATATTTCTTTATTTTTTTAATATTAATTTTTTTTTCAATTATAGGAAAACTATTAATTATCTTCTCTCTAACCACTCCTTTTAATATTGAAGAATCTTGGCTAGGAGTATAAACCTTACCTTTTTTTATAAAAAAAATATTAGCAGAAGAAGTCTCGCAAATCTCTTTTTTATCATTTAACATTAGAGCATCATCATAATTATTCTCATATGCAGAGATTTTAGCTAAAGTTGAATTTAAGCCCTGCATTAATTTACAATGAACTGGTAATGAATTAGAAGAAATTTTTTGATAATTACTAACCAGTAATTTATATTGCTTATTAACCATATTAGGCAATTTAAACGCTTCAATCACTAAATTTGGTAAAATATTTTTTTTGGGCAAATAACCCATACTTCCTTCTCCTCTGGTTATCATAACTCTAAGCAAACCATCAGTAATTTTATTTTTTTTAACAAGTAAAAGGGCTTTCTTTTCAAGAGCAGAGATATCAAAATTAATTTTTATAGCATCCAAACCTTCAGAAAGTCTTTGATAGTGCAGATTATAATCTTTAAGCTCAGATTTTTGAATTTTAATAGTTTCAAATATACCGTCACCAAATCTAAATGCTCTATCCTTTATAGAAATTTTAGCATTATCTTCAGTTACATATTCATTATTAATTAATACATATTGCATAAATAAATCTATTAAACTTCTTGAAATAAAGATCAAACTAGCATAAAAATGTAAAAAATAAATATTTAAAAATGACCTTAGAATTACCTCAATTACCATATAGTCTTGAAGCTTTAGAACCTCATATTTCAAAAGAAACCCTTGAATATCATTATGGCAAACACCATCAAGCTTATGTTACAAATGGTAATAAATTAATTGCTGGTACAAAATATGAAGACCAAGCAATTGAAGATATCATAAAAAATTCAGCAAATAACCCTGAAGATATTGGAATCTTCAATAACGTAGCCCAAATATGGAACCATAGTTTTTACTGGGAATCAATGAGTCCTAATGGCGGAGGCAGACCACATGACGGAGCCTTACTAAATAAAATTCATGATGATTTCGGTACATTTGAACATTTCAAGGAAGAATTTACTAATGCCGGAATAACCCAATTTGGTAGTGGCTGGGCTTGGTTAGTTTTAGAAAAAAACAAATTAAAAATTACTAAAACAGCTAATGCAGGAACCCCACTTGTAAAGGGCCAAACTCCTATATTAACTATGGATGTTTGGGAACATGCTTATTATATTGATTATCGCAATGCAAGACCTCAATATATCAATGTATTTTTAGAATCTTTAGCAAATTGGGAGTTTGCGGAAAAAAACCTTCAAGCCGCTTAATTTACATTTATAGTAAAATATAAAATACATGCAGGAGCTAAATCAGAATCACCTAGATATTCTAGGTCAGTTTGATCATTTTTGCCATTAATACAGTTAGTTCCATTTGGTGCAATATTATTAGTTTTATTAACTGCATAGCTTGCCCTTAAATTACCATTTGAGGGTATACCATCATCAATTTTTTGATCTAAAGAAAAAGCGTCCACTGATGACATAACACCATCTTTATTTGTGGTTATCCCAGCATTGCTTATCATTGCACCAACTACAATATAATTACTAGTAACACCATTTAAGGCCTCATTATAAAACGCATATGCAGAATTTTGATAAGGGGCTTTTTTCACATTAGCATTAGAGCTATCTATGTTCATAGCATTATTTCCAGAGCTAGAACTATT
>Ga0181585_10003816_pt1 | contig 13150 bp, 11 predicted proteins | sample 071ome_29_FD_132469 | JGI IMG/M metagenome (GOLD analysis project Ga0181585, IMG submission 132469) | Coastal salt marsh microbial communities from the Groves Creek Marsh, Skidaway Island, Georgia - 071407BT metaG (megahit assembly) | ecosystem: Environmental > Aquatic > Marine > Intertidal... | reverse complement strand
CGCCGTGACTCGACCCCGCACCAGCCCATCCTGCAACTCAAGCGCCGGACCCTTGACGCCCCAGCGCGCGCCGTGAGTGAAAAAAGGCGCGTTACTCATGGACTCCGCGCCGCCGGCAATCACGACATCTGATCCACCAGTCGCGACCTGAAGGTACGCGTAGATCAGCGCTTGTAGTCCGGAACCGCAGCGACGATCAAGTTGGAGCCCGCCTACCGTAATGGGCAAGCCCGCGTCCAACGCCACAACACGCCCCAGCGCTGGGGCTTCCATGCTGGCATAACACTGCGCAAACAAGACGTCTTCAACCGCTTCGGCGGGCAGGCCCGAACGGTCTAGCAGGCCAGACACAACCGCTGCACCCAGAAAAGGGGCATCAACCTCCCTGTAAGCACCGCCAAACTTCCCGACTGGGGTTCTCAGGGGCTCACAAACAAAGGTTTCTCGGATTTTCATACTAGAACCTCCTGGATTCAGACCCGGCGACCCACTCAGGCTGGCAACAGGGTGTCGCCACCGTCCACCCGGAAGGTTTGACCCGTGATCCACGCCGCCTCGTCAGAGGCCAAAAACTTCGCCAGATTAACGACATCCGCGGTCTCCCCCAAGCGCTTGAGCGCCAGACCGTTTACCACGTGGTCAAGAATCTCCGCAGGGACCTGTCTGGTAGCCTCGGTATCGGTCGGCCCCGGTGCAATCGCATTGACCCGGATGTTGCGATCACCCAGCTCACTCGCGAGGCACATCGTCAGCCCCTGAACACCGAGTTTCGCCACGCCGTAATAACCGCCCTGCGCCTTCCAGGCAGCCGTCGAGGATTGGTTGATCACACAGCCCCCGCCCCGCTGGACCATCGACGCTGCGACAGCGCGCGTCATCATCAGCGGGCTGTGCATGTTCACCTTCATTATCTGGTAGTAATAATCCATGTCGACGTCGAGCAGCGTCTCATAGCGCATGCCATGGAATATCGCCGCGTTGTTAATCAGAATATCGACACCCCCAAATTGGTCCTGCGCCGCCGCCGCGGCAGCCGCCGCATCTTGCTCTGATGAGACATCCGTCTCGACAAAAAAAGCCGCTTGACCCGCTTCCGTAATCTCATTGGCCACACGTTGGCCACCCTCCTTATTGAGCTCGGCGATCACTACGGACGCCCCTGCGGCGGCAAAACTCTTGGCGTAGGTTTCACCAATACCCTGACCACCGCCCGTTACGATCACTACCTTTCCTTCAAATCTCATTATGCTGTCCTCATTTCTTTCGTATTGACGCTATATCGTTCTTATCCGACGAGCACGACATCACGCTCGCTCAGGCGCCCTATCTCACCCGAGGACAAGTGCAGTACTTGCGACAGCACTTCCTCGGTATGTTCGCCCAGTCGCGGAGCAATATCGGTGTCTTCACGGTCAAGCCCGCCAAAGTCCAGTGGACTGCCGGCCATCAAAAACTCGCCCACTTCGGGTTGCTCCTGGCGCACAAACATCGGGTTGTCGGCAGAACAATCGGGATCGTTCTGCACCATATCCACCACGGTGCGATAACGGCTCCAGCAGACCTTCTCCTTCACGAACGCCAATTCAATATCCTCTATAGAGCGCTCAACAGCCCATGATTCAAAGAGCGCGGCAATCTCCCGCCGCGCGGCGTATCTGTCGCCCTCCCTTGAAAAATCAAGGCCCTCAGAAGTGGCAAGACGCTCCAACTCCACTGCCAGCCCAGTGGCATCACAAAGCCCCCTCCACTGCTTGGGCGTCAGCCCAACGACCATGAAGCGAACGCCATCGCCAGAGAGAAAATCGCGCCCGAACGCGCCGTAGAGATAGTTGCCGCTCCGCTCTCGCTCTGCGCCCAATTCGGCCTCAGCGAGAAACCCCAATGACCCCATCGTTGCCATCGCCACATCTTCCAGCGCGAGCTTGATGTGCTGGCCCTCGCCGGTCCTACTGCGGTGCCTTTCGGCAGCCAGCAGTCCTGAGACGGCCATTTGTCCCGTCACGCAATCCCAGGCGGGCAGGACATTGTTTACCGGCATCTCATGCCCCTCGGGCCCAGTGAAAAGCGGCACACCCACAGCAGGGTTGACCGTGTAGTCGACAGCGCTGCCGCCATGTCGGTCACCCATAACTGTGAGTTGAATCAGGTCCTTGCGGGCCTCACATAGACCTTCGTAACTGAGCCAGTTGTTGGGCGGAAAATTCGTCAGGAACAGGCCTGCATCTTCCCCAGGCGCACAAATCAGCTCCCGCACCAGGTCCTGACCCTCGGGCTTGCGGATATCAATCGCCACCGAGCGCTTATTCTTGTTCAGGCCCTGCCAGAAAAGGCTGACGTTATCACCGGTAACGGGCCAGCGACGGGAATCCAGGCCACCCCTGACATCGTCAATACGGATGACCTCAGCACCCATGTGTGCCATCGCCAATCCGGCCGACGGTGCGGCCACAAAAGCAGAGACCTCTACCAGACGCAATCCTGCCAGAATACCCATTAGGAGCTGGCCGCAGCGGCGTTCAATGCCTGCTCCAGCAATTGCCGTGCAATGACTTTCAAGGCAAGCGTTTCCTCCGCTCCCTCGAAAATGGATAGCACCCGCGCATCGACGAAGTAACGACTGACCGGCGTTTCCTCCGCGTAGCCCATGCCACCATGTATCTGCAGCGCTTCCCGCGTTATCCACTCTGCCGATCGACACGCGAACAACTTCACCAGACTGGATTCCATTTGCCCCTCGCCACTGTCGAGCAAGCTACCTACCCGATACGTGAAGCAACGGCTGATCGCCACCTGCGCCGCCATTTTGGCCAGCTTCGCCTGCGTCAGTTGATATTCACTGAGCGGCGCGCCAAACACGTTGCGATCCTGAGCGTATCGAGTAGCGGCGTTGAGTGCGGCCCGCATGACCCCTGATGCTCTGGCGGCTGTTTGAATCCTGCCGCCTGTCAGCCCAGCCATGGCGAGGTAAAAGCCTTTGCCCTCGCCTTCCTGTCCACCGATCAAATGTGTCGCAGGTACGAAGTAGTTTTCGAAAACCAGGTCATAGGAATGCATGCCTCGGTAACCGATTGTTGGGATCGCCTTACCCGCCAAGCGCCCACCCGACTCCTGTTCAAAGGAAAACTCATGCGCCTCCGTACTCGGCTTCTCCACCAGCAGCGCACTGAGCCCCTTGTGGCCCAAGGCTCGGTCCGGGTCGGTCCGGGCAATCACGAACAGAACCTGCGCTTTACCGGCGAAAGTGCACCAGGTCTTGGCGCCGTTCAGTAGCCAGCCGTCCTCGACTGCCGTAGCCCTGAGCGAGAGACCCGCGACATCGGAACCATAGTCGGGCTCGGTAATAGCGATACTGCAGAGCACATCACCAGAGGCAATTCGCGGCAACCACTCCAACCTTTGCGACTCCGATCCTCCTGTGAGCAAGGCGCGCGTGAGAATTTCAGGGCGAGTGATAAGGCTACCTGCCGCCGCCAGGGAAGCCTCAGAGAGCGCCTCGGTAACGACGATCATCGACAGATTGTCTGCACAATCATCAGGTGCGGTGCCGCCGTATCGCTGAGGAACAGAGATGCCGAAAACACCCATCTCGCGCATGGGCTGCAGGATCTCCTCAGGTACAGTGAGGTCGTGCCGGTGAATGCTCTCGGCGCGGGGGGCGACGATGTCATCTGCCAAACGCCTGAAAGCGGTTTGCATCATGGTTTTATCGTCGTCGAGCTCAATTTCACCGACGTCTGCCTGAAGCGCGATGACCTCGCGACCGATATCGGCAAGCCGGTCTGGCTCAAGGCATGACTGAAGTGCGGACCGCATTTCCATGCCGTCGAAGATACGGTCAAAGTCAGACGGGTCGATACCAAGAGGCAGCAGCAACGGCTCCAGTCGAACGCGTATCGATTGAATCGCAGTCGCCATATAAACGGCGCACAGCGCCTTCTGCAAATCGGAGGCTGGTCCTGCCATGCCCTCCCAAGCAACCAGCGCGGCACGATACTCTGCATAAGATAAGGCCAGTTCGTAGGCACTGACTTGATGCCTATCAAGGCGCTCATTGTCGAGCCTGCCATCGACTGCACAGCCGCGGGCCAAAGTGGTGCTCGCCTGCCGAATAATGGCCGGGAAACCACCGAAAAAGCGATCGAAGATCTTGTGATTACTCTCGTCCATTAGTCGCTAAACCAGTTTTTCAAAGGGAACATCCTTATCTAACCGGATATCCCCGGGCAAACCCAGCACGCGTTCAGCAATGGTATTCCTCAGTATTTCATCCGTCCCACCGGCAATTCGGTAGCCCGCCGCTTCCAGCCAAGCCATACGGTGATCTGTCGCACGCGATACAGAGTGGTCGGGATAGACGGCTCCGGCCGGACCGCAAATATCCATAAGGCTCGAGGATTGCTGCTGCAGTTTACTCGCGATGACGAGCTTGCTTAACGCCGCCTCCGGCCCGGGCAGCTGACCTTGCGAAAGCCCCGTCAATAAACGCGCGTAGAAATTGTTGATGCCTGATTCAGCCACATACCAATCGGCGATCTTGTCCCGCACTCTGGGGTCATTCATGGCCGATTCGCCATCGTCGAACTCACGCCGCAGAAAGCGCACCGTGTCCTCAAGTGAGGCACCACCACCAGCCGCCTCTGTCACCGCGAACCGCTCTTCCATCAGTGTGGCGATTGCCACCTGCCATCCGCCATTGACTTCGCCCAGACGCGCAGCATCTGGAATGCGCACGTCGGTGAAAAACACCTCGCAGAACTCTCCGCCGCCCGCCGCCTGCTTTATTGGGCGCACCTCAACACCGGGAGATTTCATATCGACAAAGAAATAGGTCATTCCCCGGTGCTTTGGCACTGACGGATCGGAGCGCGTGATGATCACGCCAAAATCAGAAATATGGGCCCATGATGTCCAGATTTTCTGACCATTCAGCACCCAATCATCCCCTTCACGAACCGCTCGTAAACGAATACCGCCCAAGTCAGATCCCGCCGAAGGCTCAGAGAACAGCTGACACCAAATTTCCTCACCGCGCAGCGCCGGAGCGAGATAGCGCTGCTTCTGTTCTTCCGTTGCGAAACGCCGCATCACGGGTATGGGCATGCCCAGGCTTATGGCGAAAAAAACGGTTGGCAGGTCATATTGCTCCTCTTCCTGATCGTAGATCACCGCCTGCATGGGGGTCCCGCCCATACCACCCAAATCTTTCGGCCAAGTGACTTTGGCGTATCCACGCTCAGCTTTCAGCGCCTGAAACTCACGTCCGAGCGCCAGCTGTCGCTCGGTACTGATGTCGCCATGCTTCGACAAGTCATAGTCCGCAGCCTGCTCAGCCAGCCACGTTTTGACCTCGTGCCTGAAGGCGGCTTCTTCGGGGGTATCTTCAAAATCCATAGTCTGTCCAAAGTGAAGCGCTACTGAGCGAAGCGGCTTTCAAGCCACTCATGCGACCTTCCGCTCAAACTCGTTCGTTATCTGCGATTTCCAGAGGCTCGCGTCCCCAATCACCAATGCCAGAGACCGAGAGCGCCTGAGATAGAGGTGACAGTCGGCTTCCCACGTAAAGCCCATGCCGCCGTGCACCTGAACGTTCTCCGCTGCCGCTGCCTCGAAGGCCTGAATAGCACTCACGCGCGCCACACTGGCCGCCAGAGGCAGCTCTTCGGCGCCCGACGCCAGTGCCCACGCGCCATAGTAGGTGTTACTCACCGCGAGCTGGTTGCCGACGTAAATGTCAGCAAGCTTATGCTTAATCGCCTGAAATGACCCGATAGTGCGGCCGAAGGCAGTGCGCTCAGTGGCAAACTCAATCGCTTGGGCAAGGCAGGCCGCTGCCCCACCTACTTGCTCGAAGGCAAACAGCACAGCGGCGGCGTCCAGTATGTGCCGGAACGCTTTCCAGGCACTATCGCCTCCCTCACCCAAGCGCTGCGCCTTGGCCTCATCAAATACCAAGGCTCCCTGCCCCCTTGTGGGATCAATGGAATGCAACGGACGGCGCTCTACGCTGTCCTGCTCGAGGCTCACAAGACACAGACAGGGCTCACCGCGCTTATCCGCAGCGAGGACCACCGCGTGATTGGCGATCACAGCGTCAGCAACGGGCCACTTTTCACCGTGTAATCTGCCATTCTCAAAGCGCAGCTTAATGCGATGAGGCCTTGGGAAACCGATGCCCTCGGCAAAAGCCAAGGTCCCTATGATGTCTCCAGCTGCGACAGCCGGAAGCATTTGTGCCTTAACGTTCTCGTCAGCAACGCGCAGAATCGCCTCTGCGAAAAGGTAGATCGTTGATGAAAAAGGCACAGGGGCCAGTGAGCGACCCAACTCTTCAGCCAGCACGCAAAGCTCAAGGTAGCCAAGCCCGACCCCTCCGTAGTGTTCCGGGATGGCCATACCAGCCCAACCCAACTCCACCAGTTCGCGCCAGACCGGCTCAGCAAAGCACGCGTCATCGTCATCCAGAACCGCGCGCGCCACAGACAGATCGGCACGATCTGACAAAAAACGCTGCACCTCACTCTGCAACGCCCTCTGCTCATCAGAGAAATCGAAATTCACAGCTTACTGCCACCCCCAAAATTGCATTTAGGTTATCACCACTGTAAAGTAACAACAAGCTGACGCCGTTGGATCAGGCTTCAGCAGACCCCATTTCCTCCCGGCTGACCTAAAAAATTATGCAAGAAGTCTGGATTATCGACACTGCTCGGAGCCCCCGCGGGCTAGGTCGCGCGGATAAAGGCAGCCTGGCGACGCTGCACCCCCAGCGACTGTTGTCACAAGTACTGGTGGCTCTCAAAGAGCGCAACCATCTGACTACCGAACACATAGAGCATGTGATCATCGGGTGTGGTAATCCCGCAGGGGGCCAGCGTGGTGATATTGCGCGCATGGCAGCGCTCGACGCCGGGTGGTTGCAGAGTAGCGGTACAACAGTGGATCACTTCTGCGGTTCAAGCCTGATGGCCACCCAGTTCGGCGCCAACTGCATCGCGACGGGTCAGCACAATCTGGTGGTAACCGGTGGCATAGAAATGATGTCGCTGCCCGACAAGCCCAATCTGGCGACTGACCAGCACAACCCTCACCTGCGAACAAAACACCCGATCACCGCGGTAGGTATCTCGGCTGATGTGATTGCCACTGAGGAGGGATTCGGCCGAGAGGATGTGGATGCCTTCGCCGCCGAGAGTCAGAAGAGAGCCGCGACGGCGATCAGTCGCGGCTACTTCCAGCGAAGCATCATACCCATCCACCAGGAGGACGGCTCGATCGCACTGAGCGAGGACGAATATCCGAGGCCTGGGACAACGGCTGACAGCCTTGGTCAGTTAAAACCCATTTTCGCCGATTTTATGGACTATCCGATGGACGACACCCATACCTTCGGAGAAGTTGCCCGAATGAAGTGGCCTGATCTTGAGATTGACCATGTCCATCACGCCGGCAATTCGTCAGGCATCGTTGATGGCGCCGCTGCACTGATATTGTCATCACCGGAATACGCTACCGCCAATGGCCTGCGCCCTCGCGCCAGAATACTCGCAAGTGCCTCCGTCGCCGGCAGCCCGGAATACAACCTCAATGAACCGGTGCCTTCCGCCCGCAAAGCCCTCGCCCAGTGCGGCCTCACCGTTGCCGATATGGACCTCTTTGAAGTAAACGAAGCTTTTGCGGTTGTACCACTGCGCTTCATGAAACATCTGGGCGTCGATCACAGTAAGCTGAACGCCAATGGCGGAGCGATCGCTCTTGGGCACCCGATTGGGGCAACCGGAGCAATACTGATCGGTACACTGCTCGATGAGCTGGAGAGACAGGACCAAGCCCGCGGCCTCGTCACTCTCTGCGCCGCGGGAGGCCTGGCACCCAGCATGATCATAGAGCGTTTGTAAGCCGCGCCCAATCAGAGGAGTTCACTGCGCCATGTCAGATCAATCTCTGGATAAAACCAAGCGGCTTGAGGACCCTCCCATGAATCATTCTCCCGTCCGAATAGAACGAGATCAGGGCATTGGCGTGGTCATTATGGACAGGCCTGACAAGCTCAACGCCCTGAACCTCAAAATGCGCCAAGCGATCGCCGACGCTTTTCTGGAACTCTCTGAGGATCCAAACACGGCGGTCATCGTTGTCACCGGCGGTAGCGAGGTCTTCGCAGCGGGTGCCGATCTGAAACTGCTGGTCGACAAAGATGCTCGCGAGGTCGCAGAGCTAAAGTTGGCGTCTTATTGGCACCCTGTCGCCACGTGCCAGAAGCCGGTCATCGCAGCGGTCAGCGGCTATTGCCTTGGAGCGGGATCCGAGCTGATGCAAATGTGCGACATCATCGTGGCAGACACCTGCGCCAGTATTGGCCAGCCCGAGGCCAAAGTGGGCATCATGCCCGGCGCTGGAGGAACCCAACGACTGATCAGATCCGTCGGCAAGCCCGTGGCCAGTCTAATGCTGATGTGCGGCGAAGCTTTGACCGGCGAGAGAGCCTATCAGCTGGGGCTCGTTAGCGAAGTGACCGAGAAAGGAGGGTCTCTCAACCGAGCCACCGAATTGGCGCGTAAGGTAGCGCGAATGCCGCCGCTCGCCATGCGTGCGATTAAACGGTGCCTGCGTCAGGGCAGTGACCTACCGTTGCCAGATGCGCTAAAGCTAGAGCAGTCGGAATTCCTGAAACTCTTCGACACCAGCGACCAAAGTGAGGGTATGACCGCATTTTTGGAAAAGCGCAGGCCAAAATTCACCGGCAACTGATGCAGGACCCAATATGGAGCACGACGCAAAACAGATTGTTGCCGTCATCGGCGCGGGCGCCATGGGCCGGGGCATCATTCAACTATTCGCTCAATCCGGACACACGGTAAAGTTTTTTGACACATCGGAAGCCGCAGTGACCGCCGCTCACGCCTTTGTCAGCGACATGTTGCACAGCAAAGTCGACAAGGGCCGTATGAGTCAGTCAGAGGTGGATCAGGCCATTGCCAACTTGGTGCCCTGTGCGGCGCTGGGCGATATCGCCGACTGCAACGTCGTGGTTGAGGCCGTACTGGAGGATCTTGAGGTAAAGCAAAGCCTGTTCGCTCAGCTGGAGAAGGTCGTCTCTGCTTCCGCCATCCTCGCCAGCAACACGTCATCGCTACTGGTCACCGACATTGCTGCGAAGTGTACACATCCTGAACGGGTCGCTGGCCTCCACTTTTTCAACCCGGTGCCCGCCATGCGCGTGGTGGAAATCATCTCTGCTGTAAGAACTGCAGATGCCACCGTGGAACAGTTAAGGGCCTTGATCGACACCACGACACATCGTGCGGTAGTGGCTCAGGACCAACCCGGTTTTCTGGTCAATCATGCGGGTCGCGGACTGTACACAGAAGGATTGCGCATTCTCGAAGAGCAGGTTGCCAGTCACGACCAGATCGACACGCTCATGCGTGAGGCGGCAGGGTTTCGGATGGGCCCCTTTGAGTTACTGGACCTCACGGGTTTGGACGTTTCCTCCAAGGTCATGCAATCGATCTATGACCAATTTCAACAGGAACCTCGTTTTCGGCCCTCTTCCCTCATTCCCCCGCGGGTCGCTGCCGGGCTTTTTGGCCGCAAGACCCACGAAGGCTGGTACCAATACGGACCGGACGCGCAGGCGTCAGGCAACCAAAAAAAGGAGAGCCCTCCGCCCCTTACTGCGAACAGCCGAGTGTGGATTGAGCCGACCGCCGACCATTACGACGAGCTCATTGAAAGGGTGACTCAGGCTGGCGCCGCAGTGGAGCAGATTGCAGATAACGCCACCCTGTTATTGATACAGCCTTGGGGGATCGACGTATCCCAGGCCTGCGCAGACCTAAAGCTGGACGCTCGGCAGTGCGTAGCACTAGACCCGCTGCCGGCACTGGATCAGCGGCGCACGCTCATGCTGAGCCCGATCACCCGTATTCAGGCGAGAGACGACGCGCTGGCTTTACTCTCAGATGATGGCGCGCCGGTCACCGTGATCAACGATAGTCCCGGTTTCGTCGTCCAACGTATTTTGGCGACGATTGTGAATATCGGGACCAATATCGCGCAGCGAGGTATCGCGTCTCCAGACGACATCGATGACGCCGTGCGGATTGGTCTTGGATATCCCCAAGGTCCGCTCGCCCTTGGAGATAGCATCGGCCCCGAAAAAGTGATGGCCATATTGGAAGGCATGCAGCGCGTGACGGGAGACCCCCGCTACCGTCCCAGCCAGTGGTTGCGCCGGCGCGCTTTGTTGGGCGAGTCACTGCTAACCCCCGAGGCGAGTAGACACTGACATGAGTGAAACTTCTGTTGTTCTCAGCCACCCCGCACCACACGTACTTCAAGTGGCCATCAATCGTCCTGAGGCGAAAAACGCCATCGACGAAAAAACGCGTGTCGCGCTCATCGGCGCCATTACCACCGGATTAAACGACACCGACGTCCGCGCCCTGCTACTGTGTGGTACCAACGGCATCTTTTGCGCCGGCGGCGATCTGGCCAGCATGCGCGAGATGACCGAGCAGGCAGCGCGTACCCGTATGCAGAGCGGTCACCACCTCATCAAGCTACTCTGGCATGCCAACATTCCTATTGTCGTCGCGATGGAGAAATTTGCCATCGGTGCAGGCGCAGGCTTGGCTCTTGTTGCCGACCATATTGTGGCTGGCGAGAACACTCGTATGAGTTTTCCTTTCCTTCAGCTGGGGCTGGTACCCGACTGGGGCTCTACCCAGTCACTGATCCGCAAAGCAGGATGGGGCACCGCCAAACGGCTTGTTCTGGATTGCGCCTCTCTCAAGGGTAGGGAATTGCTCGATCTGGGCTTGGTGGAGCAAGTCGTAGCAGACGACTCCGTGATGGATGTGGCTGCGGATAAGGCGCTGGAATTTTCCCGCCTCCCACGACTGGCCTTGCGGCAGTTCAAAGAAGCGATGAGGCGCTCGACACAAAACATCGATGCCGCTTTGGCAGCAGAAGAAGACGACCAGACCGCCTGCTTTCTCAGCGAGGAATTTAAGGAGGGCCTGAGCGCACTCCAACAAAAAAGAGCCCCCGACTTTTTCAGTGGTTCATCCGATGAGTGACGGGAAAGTAGCCACCCTGCAGAACTGGGTGGGAAAGTCGCACACCACCCACAGCGAGCTCCCTCTCTTTCAGACCGAAGCGCTCGCAGGCGCCATTGGCGCGACTGCAACGCCCAACGCAGGTGACCCACTCCCCCTGCCCTGGCACTGGTTATACTTTTTAGAGCCGGTCCGCCGGGACGGTACCGGCGAGGATGGGCACCCTCTCAAAGGCGGTTTTCTGCCTCCCGTTGCGCTGCCGCGACGCATGTGGGCGGCAGGTAAGCTAGAGGTCACGAAACCGCTAATCCTCGGGCTCGCTGCCGAAAAGGTGTCGGCCATCACTTCGGTCGAATCTAAAGACGGCCGCAGCGGCAAGCTGGTTTTTGTCAGCCTAAGGCACGAATTCAACCAGGCCGACGAACTGTGTATTACCGAGGAGCAAAACCTGGTTTATCGCGAGGCGCCTCAGGAGAGGACCGCGCTACCCGCAGGAAATATCATCGATAGCGAACCGCAATTCACCCGCAAGATAACGCCTGATCCCATCTTGCTGTTTCGCTTCTCGGCGCTCACCTACAACGCTCACCGCATTCACTACGACCGGCAATACGCAGTGAATGAAGAGCTGTACCCGGCGCTCGTAGTCCATGGGCCCCTGCTGGCCACCCTGCTCCTGAACTTGGCCTATGAAAACCTGCCCAACGCACGAATTGAGACGTTCTCGTTTCGCGCGGTGAGACCAACATTCGACAGCCACCCCATCACACTCTGCGGGAGACGCAGCGGTAACGAACTGCTGCTGTGGTCTGAAGACCACGAGGGCTATTGCTGCATGAGGGCGGAAGCGACCATAGGTTCTAGTCCGTCACGGGCAATAGCACTCGATTCCCGTTCATCCATTGCGGACCAAAGCGAGGCACATCGTCAGAGTCGATATCTCGCGACACAGGAGAACCGAACATGCAGCAGCTCACCATTCAGAACCTTAGTGACAGGGCATTAATATCAGACCAGCTTTATCGATACGCAAAGGGTCTGGACACGTGCAACTGGGACCTGGTCGCCTCTGTACTGACGGATCCCTTTCACCTAAAAGCTGAAATGCTGGATATCGATCGCAGAATATCTCCTCAGGAGTACATCGAGTTGGCGCCCGGTAAGTTCCTGCCGGGCTTCGACGGAACCGCTCACCTGAATACCAATCAATTGATTACCGTTGACGGAGATCAGGCACACATCGAGACCAGAATGTACGCCTGCCACTACATTAACCCTAGTGATAACACCCAGACCGACCAGCTGTCTGCACCAGCGAGTATCCATTGCAACATGCAAATGTTCTGGGAGGGTCGATTGACGCGGCAGCCAGACGGAAACTGGTTATTTCATGAAGTCCATATGGGCGTGACCGCCAGCGAGGGAAACTTGAGCGTCATGGAAACGGCTAGATCGCGGGTCAGAGCTTAATCACGACATCTAGGGTCACCCAAAAGAATCGTGGAAAAGCGCATTGTCACAGTATTCGGATCAACTGGTGCTCAGGGGGGCAGCATAGTCAGGGCGCTGCTCGATCAGAATCACTGGCAGGTGCGTGCAGTCACCAGAAATGCTGGAAGCCAAGCGTCACGTCGCTTGGCAGAAGCGGGCTGTGCTATTGCTGAGGCTGACTTAAATGCCCCCGCCACCGTGCGCGAGGCCTTGCAGGGAGCCTATGGCGTATTTGCTGTGGCCAATAGCGGGGATCCCGCCACGCGGATGGGTGAGTTCGAGCAGGGCAGGAACCTTGTGCTTGCGGCAAAGGACGCAGAAATCCAGCACTTCATTTGGTCAACCTTGCCTGACTACCATGCCCTTTCGGGTGGCAAATACGCTGTGCCTCATTTCACTGGAAAAGCTCGGGTTGATAGGGAGGTAACACTCGCTGGGTTTCGCCATCATACGTTTGTGGAAGCGCCGTTTTATTTTCAGAATTTTCTGACTGTCCATGCTCCGAGAAAAAACCCCAAAGGGCGTGACCTATGGCGTTACCCAGCCGATAAAGAAAAGTGCCGCTTCCCCTGTGGCGACATCACAGAGTTAGGCACCAT
>Ga0181585_10003814_pt1 | contig 13153 bp, 5 predicted proteins | sample 071ome_29_FD_132469 | JGI IMG/M metagenome (GOLD analysis project Ga0181585, IMG submission 132469) | Coastal salt marsh microbial communities from the Groves Creek Marsh, Skidaway Island, Georgia - 071407BT metaG (megahit assembly) | ecosystem: Environmental > Aquatic > Marine > Intertidal zone... | reverse complement strand
TGATGCAAGTGCTTATGATCACCCATCCTTTGTTCACAGTGCGAATCCCCGCAAGCAACCTTTTTTCACTCAAGCAGATTGGGTGACTAGTAATGGATCAAAGGTGATACTTAATATGCGGGGAGGTTATAAAATTGAAGCCGACCTGTCTTCTTTGAGCGCAAAACTACCCAACTCGGTAGACAGTATCCCATTTTCTTTTCATCGAAAACTCCACCATGAAACCACTGGAGAATTAATTGAAATTCCTTCCCAAGTAAATCCAAAGGCCCGATTTCATCTAATCCAGACTACCATTCCCACCTTTCTCGGTGATCGAGATTACACAGTGCCCAAAGCTGGGATGACGGTGGAGGGAATCGCTAAAAAATTTGGACTTAAGGATACAGTACTATCCAGTTACAACGGCTTTCCAATTGGTCACAAGTTTAAAGAGGGCGAAGAGGTTCAAATTCCCGGGAAAGGCTACCAACTTGGACAAGCTTGGTTTTTTATGGACCAAGAGGCCTTTGATAGCGTTTTGGTGCGGGGCTATTTTATGGAAAATCTAGACCCCAATTTTTTCGAGAAGATTTATTGCACAACTTGGGGTAAGGTTTACAAGATTCTGTCCAATTAGAGTAGTTTTTCTTTGTGAAACGCAAGATGCAAAAATATCTTGTATAATATACTACGCGACCTTAGATTTGTACCATTCCCTTATGAAGTCGATTAAATTTTCCCTCGTACTATTCTCTACACTTGGGCTACTTTCCGCTGTTGCCTACGCCATTCAAACAAAAGGTGCCATCATCATTGCGAGCATGGAGGGCGAGGTCACGGTAACCAACAATGAGACGGGCACCGCACTTTCCTCAGACAGAGTAAAGACCGGTGGCCTTATTTTTGACGGCCACACAGTTACTACAGGGCCTGGTGCCAAAGCTGTCCTTCTTTTCTCCTCAGGAACCATTACGACATTGAAGGCGGATTCTGTTTTGAATATCAAAAAATTCGCTCAGGAAAAATTTGATCCTAAGGCCGCAGGGAAGCTTGGGGATCGAAAAGATGAACCCAGTCCATCCGAAACGATCATCGATCTGAATCTTGGAGATATGGTTGTGGATGTGAAAAAGCTCAAAAAAGAATCCAGCTTCAATATTGATTCTCCTGTCGGAACTGCTGGTATTCGTGGAACTGTTCCAGCCATTCAAGTTTTGAAACTTCCCGATGGTGGATTTACTCAAAACACATCTATGCTTCGTGGGGAAATCGCGTTTACTCCCCGTGCAGGTGGCCCCGCTACCTTTCTGGGGCCAGGACAAAGCCTTTCTATTGGAATTGGTGCCAATGGGTTGATGCTTCCTGCCATGCTTGGCCGGGTCGATGCATCAGTTATGAAAGCGATCGAAGCTGAGGTGGAGCAAGCTGCTGCCGCGACCGGTGCGGCCCCTGCGGAGAGTGAGCCTGCCGGGGATACCCCACAAGGTGCCTCTGAAGAGGATGCTCCTTCGGAAGATGAATTGAATGAATCGGATGATGAAAGACAGGCATCCGCAAAGGGTTTAGATGACAATGGAACTGGAACTGAAGCTCTCGCTTTGGATAAAGCGGGTATTCTAGATCTGGATGATCCGGATCAGTTGGAGAAAGTCGATACTTATGTCGAGGTCGCAGGTGTACTTGCTGACTCATTTGACGAGAAAAGTTCGGGTCGTAGAAGTTCTGATAATGCGAAAGACGAAAGTACCTATATATCGGATCTGGTGACTAATTTTGACAATGTGGTCGATGTAACTTTGGAATCTGAGGCTTTAGGTTTGAAAGAAGATTCCAAAATTGCTGCTTTTGGAGAGAATTCTGAGCAGTCTTCCGACCTGTTAGCAGTACTTGGAGATGCTGATGAAATTGGAGCGAAAAGTGCAGAAAACATGGATGCCGTCTTCAGTAACCCTGACAAAGCAACCAACCTAAAGAAGGTTATTGATGCAGCCAAAGACGCCTTTGCCTCAGGCCGAAGAAATTCCGATGGAGACGATGAAGTTACCCAGGATGGTAGGGACACCATGACCGCAATGTTTCGTACTGCCGAGAAGGCCAACGAAGTTGCCGAAGTTGTTGCTTCAGCTGAAACTACCAAAAGTACCGATGCAGGTAAGGGTGAGAAGAAAGTTCTTGGTGTATTCAAAGTAGTCAAAAGCGTCGATAAAGCCGAACAGGATAAAAAGGCTGCCGAAGAGGCTGCAGCAGAAGCTGCTGCGGAAGCTGCTGCGAAAAAAGCGGCTGAAGAAGCTGCGGCCCAAAAAGCGGCTGAAGAGTATGCTGCTGCAATAGCAGCTGGAAATGCAGAAGAGATAGCAGCCAAAAAAGCTGCATCAGAGGCAGCTGCTAAGAAAAAAGCAGCGACTGATGATTATTCTGAAAAACTTGAGGCTATTGAGACAGCTTCTGACTCCACCACCGTGGACAACCTGCTTGCTGAATTTAATTCCGCACATGATGCAGATGTGGTTGCTACTCTTATTTCAGATGGATTGGATTTATCAGTCAATGCAGATTCCCGTAGAGCTGCAATTAAGGCCGAAGCATCTGCTGCGCAAAAAGAAAATGTGTTCGGCAATTTAGAAACTGTATCTGATTTAGCGGTTGCCTCAATTGAAGTTGAGGAACAAGCTGCGGCTGAAGCTGCAGCGGCTGAAGCCAAAAAACTTGCTTCTACCGACTATCAGGCAAAGCTTGCTGAGATTGAAGCCGCCGAATCAATTACTGATGTAGATAATATTGTCGCTGCTTTTAATAATTCTCACTCTGAAGCAAACAGAGATGGTTTAGATCTTTCCACATTGGCCGATGCGCAAAAAGAAATACTAAGTGCTTCTGAATCTGAGAGGGAAGCAAAGCTCGCAGCGGCTGCGGCTGCTAAAGCTGATGCAGAAGCACGGGCTCAAGCAAAAGCTGCTGCAGCAGAGCGTGCCAAGGCGGAGGCTGAAGCCAAGGCTGCTGATACCGGATTTGATAACATGATTGAAAATGCAGATCAAGCTAATGAGCTAAAGAAGATGGTCGACAAAAATGCCGAGATTGAGGCCGCAGCAGCGCAGGCTTTGGCAGAAGCAGAGCTATCAGGAGATGCTGAGGCAATTGCAGCGGCAAAAGCTGCAGCCGAAAACAAAGCGGATCTCGGAAGTCTTCTCAAAAATGCTGATAAAGCTAAAGATCTTGCTGATGTTTTGGATGCGGCTGAATCGCTAGACACGAGTGGAGATTCTTCCACCCTTACAGCATTACTTAAAAACCCTGAGGGTGCCTCAGAGATGAAAAAGATCGTGGCTGAATCAGCATTGACTGAGGGTAAGAAAAGAGCGGCTGCAGATTACCAGGCAAAACTTACCGAAATTGCCAATGCTGGAAGCCCGGAAGCTGTAGATGCGATTGTCAAAGCTTTTAATGATAACAATCTTGAAGAACATAGACTCGATCTTGATCTAACCACATTAGCGAATTCAAGAAAAACTTTCTTATCTGCCGATGGAGAAGCTGCTACAGCCGCCGCAGAAAAGGCTGCTGAAGAGGCTGCCGCCGCTGCTACAGCCGCCGCAGAAGCCGCTGCACAAGCTGCGGAGTCGGGTAAAGATCAGGATGCGCTTAAAGTGATGTTTACTGTTGTTAAATCAAGTGATGCTAAGAAAGTAGCTGCGAAGAAAGCAGCTGATGAAGCTGAAGCCGCTGGGGCTTTTATCCCTTTTGAAATTGAGGAATTGATCCTTGCTGCAGAGGATAAAGCAGTCTTAACTTCTTGGAAAACAACAGGTAGTGTAGATAATCAAGAATTTTCGGGAGAAAGCTTGAATCTATTACAAACCCTCATCGATAATCGTATTGAGGAGATTAATTCTAAAAATGTTCTGGAAAAGATCGATACTGTGGTTGATGTGGCCAAGAGCGTTCAAGATAATGGTGGAGGTACCAACCTCGATTCTATTTTGGACAATGCTGATAAAGCTGATGATCTTAAAGTTTTGGTGGATCAAGCAGTTACATCCGGTGGTACGGATGGGGCTGCCACCTTGCTTACCAATGTTTTGGACAATGCAGAGAAGGCAACAGAACTTAGTGAAGTTGTATCATCTGCAGCAGATGAAGGTGTGGATGTAACTCAATTCCTTGAAAATGCGAATGAGGCGGATTCGTTACTAAAAGCGAAGAAAGCTGCAGATGAAGTTGCCGCTCAGGCTGAGGAAGATGCCAGGAAAGCTATTGAGGAAGCCGGAGGTGGATTATCAGATGAAGAAATCGCAGCTCAGGTTAAGGCAGCGAAGAAAGCGGCCAAGAAGGAGGTGATGGAAACAGTTGCTGCCAATGCAGCGAATGCAGAGTCTGTGGCCACGGTTTTGGAAGCTGCTGAAGGTGCTGATGCCGAGACAAAAGCCGCACTTTTGCGTAATGCAGACCAAGCGGTGGCGATGGCTAATACCATTAACGAAGAGAAAGCCATTAAAAAGGCTGCCGAAGATAAAGCCGCTGAGGAAGCTGCGGCTGCAGAAGAAGCAGCAAAGGCTCTGGAACAACAATTGGCCAATGCATCGGCTGAGGAACAGACGAGAATCCAAGCAGAGATTGAACAAGTTAGGTTAAAGGCTGAGCAAAGAAGGTTAGCTGAGGAGAAATTTACTGAAGATCTTCGTACTGCTACTTCACTTGCACAAGTGGATGAGGCACTGAACACCTATAAACTCATCTTGGATGACGGCGAAGAAGTCCCTGAGACAATTTCAAACTTTGCAACTAGCCGAAAGAAAAACCTCAGTATCATTAGTGTTGCTAAACAAATGGATACTAAGAAGCAGGAAGCAAAAGCAGTTGCAGCCAAAGCAGAGCAGGCATCTGTATCTACAGAATTTCGTGAAGCTGCTCAGACAAAGGAAAGCATAAATGAATTAAAAACTCTACTTTCTGATAATCTTCCTGATGCAATAACCGATTCTGATCTCAAAAATAAAATCTTTAGAGCTAAAACCGAAGATAAAGTTCGAGAGTTACTTGTTGATTATGATCCTGATGTCATAAATTCTGCAGTGGATCATTGGATGATTGTATTTCCAGTCAAAGAGGAGATAAATGCCGCACTTGCCTTTGCCAGTATCGAAGTTATGGCCGAAGTCGCCGCTTCAACCGCTGCAGTTGCTGAGGTTGTGGTCGTTGATGATGGTCTTTCCCAGGAAGCCCAAGATGCGATATCGCAAGCTCAGGAAGACATAGATTTTGCAGAAACTACTGATGAAGTTGATGCAATCCTTGCCTCTTTGGAAAGTTTAGAAATCAGCATACCGGATGGAATTACATCAGTTGCTGTATCGAAGAAAAAAAGTATCACCGCCTTGAATGCTGTTTTAGATAATGCAGAACAGGCTGCACAAGTTGCCGTACTTTTAGAAAGTGAAGATTCCTCATCAGAAGGTGGAATTTTTGATAGTTTAAGCAGTGGAGGAGACGACTTTGACTTTGATGAAGTTATTGCTTCAGGGGCATTAGGTACATTGCAAGGCCAACGATTCGAAGACCTTAGTTTGAACTTCGAGGAATTTTATTTAGTCGATTCATCAAACCAGCAAACTGTTGAAATCGATACAGTTACCAGCCTTGGCGATCTGGGTGAAGAATATTTAGCCGGCGTTCAAAATGTTAAAGATGCTGATGGTGGAAATGTTTACCAACTCACGGCAGAGCAGGTAAATACCCTAACTGGTTCTACCGATGCTGTTGAGGGTATTTATTCGTTTAGTGAATCTACAGATCCGGATACTGGTTTGGCTACTGGCGTTGCTATTTCTTCTGCATCCAAGAAATTAGGTGTTAAGGACACATCGTTAGAAGGGGCTCAAGATTACACTAGTTTTGCAGTAGAACCAGAAAGGGCAGGGGATGTTCTTTTTATCTTGGACAGTCCAGCTGTTAAAATATTGGAAACCGACTCCGCTGAAGAGATTGCAAAAAAAGATGATTTACGCAGTGCATTCCTTCAAAATTCCGACCAACTGGACAATCTTCTAGAACTAAACAAAGTGATCGGGGGGGATCAGAAAAAAGTTGAAACTGCATTTGCTCACATTGGTTCCCTAGAAGACCTTGTGGTGATATCTAATAAACTCAGGTTTGATGAATCAAAATTAAATCAAATCTATGACCACTTGGATAATGCAGAAATAGACGATGCTACCAAGTCAGCGGATCTTTCTTATTATCGATCGCTGACTGAAAAGTTATTCACTACACCGAAAAAGCTGAATGCTGTTTTTGAGAATGTGGATAAGCTCGAAGTTTTAGATGACTTAACTAATCGCTTGGACAAAAATGCTGAAGGACTCGTTGAGGAAAAAGGGCAATTAAACTTCCTTTTCAATAATTTGGATAAGTCGGATGATATTCTTTCCATTGTGAACCGGTTTGAAGGCGTAAAAAGAGATACAGTACTTCGTGATATTGGAAAGTTAGTAACAACGAACCCATCCCATCGAGACATTATTTTTGCCAATCCAAGCCAAGCGAGTTCACTTCGTAAATTGTCCGAGGAATTCAAGTTTGAACCAGCCCGTTTGGAAATAATATTTGAGTTTGCTGACAAGGCTGATGCTTTTCTATCAGTCCTTAATGATCTCAAAGGGGATGATGGAACGGGAAGCTTTACGGTTTTATTTAGTGACACTGTAGCTACGATGGAGAACCAAGGGCTTGCCAAATTGAAAGCTGAATATCCCGAAAAATATTGGTCTGTTTTTGACGAAAATAAAGAAATTGCCGCAGAAATTGCCGCGACTGCATCTAAGTTCAAAGACGACGAAGCAAAGTTGGCACTCGTCTTCGAGAATTTGGATCAACTTGGAAAAATTAACGATTTTGCCAACGAGTTCGGGGGCTATGAAATTGTTACGGATGAGGATGGCAAAGAAACGGAAATTTTTACCTATGACGATACCGTAATCTCCATATTTTTTGACAATATCGGAGACCTTAGTGACCTCATTGAATTCAAAACGATTGGTGAAAGAGTTGGCATTCCCGGTGGCGTTGCAATGACGATTTTCGCTGCAGAGTCTGGCTACCTCAATCTAGGTAAATTAGACGAGGAATTTTTGGGTAATCTTTACAATACTGGAGTAGACCTTCTTGAAATCCCACTAGTCTTAGCTGAGGAATTGCAAAAAATCTCTCTCACCGCTGCCGAACTTAAACAGGTTGTTTCCGATCTTATACTCGGTCCCAGCGAAAATGCACCTGATTCAAGCCCCAGTGAAGAACAACAAGATAGTCCAGAATTTGCGACTTTATCCTTTCTCCTGGATCACGATTTCGAAGGTAAAATAGACAAAGATCTAGTCATCTCTGCTGAACTTGCCTTTGCGAGTAAGTTTTTTACAGAGGCCCTTGAAGTATATGATGCACTTTCTGCTCTTTCTGAAGACCAGTCTGACTACCTGCCCAGCGATAGCGACATCGTCAATTCTTTGGAGGAGGCGGTTCAACGCAGAAACAATCAGGTGGATAATTCCGAAGGAACGAATCCATCCCTCGACAATTCCGTTAGTGAATCTGTTGGGGTTTTGGGTGGGAGGAAGATTGCTTTTGGTGCAGGTGAGTACGATCTATCGCTCCTTGCCTTTGATAATCTCCTTGTCGCATCTACTGACCTTATTTCTTTGAGCGGTTCGATCACCTTTGATTCCGGAGAAAACGACATACGCAACGAATTAATCCTGCTTTCTGCTGGCGGTATTGCATTTGACCCCTCAACCTCTGTCGAGTTTACAGGAGAATCTCTTGGCTTTGGTTCTTTTAACTCTATGGAAATTATTGATGTTGATCTTTACGCGGAGGATGAAATATCCGCCCGTTCACTGGATTCTTTGGTAATCAAAAATTCTGACATGGCCACCAGCGGACATGGTTCTGACTTTGTCCACTTGCTTGCTTACAATGAGCTCGCCGTAGATAACTTGAGGTTTTCCGAGCAAATCAAACAAATCACAATGGAGGCAATGACAATTAATTTATACAATTTAAATTTCCCTAGTGGCTCAATGGTAAAGCTTAACTCACAATTTGGTGGCATCGATGGTAAGTACCCGAACTTTGGGCCATCAATTCCTGCTCACCAGCGTTTGGGAAGAGTCAATTTTGTGGAAAATATTAGATACTCATCGAATCCTATCATGGATCGTCCCAGTTTCGATCAATTCGGACAAAATGTTTCAATTGGCAAGTTAGGGCAGTAAACTTTTAGTTTCTTTTTTCTTAATCATCAGTATTCTCAGAGCATTCTCTGCTTGTAGCATATGCTTTATCGATTACTGACCTCCGTCTTTTTCTGGATGCTCTCATTCGTTTGCTTTGCTGCGAGCGAAGCAACTCATCTTTCCAACATTGGTGATGTCAAGTTAGTCAATCTTAGAAAACAAGAGCCTTCACTTGCCGATGCCTTTAGAAATACCTCCGAAAACATAGAAACTCTCGGTTTTGCCAAAGAAGAAGTCTATTACTTGGCTCCACCGAAAAAGGAAGTACATGCTGGCTTAAGTAAAACCCTTACTTCAGAGCAAGTTTCTAGCCCTTCACTTTTCAATGGTACTGAGGGTGAAGATGCATCTACTGGATCTGATGCAGCAGAGACTCCTAAGGGTGGCTTCAATAGAACCCCCTCGCTTCCTAAAATTACTCCTGCTCCTCCTCAAACTCGTGCTTCCACATCTGCCGATGTGCGAGTTCATGACAAAATTAATCCGCCTCAGTCTCGCCGAGTCATTGTTACGGATAAGTCTCAGTTGACTTCAGTTAAACCGATTGCCGAAGAGGTGTTTATCGAGAAGGATGAACCTTTAGCTCAACTGCCCACACCACAAAATATCAATGTTGATCCCCCTAAGGTTGTACTGGCCAGCCAAGAGGGTTCAGGTAACAAGAACTCGTTGAATGTGGAGAAGAAGGTACTTCCACATAAGGTAACACCTGATTCACCACAAACTCGTGCTACGCCTGTATCCGATGAGCTTGCCTTGAATAAAATTAATTCACCTCAGTCTCGCAGCTCCATCGTTGCGGAAAAGCCACAATCTCCAGCAATAAAACCTGTAGGAAACGAGGTTCTTGTAGAAGAGAAAGCACCCTTATCGAGCGAAGAAAGTTCAAACTTAGAGATTTCTCTTCAAGGCGATGAGATGAATAATGATGTTTTGCCCTTTCTTACTTCTGACTTTTTTGCAGGCTCACTAGCCAATGCCACTACTGAAGAGGACCCCATGGGTACACAAAGGCTTCTTCAAGTTAAGAATTCTCGATTTTCCCCATCCCTCCTCATGGGTACTTCATTCAAACATACCTCCAACCCAGATAAGGCAGAAGACCCACAAAGAAAAAATTCCACTACATTGGACTTATCTGTAGGGCTTAACCTTGGTCTTGGGGAATATGCAGTGGGGGACTATTTTGTCTGTGCTCCTGCTGCATCGTTGATGCAAATGAGGACCTACAACGATCCCCTCCAAAAATTTGACAAAGATATGAGAGTGTATGATGCCGATGTTTTTATTGCCGGTTTAACCGCTCCCTTAGTTTTACCCAATGACTTTACTGTAACCCTTTCTCACTCCTATGTTGCCCCCAGTACCTTTCGTGGCGGTCGAAATATGATTTCATATTCCAATACTCCATCTATCACGCTAACCAAGAACCTGCCCCTTGATACTGGCGGTATGCTCATTTTGGTTGCAGGGCTGAGCTACACCTTTTCAAGCGGGGATACCTTAGAGGAACAAATATCAAGCGGGGATACCTTAGAGGAACAAATAGCGAATCAAAGATATTTCAACTTTCTCAAAGCTGTCATGGAACAGAGTGGTTCATCACCGTCAGCTGATTATCCTGCCAATCTTCAGGATGGTTACTCTATTACGCTCTCTGCCTCTTACATCTACCAATATAGTGAAAAACTTTCCATCGTTCCATCGATTTCCTATCAAAGCTTTTCCTTCACCGAAGGTTTAAACTCTGGCAGGATTGATAAAACAGTGAATCTTGGTTTGAGTGCATCCTATCTTTATTCTGAATGGCTAAGTTTTTCACTTCTTGGAAATTACACCACCAAATCGAGCAACGACATAAACACCCCTGAGTTTGATGACTTTATATTTGGTGGGGGAATCAATGTAAATCACGCCTTCTAATTGACTCGGCTGGAGTCTTTATTTTGTTTAGCGGGTGTGAGCCCAATTAAACCTCTAAAAATTCCTCTCCTTTTATTATTATTAGCCCATGCTGCGGTGAGGGCTTCTCCGGTTGAATCAGTGGAGGAGGTGTATCGTTATGGTATGCAATTGCTTGAGGAAGAAGAATACGACGGGGCACTTTTCGAGCTAAACAAGGCGATGGGCATGCTTAAGCACAAGTATTCCAACCCCCTGCGTGCAGAGGTGGAAAAACAAATCCGGATTACTCAGGGTAAAATTGTGGTTTCCCGCTATGCCCGGAAGGACAAGGCTGAAAAGAAAGAGGAGGGTAGTGGTCTCCTGCCCCTCAATAAGGAGGCGGAGGATTTCCGGGTCCAGCAGGTTTTCGGTAAGGTGCTTGCCCGTAATCTTTGGGAGAACCGGGACACCCTTTCTATCAATATGCCTCTGGGGAAAGGCCGCACAGTTACGGTGATGCCCCGTGCAGGAATTGAGATTGAGGAGTCTCGCTCGAGGGCCTTCTCATTACGCTGTGTTCAGGCAGCTAGCTTTACCTTGGTTGGGCCGAGCCAACTCCAGTTACATTCAGGTTCTTATGCCATTAGTTCGCAAACCGCAGTCACTTCGCTAAGGGTATCTTCGACCTTAACTGATCTTACTCTGAGTTCTGACCATCCATATGCATTGATGGCTGGCGTGACAACTAATGGAGGAATGAAGGTGATCTGCCTGCTCGGCAAAATCGCCCTTTCGGTTGACGGAAAGTCAGAAAATCTTATGCCCGGGGAACTCGTCTTTGCCTTGCCTGATGGGTTTAGCCGCAAAATGAATGTCGAGCTGAGCACTTTGATTGTTACATCCAATCTGCTAACTGATTTTCCTGCCCCGCCCGTTTATCATGCCAAACTTAGGCAGCAGGCCATGCTCCAAGCGATGCGAACTAAAAAGAAGTTTCGTACGGTGGTGGGCGATGTGAAGGGTCGCGAAAATTTCGAGTTAAAAATTCTAGAGGAGGGCAACCTTTAGATTGCTTCCTCCCTTCCTGCCGTCATGAGCTTGGCGAGATATCTCGGCGGAGGAGGGAATAGGATTTTATTATCTGCATGCTTTCTCTTTTGCGGGTGTGTTTCTACCCATTATGACCGCACGGAAAACTTTCAGTTCTTGTGGAAGGTCGGAGACCTGAATCAGGCAGGTCAGGAGGCAGCGAGGCTGGCAAAGGACGGACCCAAGAGGGATCGGTTGCTCTATTATCTTGAACAGGGGGCGGTTGCCCGGATGCAGTCGGATCCAAGCAATAGCATAGGTGCATTGAATGGAGCCGCTCTTGAATATGACCGTTGGTTTGGCCCCCATCTGCGTACCCAGACCCGAGTGTCCGATGAATTTATTTCCACCCTCGGTTTCGCAGAGTTAAAACCTTACAAATCGAGGATTTATGAGCGTGTGATGTTGCGCACCTATCAGGCCCATAATTATTTGCTTAACGGAGACGCTGGGCGGGCACGGGCAGAAATTTTTAAGACCAGGCAGGCGATTGCTGACTCGAAGGACCTCTGGGCAAAGGAGCTGGAAGCGGCCCGAGAACAGAGTGAAAAACGCCAGGTCGATCTGTCCCGTACCCTATCTTCCCAACAGGGTGGCTCGGAGTTGTTAACCGAACGGGGAAAAATCCGTGCCCTGATTCCGCCCAATCTTCCCCAATTTGTAAACCCAGCTGCCCTTTACATGGAAGCCCTCTATTTCTTGCATGGTGCCACTCAGCGGGAGGACTTTGCTAAGGCCGCCCATTCCCTCAGGCAACTCGTGGGCATCCATCCCCAAAACCAATGGATTCGGGAAGACTACCAACTTGCACAGTCGGGCAGGGTGCAGCAAGAGGCATCCACCTATGTATTCTTTGAAACTGGGCGGGCCCCTGTCCGTTTGGAAAGGCGTTTTGATCTGCCCCTGTTCTTTTTCTCCGCCACTTCCCGCATCCCCTATCTCGGCATCGCGTTTCCCACTCTGCACACCAATGAACAGTTTCTTGCCGATCTTGATGTCATGGCACAGGGCGATCCAAAGAATGGGGTTTCTACCGAATTGCTCGCGGACATGGATGCGATAGTCGCCCAGGAGTTTGATCAGTACTTTGATATCGAATTGAGCAAGGCCATCGCCGGGACTCTTGCGAAAGGGGGTCTGCAGTACCTTGCCACTAATTCCGTTCGTTCTGAAAATGAGCTGACCCGGGCAGTGGTGGGGGCCGGTGCTGGAATGCTCGCCCAGATTACTACCCGTGCTGACCTGCGATCTTGGAGCACCCTGCCCAAGCAGATCCGATTTTGCAAAGTACCCACTCCGCAAGATCAGAAGTTGACCTTGCAGGGAACCGGTACGACATTATCCACTGAAGTGTATTTACCCAGCCAGAAAGTTAACCTCGTGTGGGTGCGCAGTGTGTCCGCATACACCCCCCTGCGGGTGGTGGGTATTTGTTCCCTCTCCCGACCCTAAGCAATATGATCAATACTTATCTATCCCAGTCCCTGAGTTATGGATTTCTCGCCCTGCTGTTTCTTTTGGGTGCCTGTTCCCACAATGGAAAAGTTGGCACCGTAAGCAAACAAGATCCCCAGGACCAAAGTCCCGAACCCGAAATCAAAAAAGTGGAGTTTGGAGGAGGCTTGGATAAGGCTTTTGAGGTGGTGCGGATTACTCAAGGCAAGATGGACGGAGATTTATTGCGCATCCAGGTGGAGCTAAAAAATATTTCTTCCCGTGGGGTCAAGTGCACCCACCGGCTGGAGTGGTTGGACGGTGAGGGCTTTTTAGTCAAAGACACCTCCCTGGTGTGGAAAGCCTTGATGGTTCGTCCCGGGGAGTCCAAGATGATCGAGTCCATTTCCACCCGTGCGGGAGTCACCGCATTCCGACTGAAAATCCAACCTGCCAAGAACCGATGAAATCCTTGT
>Ga0181585_10003798_pt1 | contig 13180 bp, 3 predicted proteins | sample 071ome_29_FD_132469 | JGI IMG/M metagenome (GOLD analysis project Ga0181585, IMG submission 132469) | Coastal salt marsh microbial communities from the Groves Creek Marsh, Skidaway Island, Georgia - 071407BT metaG (megahit assembly) | ecosystem: Environmental > Aquatic > Marine > Intertidal zone... | reverse complement strand
TTTTTGCTGTGGATTATTAGTCCCAATACCTACATTACCACTTGTATCTAGTAGTAATTGAGGAGAATTATATGTTTCTGCATTATTTGATGTGTCTCCTGCTTTTAGTGATAATTCACCATCACTAGTAATATTACCCCATCCTGCGTCACCTCCAAAATAAAGTGAAGCATAATTTGTTCTTTTTATTTTAAGAAGAGCATTTGCACTTGTTGATTCAATATGTAATAAGTTTGAAACTGTGTCTGTCCCAATACCAATATTACCAGTGTTGTAATAAATGTTATTGCTATTTGTAGAGCTTTCTTCCCACCCAGCTCCAGAACCACCAATAGGTATCCAACTTGTTGTAGCACTGTCATAACGATGTATTGTATTATCACTAGTTTGAACTACTATTTGTTTATCGTATTTTTTACTTAAGCCAAGATCCAATAATGAATTTTTAAAATCGATCTGTTTTGTAACACCTTTTCGACCTATATATTTATAAAAACTGAAAACCGGTTTATTAGTTGTCCCATTACACAAACTACTACTGTAATCTGGAAAGAAAATTACACCATTTTTTAAATCATAAAGCCAATTTCCTCCTGTTGAATCTTGACCTAATTCATTTGGAGCATTTGAATCCGCGCTAATAAAAGATTCAGTATAAAGCGTATATGGATAAATTTTATCACCAGAACCGCTCCATTTTGTATTAAATTGTAAACCATCTGTTAATATATTATTACCTTCTGTATCTAACGCATAGTATGAATTATTTGAACTATTTGGGACAGGTGTTAATATTAATCTGTGATATTGACGAATAACACCCGTTGAATCTTCTTTAATATATCCACCTGTTGCTAATTGTGTAGAAGAAACGTTAACATCGACAAGATTAGGTGTAACACTAAAAGATGGGTTGGATGGAATTTCATCTAAAAGAATTTCTTCTCCATTTACATAATTATTATATTTAACACTTGTTTCTTGAAACCATGGCGTAGATTCTTTAGTTGATGGAAAACCTAAAGAACTTTTAAATAAAACATTAACTTGTTCTGCTACATTTAAATTTGAGTCTTCAAGAACTATAGACATATATAATAATTATAGTTATTTTTTTTATTATTTAATTTAATGAAACGGAATTTTTTAATCCCAAAAATAAATAGATTGTATCATTTCCATTATTAATATCAAGCATAGGTCCCCATGATGTACTACTTGCAGATGGATCACTCGCAGGATATCTACAACCATATGCAGCTTTAGAACCACCATTCGCCATAGAATCATAAGAAATATTTGAAGCTTTACCATACCATAAATCAGTTGTTTTAACATTTCTACCTAAATTACCTATACGTGCTGCACTACTTACAGTTTGTTGGACGAAAGCAACCACATCAGTATTATCTGGATCACGTATTTTATTTACAGTTCCAGAACTGAAACCTTTTCCTATTAAATAAGAATATACATCATAATAATATGTAATTGTTCCAGCAATATTTGTATTTGATTTATTACTCATTGATAATTTGAAAACAATCCACTTATAACCACTATTGCTAGCTGCAACAGTTCCATCTAAAGCATAAGAAGTTGTTCCTGCACTATATTGACTACCAGTTGTAACAACAGAATTCCACTCATAATTATTCACATTGGGATATGTAATACTTGCATTTGTTCTAAAGGCACCTTTATAATAAAGTAAAGTCCAATTCTTAGGAATTTTCTGATGTTCACTATCACTATTTGATATTGTATATTGTGTTACTTCAATACCACCAACATCACTACCTAATTTTACTATATTATTTGTACTATCACTAATTTCATAGAAATCTGTTGCTGATAGTTTTCTGTTAATTGAACTTCCTCCATAGCTATTATATGAATCTCTATCAAAATGATGATCTACAGTAAAATTTTTATCTGCATTGAAAGATCCTCTTAAAGAATATAATTGTTCGGATGATGTAAGTGTTGTCCCATTTTCGTTTTGAATACCAAGTGAATCATTATAATAAGCAGCGTGATAATAACTGCTAGTTGCAGTTGCAAATTCACTCGATGTATACGTGTATGAACCTGTTGTATTTATAGCTTTATTATTAATGCCGGAAATACTACTGGTAGTTCGTGCTAGATATATATATTTATCTGTGGGTTTATTGATTTTGGTTATATTACTTACTCTAGCTATTCTACGATCACCTTTAATATATTGATATTGTGAGTTAATATTATTATATGTCCTTTCAAAATCAATATTTACTGTTTTAACACTTGGAATACCCATAGTATATATTACACTTTGAACTGTAGCTGTTGTTGTTGAATTTGTAGATGTGGGGTCATTTGAAATAGTATCTACATATACATTCCTTGCGGATGGAAGATTATTTGAGCCACCAACATTGCTATGTCTAATATATTTATATTGAATAGTATGAGGAGTGGATTGTGCTGCGCCTATATGTGTAAGAACATTTGAATATGAAACAGAATTTAATGAAAATGTGCCTCTAATTCTAAAACCACGACGAGATGTTGTAGTCCATATATCTTGCTGGCTAGGACTATCAAAAAAGTTATATGTGTTACCATTACTACTAACACGTGTAGCTGTTCCAGCATTACTATTGGTCGTATTAAACCCATGGAATGATACATGTTGTTTTAGTTGACCGTCTACATAACATTCTACTTTAACTAAGTCTTGAATATTATCTACCCATTTACCATAACCAACAATTTCACTTTGTTGTGTGCTTCCGTATGGTTTTGTAATTTGAATTGTTTGATTGGATGTTGATGATGGGTTTAAATTATATAATGATGACGCAGAATTAATGTAAACAACACTTGAACCATTTGTACCATCTAAATTAGGAGAGGATACAGAAACAGTATTATTAATTCCGAGATTTACACTTGTGTTTGAGTAACCATTATCTTCAGGTAATCTCAAAAATTCTGATATTTTTTGGCTGCTAAATGCTGAATATCCATCCTTAATATTATTTTTAACTTGAACTTTATAGTTATATTTTGTTCCTGCTCTAAGACTATTTAAAGTAATAGGAAAGGAAATATCCTTTGCTCTATTAGATACACTTTCAGTATCAGTATTTTCTGTAGTATTTAATGCATATATAGAACTAGAAAGTGTTTCATTTTCACTATATTTACTTATAGCACTAATAATTGTAGCTTGAGAAGCTGGTCTACCAATTTCTGTGGCTGATACATTGTAATTGTATACTAATTGATTATCTGATGATATAGAATTTTCTGAAACGAAATCTGGTGCAGGAGGTACTTCTGGTTCTTGAAACTGTACTCCTTCGAATATTAAGGCACGATTTTCTACAGTAGGATAGTCTTCAGCGTGATTTATTCCATATATTCTAATATCAAAAGGATCAGTTTTACTAAGAATATTTAATATATTACTACTATTTGCATTTGATGGAGGGGTTTTTGTTAAGGTTTTTCTTTTATATGCTTCAGTATTATAATCATCCGTATCAGATGTTAGATTAAAAATGTAATATTGTATCCATTCATTAGAATTTGTAAGTGGAGAATCAACATTACCAGATATATCTATTCTAATTTGATTTATAAATGGAAGATTTTGATTTTTTGCAAACTCTTTAAAATTTAATTTGGCTAATATTGTTGATGTTTGGTTGGCTAAAATATCATCATAAGACCAATTTAATACAATATCCGCAGCTGTAATAACAGGATCTCCATTTTTTTTAAATTTTGCAGGTTGCTGAGTTAAAATATCGAAAAATGTTTGACTACTATTATTTACAGTTGCTGAAATTCCTTCACTTGATGATGTATTTGCAACTGGTTCCCATTTTGAAGTTGTTGAATTATACTGTAAAATATCCCCGTTATTAGGAACTGATGAATCTACATTTGTAATATCACTAATGTTGCTAATTGTTGAATTATTAATTAAATCAGATACTGAAGATCCATTAATATTTACTGTTGTAAAATTAGCAGTTGTTCCTGAAATATCTTTAATTAATAAATCAGTTGTAGACGAAATGGCGTCTTGTTTTGCAGCTATTTGATTAGTAATTGTGGTTGAAAAATTAGCATCATCGTTTAACGCAGCAGCAAGTTCATTTAAGGTATTTAATGTTTCAGGTGCCGAATCTACTAAATTAGAAATTGAATTAGTAATTGAAGTGGTGACTTCGCTTTGTGTAACAAAACCAGCACCATTTGTAAGTTGATTATTATTTGTGGGAATGGTTGGTTTATTTGTTAAGTCATTATAAGATCCAGAAAATCCAGAAGAGGTAATTGCATTACCTCCTACATTTAAAGATGTAAAATTTGCTATACCACCTGTAACATTAGAACATAATATATCACCGTCTACACGGAGATTATCATTAATATCTACATTTGCTCCAGTAGATTCTATTTCAATTCCATTTGTTATATTTAATTTACTTTTTATATTAATAGTTCCATTATTTGTAGATTGAAGTTCTACGTTACCATTTGCATAAAGCTGTACATTATTATTCGAACCAAGCATCAAATTCCCGGTTCCAAGAGATTCTAATTTTAATACACCGCTACCTGTTGTATTAATTGTTAAATTTTGATTAGGGTCGGTTTCTAATTTTAAAGTATCGGATTCATTATGAAGAATTTTGGTTTTTGTTCCATCACCGTTATCCATATAAAGAGAGTTTTGACTGATAATCAACTCATCTGTATATAAATTATTAAAACTAGCATCTGTGCCTTGTAAATGCCCGGTCATTGTAATATTTTTTATAGTAATATCGCTTGTTGTTGTAATAATATCTTGTTTTGATGCTAGTTGATTTGTAATAGTTGTGGAAAAATTAGCATCGTCACCTAAAGCAGCTGCTAATTCATTAAGAGTGTCTAAGGTAGATGGTGATGAATCCACTAAGTCACTTATAGCTGTTTTAACAAAAGCAGTTGTTGCTATCTGCGTTGTATTTGTTGTTGAAGAAGCAGTTGGGGCGGTTGGAACACCTGTTAAAACAGTATTACTGGATGATGCCTTGCTATCTAATGCTGCTTGTAGTCCAGACGTTTTTGCGATTGTCAGACTAGAGTCGGTAATTGATTCTAAAATACCCCCATCGTCATTAATATCATCACTTTTAAATATTTGATCTATGGGTAGTGGCGTTCCTTTAGCAGCGGAATATGCTTCCCAGTCATAAAGAGTAAAATCATCAATTGTTGAACTAGGATCTTTTCCTAAAATAGTTTTTGCATCTTCGAGAGAAGCTCCTGGTATATTATTTATTATACCGGATGGTATTGAAGTTTTCTGTAATTTTCTAAAACGCATTTTTCCATCACTAACTTCTATTTTATGGTTTTCGCCAACCCATAATGAATTATTAGATAGGAAAAGATGTCTAATTTTATATTCGGCGCTTCCTAAATCATATGTAGAATTTGTTGTTGGTATTATATGACCGTTCATTTTACCGCTAGAGTTAAATGGCGCGGAGCTAGATGAACTAGAAACTGTACCTGGTTCCCATAAACTATTGGAAGAATTCCAAATTAATGCCTGACCGTTAGAGGTTGTTGTTGTGTTAAAACTCACATCACTTAAATCATTAATAGATGATGTATTTAAATCAACTGTACCTGAACTACTTCCACCTGATGATGTTGCTGAAATGGTATTACCAGTAATAGTTATATTAGAACCTGCAACAAGTGTGGCTTGTTTTGCATCTAATTGAGTTTGAATTCCACTTGTTACACCATCCAAATATCCAAATTCAGTATTAGAAACTGTTCCATCATGTATTAAGTTTGCATTCAATCTTGATGTACTAGATATTAGATCTTGTTTAAGTGCTAATTCAGTTTGAGTTACAAATCCAGAATCATTAGTTAAATCACTAACTTTTGTTGGAACAGATGTAATAGTAGCATAATTACTAGATGCGTCTGCTATTGATAATTTACTTGCGAGTTGATTTGTAATAGTTGTGGAAAAATTAGCATCATCACCTAAAGCAGCCGCTAATTCATTAAGAGTATCTAATGTTGAAGGTGAAGAGTCAATTAAGTCACTTATAGCAGTTTTAACAAAAGCAGTTGTTGCTATCTGCGTTGTATTTGTTGTTGAAGAAGCAGTTGGGGCGGTTGGAACACCTGTTAAATTTGGATTTAGTAATGGAGCTTTTAAATTTAGTGCTGTTAATAACCCAGTTATATTAGATATTGCTATTGGTAATTTTGCTAAAAGTTCTGGGGATGTTAATTTATCAATTTTACCATTACTTATAAATAAAAAATTATCATCCAATCCTGATAAATTATTTATATTTACATCAGACAACTCTACAAATTTACCAGCCTCTACGAATTCAGTCTCTGTAATACGCTGACCTTCATTATTTAATTTAATTCTACCTTTCCCTAATTCAATCTTTTTTCCAACAGATGTGGGGTCTATATCATCATCATCTTTACCTTTAATTCTAAGTTGAAATGAATAGTTTGTAATTGTATTATCTGTATCATCTTCACTAGTTTCAATACCAATCGAAATTCTATCTCCTGTTTGGTTTGGTTGTTCGAAAAAAATAGTATTATTACCAACATATATGTCCTTCCACGCATTGCCCGCACTTCCTAAACTATATGTTAAATTACTATCTGGAATAATGTTACCTTTCACATTTATATTTCCACTAACATCTAATGTCTCACTAGGATTATTGATCCCACCTAAACCTAATTTTTTATTTTTTGATACAAGTGTCCTGTAGACATCAGTCATTATATATATTATTTACTTTAAAATAAAAAATATATTCAAAATTATTTTATAAAATTATTTTAATTATAATTAAATATTCGCATCATATAAACGTTTCTCAATTGCTTCAAGGCGATCTTGTAGTGTTTGATTTTGTAACTTTATTATATTAATTTCTGTCTTTAATTCTTGATTTTCTAATTTAATTAATTCTAAATCATTTTTATTACTTTTAATTTCAAGTGAATTTTCAGAAATATCTATTAATTGTTGCTGTTGTATTCTATCTATTTCTTGTGTTGCTGAAAAATTAATAGTATAAAGTTTATTTTTGTTTAAAATATGAAAATCATATACATGTTTTCCATAAAGAAATACATAATTCCATGATTGATCGAATATGAAACTTTTTGGATCATCTTCTAGAGTATATGTTTCTTTCGTACATTCATCATTTCCTGATATATCATTTGACATGTAAAATTTATAAAATGTTCCTCCACTAACATCTTCCAAATCAGGAATAGTAAGTTTAAATTTGTTATCACTTCCATCAATAATTTGACTCCATTGTGGATTATCTATAAGACGCATTTCATTAGGAATTGTATCTATTTTAAGGTTCACAGCATCAGAAAATTGTTCTGCTACTTGTTGTGCTATAAATCCATATGTTATACCTGTTCCTCTTGATACTTCATCTTTATATTTATATGTTACAACTTTAATATTTCTTAATCGTTCAAGAGATGTTGAGTCATTTATTTCTATTATATCTTTTTTTATTCTTTCATCACTAGAAAAATATAGATAGGTGGTCATAATACTTTTTTCAGCTCTAATTCCTATAGAACTGCCGGTGCCTCCATTATTTCCACCATCTGCTTCATTTGGATATCGTGCATGAACGGTATAATAATTAGCTGCTTGATCTGTAGTCTTCTTATCACCTCCTAAACGATAAATTCTATTATAAATATCATAGTCTGTTACATGTTCATATGTTACTGTAGCATTTCCTCCCCAAACATATAATGGGTATCCACCATCAGCTCCATGATTAGGAGGTGGCCCACCTAAAGTTACATTTTTCTTTGTAACTCCATTTGCGCTATTTATTATTAGCCCATGTGTTGTATTATAACAATCTAAATCTGCGCCATCTAGACGAATATTACCGGTTACGTGAAGTTTTTGCTGTGGATTATTAGTCCCAATACCTACATTACCACTTGTATCTAGTAGTAATTGAGGTGAATTGTATGTTTCTGCATTATTTGTAGTGTCTCCTGCTTTTAGTGATAAATTACCATCACTAGTAATATTACCCCATCCTGCGTGACCTCCAAAATAAAGTGAAGCATAATTTGTTCTTTTTATTTTAAGAAGAGCATTTTCACTCGTTGATTCAATATGTAATAAGTTTGAAACGGTGTCTGTCCCAATACCAATACTACCAGTATTGTAATAAATGTTATTGCTATTAGATTGATTCCAAAGACCTGGACTAGCGCTAATTTCACCATCAATTACTGTAAGTCCTGTACCTACTTGTACTACACCTTTTGATATAGTTGTAGCTGAGGGTATAGATATAGTCCCGTCATCCACGTTTACATTACTACCTGCTTGTACTACACCTTTTGATGTAGTTGTAGCTGGGGGTATAGATATAATACCTTCATTTATAGAAATATTTCCATTATTAGATATTTTTACAAAGCCAAACTCACTAGTACTCGCCTTTAATACAGTTCTAATATCAACATCATCTTTTTTTAGTGTACCATTATAATTTATATCACCAGAAATAGTTAAATTTTGATTTTTTGTATAAGCTGTTTTATATTTAATAATATCAGTCATATTTGTATATATATATTTTATTTAAAAAATAAAATAATTTTACTATATTTATTTTATTTTTATCCATTCTAAATATTAGCATTGTTTAAACGCTGCTCGATCATTTCTAATCTTGTTATTAAATCATTTTTTTCATTTTCAAGATTATTAATTTTGTCTAGTAATTCTGTATTATTTTCTCTTAATTCTACAATTTCCAATTTAAGAAGTTCTACATCTACTTCGTTTTTACTTATTGATAGTTTATTTTCAGAAATATCTATAAGTTGTCGTTGTTGAATACGATCTATTTCCTGCGTTGCTGAAAAGTTTAATGTAAATAATTTTTGCTTATCAACAATATGGAGATCATAAACTTTTTTACCATATAAAAATATATGATTCCATGATTGATCTATTATAAATGATTTGGGATCGTCTTCTAATGTATATACACATTTTTCTGTAATGTCGTTACTTGATAAATCATTTTTAAAATAAATTTTGTATTCTATATTTCCACTTATATCTTCTATATTTCCACTTATATCTTCTAGATCATCAATTGTTAATTTAAATTTTTTACTTCCTGAAATATCAACTTCTTCCCAAATAGGATTTTCAATATATCTAAATTCATTCGGAATATAACCTCCTTTTATTGTAATAGCTAATGGAAAATTACGAGCTACTTGCTGAGCTATAAATCCAATAGTTGTATCATAACCACGATCATATTTATCTTTATATTCATATAAAACACATGATATATCTCTCACTGTCTTAAGAGCAACATCATCCTGGACTTCTCTAATATTTTCCTTAATTCTTTCATCACTTGTAAAATAGAGTCTATTTTGAATCCAAACACTATTTTTTGTTCTAAGAGATAAAGTAGAACTACCGGTATATGCAATCGGATTCCATTGAGAAACTTGATCTACACTACCGTCACTTCTATTATCTCCTCCAAAAAAATGTACCATTCGTATATCTCCTCCATTAGGACCTCCTGCTTTTCGGGCGGCATATAATGTTTTACTATCAACACCCCATCCACCCTCATCATTATTAGAATTATGGATCCATTCATATGAATAATAGTTTAAAAAATGTGAGCCTGTCCCAGGTCCCTCATTGGCAGCTACTGCCTTACCTTTACCTATATCTAAAGCAGCTATTGGATTATTAGTCCCAATACCTACATTTCCATTAGCGCCTGGAACCATAACTATATCTTTATTTGAATCTGAATTAATATAAAGTCCAGCTGAATTATAACCATCTAAATCAGCTCCATATAATTTAATATTTCCTCCTGAACTTATATAACCTGCTGAAGTTATATTTCCGTTTGATTTTATACTTCCTCCTACTTCTAACATTTCAGATGGGATACCTGTTATACCAATTCCAACTTTCCCATAACCATATTCATTACCCCTCCAATATGGAGGGTTTATAAGGATACTAAATGATGTGTTATCGCCTCCATCACTCCAAATTGCTGGAAGATTATTATATCCACCCATAATAATGTTTGTTCGTTTAAAAACGGAGTTTGTGGTACCATATGCATTAAAGTCAAAAATAAAAGAGTCTGTTTGATGGTTTGTATTCGTAATACCTCTAGTTGTTTTGAAAGTAAATTTACCATCACCTTGTCCATCTGGATCTGTACCCCCATCTCCTGCTTGTAAAAGAAAACCACTCTTTTCGCTTTTTAAAGTAACACCATACTGTGAATTAATACTAGCTGTGTCGTGTGCAGTAATATTAACTGCTCCCAATGCTGAAGCTATCTCCATATTTCCACTTGCGTCTTCGGCTTCAGAAGTAAAACCAATATAACCTAATCTTTGTGTGTTTTCAGAGTCACCAGTAAAGCTACGCAAATCGTTTACTGTTGGATTTGCTTTAAAAAAATCAATCCAAACAGGTTGTACCCAATTTTGACTAGCGTCCGGTGCATCTCCTTCTAAAATAAGAACTTGATGGTTACCAACTATATGCAACTTTCCATTATCGGGCGTCCTACTTGATCCTATCATAACATTTGCATTTGCATTTGCATTTGTGGTTGGATTTATATATAAGTCAGACCACGCTCCAGCATGATAAGTTTTATCCTCATCATTATTATTTACCGTGGTATGACCGCCAATGCATGCTCCTCCTGAATTAGTATGATATCCTGCAACAAATTTTGTAGTAGAAGTTCCGCAAGCAATTCTGCCTCTCCAACTATCACCATCTGTTGGGATACTTTTATCACCATCATCTTCACTTACTGTAAGTAATGAATTTAACATAGCGTGTGTTGTGTTAATTCCAACGTATCCATTTTGTTTAACAAAAAAATTAGTTGTACTATGCTCATTTGATAAATTTCTACCTACAAGAAATGAAACTCCTCTATTAAAATATAATTTACTCGTATCATCAGTAGCATTGTCTGACGCATCTTTAGGTCCTACTGAATCTATTACAAAAAGACCGCAACCTTCTGGGGTAGCACGACTCGCATTCCACCCTTCTGAAGAACTATAGTGTCGAAATAAATAAGGCCTATTACCATGCGCTCCTTCGGTTTGTTCGTTTTCAAATACAGCTAACCTTCCATATGCTGATCCCCCAGTTAAACTTTTAACAAATAATCCATTTGCATAATCATTCACCGTAGTCACACCATCAGAGGCGTATCTTGTAGTTGAACCTTTTGCAATTATAGCCAACTGATAAGCGTTTATATCAGCAGGTGTTTTAAGATTACCATCCGACCAACTAATTGGTGTAAAATCATCTCTAACATCTGTATTTATACCTACTCGTGAATTTTTTGTGTATACTGTTTCATATATGTCACTCATTTAATATATTATATATATGTAAAAAATTAAATTATTTTTTTTCTAAAGTAATTATTTTATTTTCTAATAAACTAATTTTATTATTTAATTCTTTATTTTGTTGTGATAATTCTTTAATTGCTTTAATAGCATAGACGAATATATCATTATACTGTACTTTTAATGGAATAGTTGGATACTCCACTAATGCGCCGGAACTATCTACATCATAATTTTCAACTACATGTTTTAATTCAGGTATTTTGTATATGTCTTGAGCTATAAGACCAACCTCTGTTTTATAATTTATATTTAGCACATTACCCAATTCGTCAATTGGTTGATGATTATTATTTAAAATAAAATTATGATTTCGTTCATAAATTTGTTCTGTTTTTATGTATCTTTTTGGATTTAATTGTTCGATTATTTCAATTGCATTATCTATTTCTTCTTCGTTATGTTTAATTCTATCATCAGATGATGTCCCGCTACTAGGAGTTACATAGTCTCCAATTGATATAATTTCTATTTTTGGTAGCCTAATTTTATCTGTTATCTGAGATAAATGTGCTTTTAAAAGTCTATCATTATATAGGCTTCTAATATATATTTTTATATCTTTTGGATCATCCCAATTCTGTATTTTGTTATTAAATATATCGTCAACACCTGTTATCTTAATTATTGATTCTAAAGTACAATATTTTTCAGTTAAGTCTAAATATTCACGTTTTAATGATGATGGTATTAATACATCATCAATTGCTAATATCCATTCAAAAAAACATGATGTATTAGCCTCATATATAATTCCTAAATCAACATTTTCATTAAAAGTCATAAATATGTCATATCTTATAATTACCGTATTTGTTTGAGCTTGAATTTGCACCGTATTTCTAAAAGGGACAGAAAAACTTAAAATTACTGGAATTGAATACCAACTCTGCACTATAAAATTATTATTTGTAATTTTACCATTAGTATCGAAATCAATTTCTAATGAATTATAAGGGATAACAACACTTTCAATAACATTTTCAAACTTATGTTGATTATTTTCTTGATTATTATTTATTAAAATATCCCCATTATTAAAGTTCGTTACATATTCAAAAACTTGTTTACTAGTGTTTACAACATTTTTAGACCCCCATTCGGACTGTTGACTTCCTATGCTTACTATATTTAATATAGGTTTTCTTCTATCATTATTTTTATTTATATGTAATTTTACACTTTCATTAAGCGTTTGCATTGTAATTGAAACAGTTATATTTCTAGTACTAATATATTCTAGAACATCTGTAAATAAATTATAAAACTCAACATTAAAAGATGTATAACCTTCTACTAAAGTAACCGGTAATACTACTATTTTTCTTGCCTGTACGCTAGTTCCATCAAATATTTCAATATTACCTGCACTATTATAAATTTCAATCGTACATTTTACAAAAATTTTTTTTGGAAAAAATCCATAATCTGATATTTCTGTTCCATTTAATGTTATGTATGGTTTAAATTCAATCATTACACTTCTAGTCATATAAGGTAATATATGAGAGCTATTGTAAACTTGTATGGGTGAGTTATCTAATAGTAAATAATTTTGCCCTGTTGTAGTTATTAGACCTTCACTTCCTCCATCTATTAATTTATTATCATAAGATAA
>Ga0181585_10003789_pt1 | contig 13192 bp, 6 predicted proteins | sample 071ome_29_FD_132469 | JGI IMG/M metagenome (GOLD analysis project Ga0181585, IMG submission 132469) | Coastal salt marsh microbial communities from the Groves Creek Marsh, Skidaway Island, Georgia - 071407BT metaG (megahit assembly) | ecosystem: Environmental > Aquatic > Marine > Intertidal zone... | reverse complement strand
TAATTGATGAACTCCACTTTTGTTGTCTTCATCAGAAGATGCTAAATTATTAGCTGCGGTTTCCAAATCAATAATTTGTTTAAAAGCAGGCGATCTAACAGGACTCACGTACTGTGATCCTGTCACACCTGAACCCTTAGATGAAGAGATAAAATGAACACTCGGTCTTAACAAGACCGACACGTTCTCTAAATTTCGCCTTCCAAGCTTAATAAATGACATTGAACCCTCATTTTAGAAGTCTAGTCTAACTCTAAAAGTAAGATCCTTCTCGTCGTTTTTCTCAACCGGCCTTGAAAGCTTTGCAGTTGCGAGTAGCTCCTCGTTCGCATCGTATAAGCCAATTGATGAAACGAAAGCAAAAGATTTCTGGGAACCTTGCTCTGACTCGTCAATAACAACAATTCTTCCTTCTGAGTCTGTATACGATGGATTTGAAGAGTAGTTAAACTCATCTGCAGTTGCTCTGCAGAAAACAAGCGTTGAGTTAATCTTTGTGTTATTTTGGAAAGTTAAAAATGTATTACTTCCGGAGCCGAATCTTGCTGTAGCGACATGGTCCAGGATGGTGTCTATGGAAGCTGAAGCTACGAAGTGGGGAACAAAAGAAGCACTCATTGCCGCTACTCCGGTCGATCCGACGGCGCCGAACGTCCCAGACATGTGTTGATTTGAATCTAACGCTCGCTCTAAATCAATGACTGCGACTCCCTTTTGATAAAACATCAAGCCAACGGTCTGAGATGTATCTGATGCTAGAACAATATTACCTACATCTCCACCAAACTGAGATCTTTCAATGCTAGAAGCTGCACCTACATCCGTAAAAATAACAGAACTTGAAGCAGGCTGTGCTGACGTGAGACCAGAAATATTGTCATTTGTAGCGCCAGCAACGACTGCAGATGATGATTGATAAAAGCGCATCGCAAAAGTTTCACGCTTTATTCCGTCACGCACAAAAAGACGCTTGAAGCACAAGAAAAGAGCATTGTCAACGTCGTCAGAAGCAGCTGTGCTTGAGAAAGGCGCTCTAAATCTTGAAGATGCATCACCTAAGAGTGTCTGTGCAAACTGTCGATAGACATTGATCTTTTCTCTCATCATCAAAGACTGTGATGCGAAAAGAACCTTACCGTTTGTATCAACACCTGTTGAGGCAGAAAATGCTGTAGCTGATCCTGAAAAAACTCCAAAAGTCAAGTCAAAGATTTCATTCGCTGTTTGAAGTGTATAGTTTTGATCAAATACAGTCTGAAAAATAGAAGAAGTGACAGCATTCGAGGCAGATGAAGTTATGAAAACTTGATATGATTTTCTTGTTGCTGAACCTGAAACATCTTCTTCGACAAAATCAACTAACTGATTGAGAGTTGTTCTGGTTGTTTTAATATCAGCGCTTGATATAGTTTTAAATGTGGCCATGTATTCCTCTTGTTATGATATCTGCAACTCAATATTTTTTGTTAATCCAGAGTTAACACCCACGACTTTCATAAAAGATCTTATGTAAGTACCACCTGACACACTGTAAGTATTGAATGTCGTGTCTGAAAAACTCTTAAGATTGACTGTTATTGAAGCTGAAATTGTGTCACCTGTCGTGCTAAAGTCTGCAGGTATTCTATAGACTGCGACATTGTCTGTATAGACGACATCTGGCTGTTCACCCGATATTGTGAAAAACAAGTTGTTAAGTTCGACTCTAAGTTCACCGTCAATAATGTCATTTTCAATTCCTGTGCCCGTCTTCGAACTGATGGTCGCAGTAATTGTTTGTGATGTTGTTGATGTTCGACTATAACTAACAACTGAATTTGTCAAGTCTGTTCCCGATAGAGACATTTCTAAAACGGGGAGGTGAGTTAAAAATTCATTTGATATGCTCAAAGGTTTGTGTTTAAGTCCCAGACTTCCGGCTGTGAATGCCTCTAAAATAGGTGTGTTCTTTTCAATTTTTTCTCTTCCAACTGTTCTTCCAAACTGTTGAATAATTGAATAATCAACTTCGTCATCGCCTAATGCAAATTGAAATATCTGGAAAGATCCATCATTTCTGGCCAGGGCGCGCCGGCCTGCATCTGTGAGGACAGCATCCACAATGATATTATTAGTACTGTGATCTAAAAATCCCATTTTTTCTCCTTGATTCTAAATATACTCTAAAAAAAAATATTGTAACTCTAATGTTTGTTGTATAATCTAATTTTGAATAGTGACAGTTGAAACAGGGTCTCCGCTAAAGTCACCGATTCTTATGTTTAAAATTTTATCCTTCTGATTATCTATGTTGATCATGTGTATTTGATACGTGTCTTTGTTTAGATTAATTCTCAAAAAGTCAAGATCTTTCTCTATGCTCGGGTCTTTGTCAATATATTGCGTCACTTTGTAATATTCTGGATCGAAATAAACTTTCATTCTATCGTATCCGCTCACCTTGATTGCATCTTCAAATGAATCTCTATTGACCAGTAGGTTCGGGTAGGGTTTGGGAGCATTAGGGAGGCTAACCAGCTCATTTCTAACTTTATTTAATCTTGGATTATAAATAAATCTCATTTGCGTTCCATAATTTGAAGAAAATCCGTGTGCATCAACAGCTGCTACAGTGTAAATAGGTTTTTCTCCGCTCTCCCAAGTATTATCTATGAAAGAAACCTTAGGGTAAGGCATTCTGTAGAGACTTTTCTCACTCGCAACCTCAGCAACTGAGGACCTTATGGTAGAATTATCGAAATCAAATTCTGCAATTAGTGTAAAAGGTTGTCTTAGACTTTGTCTCTTGAATATTTGAAATCGCTTTATGTCTCGTTGAGGATTTATTGGGAACTGCCAGTTAAGCTTAGGCTTTCTTGTCTTATAGTCGAAAGATAGTTTTAAATTTACTGGAGCAGGCGGAGGCACTTGTTCAATACAATGTACGTCTGCTAATTTTCCTTCTGATGCTATTAAGATATCAATTATCGATATATCGTCAAGTGATGGATCTTCATCAGATCTCTCCTCAGCAATTAATTGAACATAATAGATCGATCTTATCTCATAAACATAAATACCGCCGTATCTCACATTTTCATCAACAATGTAAAGTCCGTCAGGATTATCAGATACAAGTTTACCTCTTGACGTGTAGGTTCCACCTTCTTCAACTTCAAGTTTGTTAATTAAGTATCCTGCGTGCTTGATAATTGGATATTTTGAAAATTGTTTCTGGATTCTTGAGTAATCAGCTGTATTTCCAAATTTGCTGGCTATGGGATTAGAATCGATATAAAAAACGTTTGTCGTGTATATAGGCTCTACTTCTTTGTTAGAAGAATTTCTTTTTCTTGCATAACTACTTGCTTCTCTTGAGTAACTCTGCATTGAATAGAATTCGTCTTGGAATACACTGTCAGGTATTCTTACAGCACTATCCACTATTTGATCAAAAACTAATTTATTTGCCTGAATTGAAAAATTCTGTCTTGCTACCAGATCATTTGAACTCACAGCTTCTTCTTGACTAAGATCAGAACTTGCAATTCTATATCCTTTTGATTGCAATCCTTGAAGAGCTGAAGATATCAGCTTTTTCTCTTTTCCTGTTAGTCTTCCGTCTTCCTGGGCTTCTAACAATTTATCGTAGGCATCTTTTGGTGAATCCTCTGAGGAATTTAGCTGTGTTATGAACAAAGATCCGTCTAACATATCATAGAGACTCTTTTCTTTCATTGAATCAACAATTTCAAACGATGCAAAATCTTCATTACTCACGCCTCCTTCTACCAAGATCTTGTCAAGATTTTCACTAACTATTCTTGAATTTCTTAGAGGAGTTATGTGGATATTTCTTTTTGGAGGAGAGAAAGATATTTTAACATATCTGGCTTTTCTATCATTATTGGTTTGAAAGAATATCTCTTCATCTCTGGAAACAGATACATCAAGTATCTTTTTTCCTGTTTCTATGACCTCTCTTTCATTAGCAGTAAAGTAATTATAGACAAATTCTGCCTTTGCCTGACGAACTTCGGGAACATTGACTCTTAAAGATGGAACAGATGGGTAACTATCTAAAACAACAACTTTGTCTTCTCCAGCACCGCTTGAAGTGGTGTGAGCTTCTTCTATCGCGCTGTCGATGCCCGAGAGTTCTTGGACTTCGTATTGAATATCTAAAATGTCAGTTAATTCTTCTATTGACGACGGCATTTTTAATTCTCTGGTAAGATTGTGACTGTTGCATATAAGCTAAAAACTTCTGGAAAATCTTCTTCGCACGCCCTAATATACTTTTCTATAACACCAGACTGATTGGCGTCTTTTCCGGTGCGCTTAGTTTCTGAACGAGACGATCTCGAAGTGTAAGAAAATACAGGGTCGGTTTTATAGACGTCTGAGAATTCTTTATCATAAGCTTCTGTGTAGAGGACGAAGTCTTTTTCATTGATCAGAATGGACAAAACCTTATCAAATTTTTTAGGGTATAGTGTTTTCTTTAGCTTGTCAATTAATGCGTAACCTGGATTCTCAGCAACTATTTCTATTGTTCTAAATAATTCGCTTGCTAATTTTTGATTGACGTTTGCTGACGGATATAATCTTGTAAGTTGATTGACAATATTGTCATAATCGCCTTGAGCTTCCTCAGAAGTTGTTGTTAATCCACCTCGAACCACGCCAGAAATTTTTCTAATTGGGTTTAATGTAAAGCTATTTTCATTCAAATCTATGCCAAGTGCATAACGATAATATACCTTAAATGCGTAGTCAAAGAGGTGGTTAATTAGAAGATCCTTTTCAACGCCTTGACTCATCAAGTCAGAACCTTTTATCAAATTCACATCGAGAGCTGATGTGAGATTAGTAAACGGGTCCTGCCCATCCGTAAAATTACCTGTTCTTAATTGCGTAAATTCAATATTATCTAAGATGTTATCAAGTGTCCAATCATCAGAATAATTGGCAATGTGATTGAGTTCCTGACCTTGATAGTCATTATCAAGAAGCATAAAAGAAGAGTCAAATAAGAATGTTTTTGGATAAACAAGAATTTGAGAATCTAATTCGTTCCTCTTGAAGATATTGACACAGAATCTTCTTGAGTCTAAAAATTCTCTATTATTAAACTCTTTGTAAGCTTCGTATCGAAGAGTATTTAACATAGAGTTAGTTATTCCGATGTGACAGATATTCTTAGGACCCATCTTTTCTATTGATTGTAATCCATAACCTGATGCTGATAACACTTTCATCATTAGCTTCATCTGATTTAGATTAGGCAAATCTTCCCTTGTAAAAGAACTATTTTCGGCTCTTTTGATAGTAGAAACATAAGACTTATACATTTGTGCGACGGCTTCATCAGATAACAAATCAAGTGTTTCATAATAGGCGTTCACCTTATTACTCTTAAGAATCGATATTCCCAGTTTGCTCTCGTCTGTTCCGTCTCCGTGTCTTATGAAAGATTTTGCAGCATCATACTGTTTTCTTAGCTGTTCTGCATGTAAAAGAGGCGCTGTCACATAAGCAGCTGATTTACTTATTTTTGTCTCAAGCGTTGCTATAAATCTATCAAGATGTTCTCTTGTGTTTTGATAAGCGGCTTGCTTTGACTCATGACCAGAAATACTTGTTCCACTAACTTCTCCGGAGCCTACATCAATAAAAGCCTGTGCAATTCCTTCAATTTCATTCTTGTTCATTGTTATTTTAATAGATGCATCACTTCTATTTTCAACAATACCAGCAGCTGCCGCTGCTGCCGTCGCCGCCACAATGACACCGCCGCCGGCTGCGGCGGCGACAGTCGCCGCAGCTGCACCAGCAATAGTGCTACTGGATTCTACATCACCTGACTGTATATAAACACCTGATGATTTACTTATCAGTTTGACAACATAGCTAAATAATAAGAAAAGACGATGATGAAGCCCTAACTCGAAAGATGTACCTTGATAAGTAATCCCACCAGGACCATAATCATATTCTTCTCCTGTTCTGTTAGAATTGAATCTGGCATTAACACTCGAGTCTATCATTCCCGATTCAACAAAGTAGTAATTGTGCAAGTATTTTCTAATTGACAAATTAGGATTAGATTTATTCAAACTGAATCCGGACCCAGTATCTAAAATATACATTTCATGAGAAATTCCATTTTTTCCGGAACCGTATCTATCTCCGCTCTGCTTATAAATACTAAAAATTGCGGGTCGGGTTGTAGTAATATCACTGACTTTGTTTAACCACTTCCCCTCGGAGACTTTTAAAAAGTTTTTATCTTTCTCTACGTACTCGTTACCTTGAATATTATTTTTTATTCTTCCTCCGAGCTCATTCAGATGTGCATCAGTACTTTGTTGTCTTATTTTCTTCCACTCTATGCCGGCACCATCTACAAGGAGATCAGCAATTAAACTATTACTGGCAACTCTCACAGCTCTTCTATTACCTTCTTGAACAAAATCATGATCATATTTTGCGATGACTAACTCAGAGTTGCCGAGCGAAGTAAAACCTTTTTCTCCAACACCTGCGCCTTCATAGCTTTGCGCGTGTTTATTTAAAAAAGATCCGGGATAAATTGATCGCATTAAATCAATTATTCCCGCATTTGTCTTACCTTTCCAAGAAAGCATAGATAACAGAAAAATATTTGGACTTTCATCTCCTTCATCTGCAGCTTTCATAATCTCGCTACCGATATCTTTCAAGATCAGTCTTGCAGTAGGTATTAAATAATCGAGTTTAGACATAGACTCGACATCTTCAACATAACTGCTTGCAAAATCCCTATATTTAGAAGTAAAATCTCTAAATTCTTTTAGTGACTCGTCGCCTCTTTGTAGAGCGACATCATAAAAATATTCAGGTCCAGTTAAATAGGGATCAGCATGTGAATACTCTGATATGTTTTGAGTTGACTCGAGTGGGATGTGATTAGAAAGGTCCTCAGAATTTGATGATTTAGATGACAGGAAAGTCATCAAAGGAGTTGTGCCCGCTCTTATTGCTGTCTGTGTTCCTGATCTGAGTACAGGTAATTTATATTCGTACTCAAAACTATCTCCTGTGATCGCCTTGTCAGAATAATCTAAGAGACTGTCATAATAATTTTTTAAGCTTGTTATTGATGAAGGTATTGAACCTCCTGCTGCATAAAATATTCTATTTTTATCTGAAGTTTTTCCTGTAGATGCGCCTATTGAAATACAATCATTGAATAATGATGTAGCTAACATTTCTCCATGAATATCGATTTCGCTTAAACTACTTGGAAAATAGTCGTATAAATTTTCAATTGTTTCTGCATTTAGTTTCTCAGGGAGTCGCGCCCCCATGTTAAGGAAAGATAATTCTTCTGGATAGGAATAATTGCTGTACAGATTTTCCGGGCTTAGGGAGGAAAAGTAGGACAAAGCATTGTAGATGTCTGCATCGCTGCTATACACAGGATTTGAACTCAAATTATAACTTGTTGTGCTGCTTCCGTTGACGACAGAAGACATCGTCTCAGAAGGTCTCAAGAAGCTGTCGGCAGCAGATATGAAAAATTGTATAAAAAGACTGATATCAGATGTATCTGAAGAGGGGGATATTCCGGTGAGAGATTTTGTGACGTCAGCAACAGACTGAACTTCTGTTGATTGCACATCGGGTGCGAAAGCGACTATTAAATTTTCTCCGGGATTATCCCTGAGTGAAACCATCTTAGATGCTGAAGCACCGTTAGAAGATTCTGTTACAGAAGGCGTGTATTCCAAAGACTCGTAAATAGACCAAGATTTAGCAGCAGCGTCTTTAAGTGTAACTAACCCAGACATGTATTTGATTATCTCAAATGTAATTTTCTCTAATATTACAGATTCTACAAGATTTCTCATGTAGGGACTGTTATAAATTCTATTATTACCCGTCCTGCCAGTAACGGGACTGCTTGAATTACTCAATGATTGCGCTGACAGGGGTGAAGAAGATTTGCTGCTCTTTTTCTTTCTAAAAGTTGAACCTGTCCCTATTCTCATGACAGAGTTTTCAGAGAGCATCTTTATCGCAGCATCCACAGTCTGGCTCATGTTATCTCTAACGATATCAGAGAGGTTTTGCTCAATTGTTTCACTTATTTGATCAAGATTTTTGACAGGATCAAATCCTTTCACACGCTCAATTAGTTTTTCAGCAGAAGCAATTGTTGCTTTTCTCACCTGACGGTGTATTTCAAAAAGCTTAACAACACTATTGACACTGAGAATGTTATTTTCTCCGAACTGCGCCTTGAGACCCTCGGAATCTGGAGTGCCTCCATCACTTACGGGTATGAATTCGGTATTTGCTATAATAACAGGTTTTAGAGGATTTAGTCCTTGCTCGTAAAGTCTCTTAAAGCGTTCAGAAGCCTCAGGATTCTGTAGCGTTGATTTCCCTTCTTCATCCAGTTTTCCAGATGCAGGTGTGGTCAATGACACAGTTGGAAAGCTTACAGCTTCTTTAACTGCAGTTTCAAGTCCCGGAAACACTTTATTTGGATCGAGTGGCATTTATTCTCCTTCTAAAACTATTGAGCCTAAAGCTGCAGGACCTGCAAGGGTTCCCATCTTAGTGACACCAAATAAGTAGTATCTTATTAATCCTACTCTGGTTTTTACTTCAGATAAATAGCTGTATCTATTATTTTGATTGTTGTTAGTCTGTATATCTTTACTGTGTATGCAGCCATCTATTGTTATGTCTGGATCTTTATTGAACTGCTTGACAACGATATAGAAATCCATCAACGCATCTGATCCTGACGTTTCAAATCTTATCTCTGCTAAGCGCTTTGGAACATAGTTTTTGTTTCTTGCGTCTCTATCTAAAGTTTTTATGAGTCCCACACTTGATCTCGAGAGGTCAATATTGCTTGATGTTAGCTTGTCAGATAATGAAGGAACATTTACATAAACTAAATCTCCAGTCAAGCCTTCAACAAAGAGATCATTTCTATTTTCAGACAAGATTGATTCTGGAGTTTTAATTGTCCCTCTCGTAGATTGTATGCTTGCTATTTTTGTTCCTAACTGAGATATTATGTCTTGATTTAAGATTTTATTTTTTGCATTAAGAGTTTTCCCGATGGTGGTTCTCGATCCAATGTTAGATTTGACAAAATTTTCTAACGTGACATAAACTTTGTCTAAAACTTGAGAAGGAGGTATTAGGTAGGGGTCAAACTTATATATTTGTTTTGAGAAAGCAGGCGGATTATCTTCGAAAGTAGCTCTATAAACTTTGGGAATATCTGTCGAAGCAGTGACTGTTGAATCTTCTTGCTTATAACCCCTGAAAGAGCCCACAAACACATGCTCTCCCGTTAGAGTGTCAATCCTATGAACTCTTACACCATACAGTAAATTAGATGCATCCTTAATATCAGAAAGATCATTATTGAATAGGCTTCGGTTGTCCCCAAAAATTGAATTAATGATTTTATCGACATCATCTTCTAATCTGTTCAGCTCTACTTCAAAACTGATTCGTCTCGTTATGGTTGATGTTCCGTCATCGAAATTACCGCTACTTTGTTCTGGTTTTACAGTAACATTTGCTTGAATTAGTCCTTCTTGATTGTATCTTCGCTCTAAAAATCTACCACCTGAAAGCTGCTTATGACCAGATCTACTGTAAAGAAAGGCTGCGTATTCGTATATCACACCTTCTTCTACGTCGTCGTCTCTAAAAGAGAAACTTATCTCTGCTTCGCGTTGTTCGTTTCTTCGAACAAAAGTCTTTCGAACATTTATGAGTTGCCCTTCACTTAAAATTTGGATAGGAGAAAAGTCTGAACCTCTTTGACCAAGAGCAACTCTCTTTACCGGCAACACTGCATAGACATCTTCTGACAGATTTTGTAGCGTAACTATTGTGCTATTAGTGCTTAAATCTTGAACCGCATAAACCGAGCAAGTGAGTCTATTTTCTTCTATTTCTAAGCTGGCTACCGATGTTGCAAGAGTGTTTGCAATTTCTTTTCCTTTGAAATTTGAGGTGGCTCGCTGGAATACTGTCTTCGTTTTTGAAAACTCGGGTGTCGTAGGTGCCTTTAATTTTCCATCAATTAGCTTAGTTCTTGATCTGGGCTCTACTAAAACATCCCTTCCTGACTTTTCAAAAATTGAATTCATGTAATTTTGTGTGCCAGAAAAACTTTTTTGATATAAATTGTAATAAGAATTTTGTAATTCTTGATTGCTTATCACCGTATTTATGTTTCCTCGACCAGATCTTGTAGAAGACATCTCAAAATCTAATGATGGATTTACCTCTGTGAGAAAGAGATCATTAGGAGATATCTTTTGCTCGAAAGAATCAACTCTTCTTCCCTTTTTGTCAAAAGCAAAAAATATTAAATTAACATGACCCGAAACAGCAGCAAGTTTTCTAAGTCTGCTTCTTGTCATAGTAAAAGTAGTCCTGCACACACGATTTCTGTTTGAAACTTTGCTCCTGACTACTCTGAATCCCAACTCTTCTTCCGGAGCTTTGAGAATTCTATCTCTAACTATCTTTTTAAAATATAATCTTGATTTATTCTGGCGCGGCTTATTAATGCTTTTAGATCCTCTCAATCTGTCTTCTAAAGTCATATAATCATCTTTTGATATGAATGAGAGAATAGGATCTCTGCCCAAAGAGACATCTCTGAAGTAGCTATTTCTAAAATTTTCTAAAGAAGCTATTCCTTCGGTATCTTTTGGAAGACTCAGTGCGTCAGTCGTCACACTTCTGGTTTTGTTAGAAACTTTTCTAAGTTTAGGTCTTGTTCTCTTTGTGACTCTAAAAACTTCTCGTTCTCCAAAAAGTTCCAAGTCAGTCTGTTTTAAATTTTGAATATTTTTGATTTTTAACGGACCTAAAATCTGATTTACATTGAATTTTGTTAAAAATTTTAGACTGGAAAATCTTTCCATAGAGATATTTTGATTCAGATTATCAACATCATAGACGGTATTAATCAAATTAGATCTCAATTCGACTAATGTTGCTTTACTACTCGATGTTTGTTCGTTACTACCTTGCCTCCTGGCGGTTTTTGTAGTTGTAGCAGAACTTGCAGTTCGTGATTTTAAAACAGGAGAAATGGCATTTTTAATCAAGTCAGGTCTTGTTTTTAAATACCCAAGGCTTCTGTCAGAAGTGAAAACTTTTATGTCAGTGATTTCTTCTTTCAAAAGAACAAGCTGGTCAATGTAACAGGCGATTTCAACGGTTAGCATCTCTCTTCTTTGAGTGTATTGAGATGACTCTGTTCCGTCACTGCCTTCGGTGATATCTATGACAACTCTCTTGTCTAATATTCGAGCTCCCAAATCAACGTAAGGAGAATTTAAGAATATTTTTTTCTTTGCTCTTTTTCCGATCATTGCTTACTCAAACATAATTGTAAAAATATTTATAAACGTAGGGGTGTTGAAATCATCTATGAGTATTTTACCCACATAGAAAATTCTTTTTTCAGGATAAAACTTACTTGATTTATCCTCAAAAGATCCGGCGTCGATGATGTCAAGCTTGATTAGCTTAGAATCAGGACCATCTTCAAATATTTGCATGATAAGATTGTTTTGATCTGATGTTTTGTCAAAATAAACTGTCTTGTATTGTTTAAAATCAGCAAACCTACCCTTGGGTGAAGCAAGAGATTTTCTATTGATGACATCAAAGTCACCGATTTTGTCGGTCCTGAAAGCTGAGTTTGACTTTCTCTTTCTTGTGCCTGTCTCATCATCGTAATCTTGAAAACCTGAGTAACCCAATCTCTTCTTAATTTGATTAAGCGTCTCTCGCTTTAAGCTTCTAATGTCTTCATACTCCCCGTAATTAGTTCCATCAACATTTACAGGCGGTAAAAAGTCAAAGTTAGGTAAATGCGTCAATTTTGAATCGAGAAAGAAGGGTTCTGCATCATTAACATTTATGGTCTCAGAGTGAGGTCCTTGAGCAAAAGGTACACTGTTAGATATTGAGAAATTTATTCTCTCAGTGTTTAATTCAAAATCGTTTCCCGTTTTGTCAAATGTGCTCAAAGTCTGGAGTGCATCAAAGTGACTTGTAAAAGAGTTCATAACGGCACGTGAAGTGGAAGCAAATGCTGACCCTGTCACAGCTGTCAATCTAAGACTGCTTGTAACAGTCGTGTCTTTCTCAAAAATATCATTTCCGACAATGCTTCCTGTCGGAGAAAAGTTGAACTCAATTAACTTTCCACTATCATCTTTTTCTAAAACAATAACATTGTTATGGGAGTCCATAGCCTGGAAGAAGATTCTATTACTGACATCATCTACTTCAGCTGAGTCATAAAATGTCTCAGCATCGCTTATTGAAGCATACTCTGCACGCAACATTCCAGACGCAATCTGGCGTTTGCCCTCTTGTGTGATTATCATGTCGATAAATCTTGTCTTGCTATCTAAAATACCAGCCATCTATCTTACCTTAGTATAATTATGTGGGATCATAAAAAGCGCCAGTCAAAACTGAATTTATTGTTTTATTAACAGAGTTTATTGGGCTTGATAGTTTGTATGATTTGACACCTGTTGTATCTGAGACTGTTCCTGAAACAAATCTAATGATTGTCGTGGGCTGAATTGCGCCACCCTTTGTCGTGTTATCTAAACCTGTCTCACCTTTCAGATTCTGAATTGTCTTGCTGTCTCTTGCCTGCTCTAAGAAATGAATAATTTGTCCGTGCTTTCTTGTATCAAGATAGTATTTAGGGCGTATGGGAGATCCTGACGTCTGCATAGTTCCGAAATTACTGTTAGCGTATCCTATCTGGCTATCCAAGATTAAGCTATCTGTATATATTCGTGTGGCATCTTCGGTGGGTAAAATCCTGACAAAACTTCCAAGAGAAGCATCCAGCAGATCAGTCCCACCTGTGAAGTTTGATTTTATAACCCGATAATCATTTTGAAGAGGTGCGTACAAATCGTAAGCGTATTCAATAGTAACTTCTGTGTTACCCGATGTCCCTCCTAAATCTTGAGATAGAGAAAGTCTTTCATACGTACCCGAACCAAGAGGAGCTGTACCCGTCTCTACTTCTCCCGCAGTAACAAGTAAGCTTGAAGCATTGATAGCAGATCTAAGATTAGTGAGTGTGTTTTCTCTATCAACATTAGAGAAGGAGACACCCGAGTTTGTCCCTCCTGCTATT
>Ga0181585_10003785_pt1 | contig 13212 bp, 11 predicted proteins | sample 071ome_29_FD_132469 | JGI IMG/M metagenome (GOLD analysis project Ga0181585, IMG submission 132469) | Coastal salt marsh microbial communities from the Groves Creek Marsh, Skidaway Island, Georgia - 071407BT metaG (megahit assembly) | ecosystem: Environmental > Aquatic > Marine > Intertidal... | reverse complement strand
CTTTGGTCCAAGCTGGGCATGCTCACGCTGTATTTTATAAGCTCATTTATGTTTGGTACTCTGGTTGTCTTCTCCGCGTTTAGCTTTTCATAAGGTCTGAGCAAAGTATCCTTTTCCTCGACCGTCAAAGAAGTTACAATCTGCTGTCTAAACTCTTTGCTCTGCAGGCGCTTGACGTGTTGTGCCAGAACCATTTTCGAAAAATCCTGAATTTCGACCGGAGACAAGTTAAGTAGGTTTTTGGAACGCTCAAAAAAGAAGTTTGTTGAAATGGTATAGGTTTTATCAACATTAAATTGTTTGTAGGCAAATATGATGCATGTGGGGATTGCAACAAGAAGGCCCCATAGCCACCTGTCCTTGATGATTAGCAAAAAATCCCATATCCCCTTAAATCTTGGGGAGGATGTGGGAAGCTGTGGAAGCTGCGGTGGATTATCTTTGTTTTGTTCCATTTAAAAATTAAAAAATACTTTCATGAACAAAAATAATGTCACCTGGTTGGATATAAAACCGAGTATCCTCGTCGTCCAATCCTTCCTGCAACCCTCTTTGTAATTCTTCTAAGTTCACTTTATAAGCAATGTAATTCCCTCTCTCTGTTTTCTTTTTAACAACTACCTTCTTTGGGTTGGCAATTGATGTTAACCCTCCACTGCGGGCAACAGCTTCAACTAAATCCATAGCTTCCACTTCAGGGGGAAAACGATAGGGACCGGGTTTTCTTACCTCCCCAAGGAACAGAACTTCTTGAGGAGCATATCCAATTATTTTTATACGTACGTTCGGTGCTCTGAGAATTTGGTTTCGGAAATATTCATTTGCTATGTATTCTTCCGCTTGCTTGATAGTCATTCCAGCTACGCTTACCTCGCCAACATATATTAAGTTTATCTTGCCATTTCGATCAACAATCTCATTTACCGTAAGCTCAGGTTCACCCGCGATAGATACAGAAAGTTTATCTTGAATTAATATTTTGTATGTTCCGTAGCGATAGCCCCCGATTTTTAGGGCTTCATTGCTACCAGATAAATTCTCATTGCTGGTAGCAATTGTGTCTTGGCCGAAGGTGGTTAGAGCAAAACAAGGTAATAATAATATGATCTGCAGTAATCTTTTCATTGGAACTAGTAGCTTAGGGTTGCTGAGAAGCTTAGCAGGTGTCTTTCATTTGAGAAAATATCTCCGTATCCTGAATTAAGTTTTGTATAAGTGTATATTGCACGTCCCCTTAGATGTGGCGTAAAAGCATTGTCTAATACAATGTTGAATCCGTTACTGGTATCTTCGCGTTCTTGAAGATTCTGCTCAAAGAAATCTTCAGGAACAGTGTACGGATCGATCAAATAAGATTGATAGTCTGAAACCCTATAATTATATCCAATCGTTCCAGTCATGGTTTTGGTAAACTTTTGAATCAATGATATGTTATAGTTAGAGGATATTGATGCATTGTCTTGTGCTGTTGGGACATACTGACGTCCAAGTCCAATAGACAGTCCGGTCTTCTGACGGAATTGCCATTGGACAGATGCATCAAATATAAAGCCATCCTCGGAATTTACGAATGCATTATCAAAGGATCTAAATGCGTATCCTACAGATGCTTGCCCTTTGATTTTAGGAGTGAAAGTCCCCTCTGCTCCAAAGCGTACTCTTGAAACGTCATTATTTACATAGAAGGAATTTCCTGATCTGCCGTCATACATTGTGTGATCATAAGCGAGGAAGAAATCCAATTTTGGGGAATAAATATAATAGAGGTCGGCACCAATTGTCTGCGATTCTATGTCTGTAAAAATTTTAGAAATAGAACTCAAGTTCTGGTAATCTGAGAAGTTGTAGGCGTAATTAATGGAAGCACCAAACTTGGGGCTGTGGTTATATCTCACATCAAAATTTGCCGCATACAAAGTGTAGCTGACCAGATCTTGGAGCTGTTCGTTGGATTCAGTTTTCTGAGAGATGTCGGTATCAAACCCAAATGAGATTTTACCCGCAGAGCGTTTATCCAATGAAAATAATCCGAAGTCTTCAGCCATCCCGATATTAATATTACTGATTGGATTACTGAAGTCTTCGTCGCCGTTCTCAATATAGCGTGCGAAGTCACCTCCTCCTGTTGCTGCAACGATTAGTGGGCCAAAGCGTTTGATGTACGTTGCTGTTGGCCTGAAGCGAATGATGATGTCATCAATTTCATTTTCGTTAAAGAAAATATTCGAGTCGAAGTCCGTCGCTGCTGTTGCTTGGATTTGAACTTCACCAACGCTTTTGATGTCGACAGTGAGGGCTGAATTCGTAATGCAGGAGAATATTACGATCGTTAACGTAACGAGTTTTATCCTATTGTTTATTTTCATAGTTAAAAATTTTTATGACACTTAATAAGGAGCAAGTTTTGGCCGTGTCCTTGAGTTTAGCTGTATTGCTGTCTTCCTGGGTTTTTATGAATGACATCTATGCTTGTTCAAATTTGCTTCTAGTAGTTGGGTTTTATTTAGTCGTCTTATTGTTGAGAAGTCAAAGTGAGTTGTTTGTTTGCAGAAACTATCTAGTTGGATATCAGGCTGTATTTTTATTACTGTTTGTCTATCTTTTGTGTAGCATCGTAAATGAGTCCCACGAATATAGAGGTGATAGTAATTCTTTTGTTTTATCTGAGTCAAAGGTTGACTGGCTCCCTTCAAGTTCAGCTTCATATGCTACCGTGCGAAGTTTGCCATATATGCTATTTCTCATTGGGGTTGTCGGGCCTACGATCTTTTGTTTGATGAGCGAAAAGTTATTCCAGAAGTTGCTGTGGGTACTATTAGTTAATTCACTTGTCTTAGCAATCATGGGTATAATTGTGAAATATTCTGGTTCGAGCAAGATGTTAGGTGTTGTTGATCCCCCTCATGGTACTGAGCGTTACTTTTTCTCCACGTTCACTTATAAGAATCACTGGGGATGCTATATGGTTTTATCATTGGGAATTGTAGCTACTCTATACGAGAGGTACAGATATTTAATGATGCACAAGTACAATGCGTTTTTTCTTGTCTGTTTATCAATATTTGCATTTGCAGTAATTTTATCAGGTTCTAGATCATGTTCCTTGCTTTACCTTTTGTTGTTTTGCTTTTTTGTTTTTCGGGTTAGTCAATTTTATTTCCTAAAGAGCAGATTGAACCTATTTATTAGTGTGTGTATTGCAGCGCTTTTTGTTGGTCTAGTTGCTTTTCTTGCTTTGAATTCTGATTTAGCAAACTTTGAGGAAATGAGAAATACTACTAGTATTTACTTTTATGAGATTTTTAAAAGTGGTCAGAGTACTCGTTACTTCTTATCTTTAGGGACTTGGGACATGTTTCTGGCTTCACCTGTTTTTGGTTGGGGGCTTGGAAGTTTTGAGTTTGTTTATAATTTTTATAATAGTGGTGAGTTTCGTGGACAGAATTTAAAGGAAGACATGCATTTTATATACGCTCACAATGATATATTTCAATATTTTGCGGAAATGGGTATCATCGGTTCAATTCTATTATTATTGGTTTTCTGTATCCCGTTGTTGTATAAAGTTTACAACCGTATAACTACATGCAATTGGCTATTACTGGTTTGTTTTATTTTGTTGATTTATAGTTTTGTCGAATTTCCTTTTCGAACTCCTTCAGTTGCTCTTTTATTTACGATATTATTTGCAGCTGCTTGTCGTGTGCAGTTCAAGCCCTTGGGTGACTAGTTATTAAAAAGTTCGGTTTGGTTAGGTAGGTCAGGTTTTGTTTTCTGATAAGGTTCCGGTTTTTCGATGTGCCTTGGAGCTTGGCTGATTTTTTCATTAAGTGAATCTTGGTGGCGTTGTATAATCTTCTCGCAGATTTTGTCGAGATGAAGATGAATCCATTTTGACGTACTGCTTTCAGGGGTGTAATCGGCAGGCCCATAACCGTGAATGCGTCCAGCCTGCAGCAAATGGTCATTCTGTTCAAATTCCGCTAAATTTTCCGGATCATAGACTGCATAGGTTTTGCCTCCACCTCTTTTTACTACTGAAAAGGCAGGAATGTCACTTGGTCCATCGGCGATGTAGATCATATTGTGGAATGGAATACGGCGCTCTTCTTCGGGTATTGCTGCATTTACATTGATGTCTGGAATTTTATTGGAGCCTTTATTTATTTCGAAAAGGAATCTTGTTTTGATGGTGTTATCGACCATCAAGCCAATTTGAGAAATTTCTGGACCAGGGTCTATAGGCAATTCCAATTGTTTTGTAAAATAAGGCGGGGGAATGGATTCCACTAGTTCACAAGCATAAATCTCTTCAACGAATGGGGCGATGACACTACCTCGGATCATTTCACCCAGCCCTGTGCTGATGATATAATGTTCGAGCTTAATATTCGCTCGTTTGTATTCTGCTTTTCTTGCGACGTGTTCTTTGAGTTGGCTAAAAAAATTTGGAAGACCGGGGTAAAATAAAAGTCTTTGGCCGAGCTGCCTCAGTTTATAATTGTTGAGTCCCTTGAGGGGGCCATTTCGGATAAAGGACAGAAGGTGGTTTAGGTAACAGGTCTCCTTTGAGACGATTTGCCCCCTTTTTTCGTAGTACTCAGGGAGAAGATTGGTTTCTTTCCAGAATAACTTTTGGTCAATGTTATACTCTTCAAAGAGAGGTGCTTGCATGTAATCGGGGATAAGGGTTTTATCAAAATCCCAGATGCAAGTGATAATATTCTGGCTATGGAGTGACCCTTTGGACATCTTCAAACCCTTAGAACTAGCCCATTACTACACTGGGCTGCAATCTTTTTTGAGAAAATAATGGACGGAATTCCAAGTATTGATCCTTTTCGAGCACGCTATCAGGAGTTGGATGCTGATATGGCATCGCCGGATTTCTTTAATGACCAGCGACGTGTTGCAGCAGTAACTCGTGAACACCAGCGTTTGGGGGCTTTAATTGAATTGTATGAGAAGGCGGAATCTTCTGAGCAACAACTGCAAGATAATAAGGAGATTTTAGATGATCCAGAGATGGATGATGAGTTGAAGGAATTGGCTCAGGAAGAGATTGGGGATTTGGAATCACTGGTAGAAGTGTTACGAAAGGATGTTCTGGTATCGATGCTGCCAGGAGATGATTGTGATGATCGCAACATTATCATGGAAATTCGTGCGGGTGCAGGGGGGGACGAAGCTTCTCTATTTGCTGGTGATCTTTATCGAATGTACAAGAGGTATGCGGACATACAGGGATGGAGCACGAAGGATATGGGGTCCAGTGGATCTGAAGCGGGAGGGTTTAAAGAGATCAGTTTTCTAATATCTGGAGATGATGTTTACAAAACTTTAAAATTTGAGAGTGGAGTGCATCGGGTACAGCGTATTCCAGTTACGGAGACCAATGGTCGCATTCATACTTCCACCTCAACCGTTGCTGTATTGCCGGAAGCCGAGGATGTGGATGTGGTGATTGATCCCAATGAATTGGAGATTACCGTCTGCAGAGCCAGCGGTCCTGGGGGGCAGGGGGTCAATACCACCGATTCGGCGGTCCAGATTTTGCATAAACCCACCGGAATGATTGTTCAATGTGCAGATGAGCGGTCTCAGCTGAAGAATAAGAATCGAGCACTAAAAGTTTTGAGATCTCGGCTACTTCAGAAAAAACAGGAAGAAGAACATGAAAAATACGCTCAAAACCGGCGTGGGCAAATTGGAACTGGTGATCGCAGTGAAAGAATTCGCACATACAACTTTCCGCAAAGTCGATTAACTGACCATCGCATTGGGTTTACCACTCATAACCTGGAGGGTGTCCTCAATGGAGAGTTATCGGAATTGGCGCAAAGGTTGTCTGAGGCAGACAACCAGGCAAAAGTGGATGCTTTGATGGACGAGCAAGCTTGATGGACCCAGAATGCTGACAATAAAAGAAGTGTTACTCCGTACCTCTGGCTTTTTTGAGGAGAAAGGGATTGATAATCCTAGACTGAACGCGGAACTTCTTCTTTCGCATGGTTTGGGTTTACCCTCCCGATTGGATCTGTATTTGCAGCATGATCGTCCCCTGGAGGAAAAGGAGCTGGAATCGATTCGGCCCTTGGTGAAGCGGCGTTCCAAAGGTGAGCCTGTTCAATACATCGAAGGTAAGGCTAATTTCATGGGGGTAGACTTTGATGTGGATGAACGCGTCCTGATCCCCCGCCCTGAAACAGAAGAGCTGGTTTCCCTAATTGAGGAATTACTGGAAGGTGTTATTATCGAGCGGATTCTTGATGTTGGTACGGGTTCAGGAATTTTGGCACTTTCCTTGGCCAGGGTTTTTAAAGCTGCGGAGGTGCTCGGAGTGGATGTATCTCCTGATGCATTGGACGTGGCTCGACAAAATGCTCAAAAACAAGGTCTCTCAGATCGTGTAGATTTTCGGGTATCGAATTGGTATGGTGAGGTGAATGGGCAGTTTGACCTCATTGTCAGCAATCCACCTTATTTGACCCGGCAGGAACTCCATGAGGCCGCAAGTGAAGTGCGGGATTTTGAACCAACCCAAGCATTGGTTTCCTCCGGCGAACATGGGGAAGAATGCTTGTTCACAGTAATGGAAGGAGCGAAGGAAAGATTGCTTCCAGGGGGAGTATTGGCACTGGAGACCGGTATCTCACAAAAAGAAATCCTTGAGGCTAAAGCGATTGAACTGGGTTACCAAGAATATTGGGGTGAACAGGATTTATCAGGCCGCGAACGCTTTTTCTTTGTAAGAAACTGACATGCCCTGGAGTTACTATCATTCGCTTTTGGGATGTATCCTTTTGGGGATCCTGAATCTCAAAGCTGCGCCAAGGCCAAATATTCTACTCTTGTTTGTGGATGACATGGGGTACTCGGATCTCGGGTGCTATGGTGGTGAGATTGATACACCCAATCTGGACAAGCTTGCGAAGCAGGGCATCCGTTACACGCAGGCCTACAACACCTCCAAATGCTGGACTTCAAGAATCAGTTTGTTAACTGGGCTATATCATCATCGTTCCAATCGTAATTTTGATAACACCGCCCTTATTGGCGATATTCTCAAACCGGCAGGGTATCGCACATTCTGGGCAGGCAAACACCATGCGTCCTTTAATCCTTACCACCGGGGGTTTGACCACTTTTCAGGATTTCTTGGTGGTGCGATCAACTTCTGGAATCCGGGCAACAAAGCTCGGCCAGGGGAGGAGAAACCCGGCTGGGGAGCATCCTATACCTGGGCATTTGATGACAAGGAGGTCCGTCCATTCATCCCGGATAAATCCTTTTATGCAACAGACACATTTACAGACTGGGCATTGGAATGGCTGGATGAAAAACAAGATACAGAAGAACCTTTCTTTCTATATATGGCCTACAATGCTCCGCACTGGCCCTTGCTTGCGCCTGCGCACGTAACTAGTAAATACAATTCTTTCTACAGTGTTGGTTATGAGGCAATCCGTAAGGCACGGTATCAACGCCAACTGGAAATGGGATTATTTGATGAAAAGGTCGCAGCGTTGAGTCCACCAGATCACAAACCCTGGAAGTCTCTATCGGCAGAAGAACAATCCAGGGAAGCCTTACGGATGCAAATTCATGCGGCGATGGTGGACATTGTAGATCAAAATGTCGGGCGTCTCATTGTGAAACTCAAAGCCTTGGGTGAATTGGAAAATACACTGATTATGTTTCTTGTGGATAACGGTTCCAGTCATGAAAAGCCAAGCCGTGGAACTCAAAACACAGGTGCCAAATGGGGAACCGTGGGTTCCTTCGAAGCAATTGGTCCAGGATGGGCCAATGCAACCAATAGCCCCTTGCGGAAATGGAAAGTCCAAGGATTGGAGGGCGGAATTTGTACACCGCTCATTGCCCATTGGCCAAAAGGGATCCAACAACCTGAGAACGCGATTTGCCGTGAGCCTTGTCATCTCATTGACTTTGTTCCGACATTTATGGAATTGGCCGGTAGCCACGCGTCCTATCCGGCGTCACTCCCCTCCCCTGATGGGATTAGCCTTGTGCCTACCTTTACTGGAAAACCGCTCAACCGGGAAGACCCGCTCTTTTTTCAGTATGGAAGCTGGCAATCGATCAGACAAGGAGACTGGAAGTTAGTGCAACGAGCAAGGGAACCATGGGAACTCTACAACATTGCGAAGGACCGGACGGAAACCCAAAATCTGGCACTCAAGTATCCCGAACGTATTCAAAAGATGGAAGCTCTTTGGGAAAAATGGGCTGCCGATCTCAATGTTTCCCGGGCTGCTTTAAAGAAGTCCAAAACCAAAAAGAAACAAAAAAACTCCACCCGGTAGCTGCACCGGGAGGAGTTTTTGAAATTTGTGCATCAAGCTGTTCTGGGATTATTTCAGATGCTTGATCGTGATATCCTTGAACTGGACTTTCATAGGCGGACCTGCGTGAAGTTGCAGAGCCAGTAATCCGCTGTCACGACGTTGGTCTTCATCGTTATCGAGGAGTTCCGTTGTTTTTACCCCATTGATCCAGTGGGTGAAATGGAAGCCTTTGGCGACGATCTTGTATTCGTTCCATTGCTCCTTTTTGACAGCTTTCCCGATTTCTTTGGTGTCTCCAAAGTTTTCGACCTTCTTAACCAACTTTCCGCCTTTACGGGTGAGGGTCGTTTTGTCGCCACGAAGGGAAAGGATTCCACGGAATTTTTCACCATAGCAAATACCAGAGTAGCGGTCTCCAGATTCGAAATCGGCCTGATATCCACCGATTCTCCAGCCATCGTTTTTACCCTCAAGTTTGAAGCTACGGTACTGGATGCCACTGTTGCCGCCGATGATTTTGAATTTCATGTTCAACTCAAAGTCCTTCATTTTATCACCTTTATAAATGATGAAGGTATTTCCCTTGGTCGGGTTGTCCTTGGTGGTGATTCCGGTGATGGCACCATCTTGAACACTCCAGAACTTTGGATCACCATCCCAGTTGTCGAGCGACTTTCCATCAAAAAGGCTGACGGCACAATCATCAGCGGATAACAAAGATCCAGCAGCCACAAAGGCCACAGGCAGAAGAAGTTTTTTGAATTGCATAATAATTTCTGAGAGAGGGTTGTCAGTGATAAGAATCATAGACCGGCAAAAGAAAATTGCACCATCCAGCCCCCGGCAAGAATGAAGTTGTAAGAATTGAGGTAGAAAAGGCCGTGAAATCCTATCATTCGTTTAGGGTTTTGTGATCAGGCCATCGAACAAACAGCGTTGCAGTCTTCACCAAATCACCTACAACGCCCCGCCGACACTTTTTAACCTTATTCAACTGAACTATGAAATTCCGCAATTGTCTCTCCTGCAAAACTCTCACTCTTGGCGTCGTTGCCACTTTCGCCTTTGCCCAATCTGCCTCTGCCGGAGATTGGACACAATACCGGGGGCCCTCTTTCAATGGAGCAACCTCTGAAACGATCAACCCTTCCAAACTGAAAGGTAAAGCCATCTGGAAGTTGGATACCCCCAGTGGTTTCAGTTCATTTGCGGTTGCCGACGGAATTGCTTCAACTCTCATTTCCCGTCAGGACGAAGACGGTTTGATTCGTGAAGCCTGCCTGACAGTTGATGCCAAAACCGGCAAAACTCTCTGGAGTGTGGATCTCTCCCGTGCGGACTACGGTCACTCTGGAGGAAATGCCGGAGCCAAAGGTAATAACGGAGGTGATGGCCCTCGTTCCACCCCTACAATTTCAGATGGAAAAGTTTACGTCTATGACGCTTACATGAATCTTTATGCTCTGGATGCCAAAACCGGCAAAACTGCATGGAAACATCGGATTCTCAAAGACTTTGATGGTGAGGAAATCAAATGGAAGAATGCTACCTCCCCGATCATCGAAGGCAATCAGGTCATTGTTGCTGGTGGTGGTGCAGGCCAAACCTTCCTGGCTTTCAACAAATCCTCCGGTGACCTTGCCTGGAAAAGTGGTGAAGACATGCTGACTCACGCAACTCCTACGGTGGCAACTATTCAGGGAGTTCGCCAAGTCATCTTTTTCATGCAAAGCGGTCTTGTCGGTGTAGATGTGTCCAATGGCAAAATCCTTTGGCAGCAAAAACATCCTTTCAAAGTATCCACTGCCGCTTCCCCAATTGTGGACGGTGAATACATTTACTGTTCGGCAGGTTATGGAGTTGGTGGCGGACTCTACAAGGTTTCCAAATCCGGCAGCAAATTTTCCTCAAAGAACGTTTGGTTCCGCAAAGATGTGGTGAACCACTGGAGCACACCTGTTCTACATAACGGTCATCTTTACGGCATGTTTGGTTTCAAAAAATACGGTAATGGTCCCCTCAAATGCATCGAGTTGGTGACTGGCGAGACCAAATGGTCCAAAGATGGCTTCGGACCTGGAAACGTGACACTCACTGGAGATGGTCAAATCCTTGCCCTTGGAGATGACGGAAGCCTGGTTGTTGCTGAAGCCTCCCCTTCCGCCTACAAAGAAGTTGCCCGCTCCAAAGTCATTTCCGGTAAATGCTGGTCCACACCCACCTTGGCCCAAGGACACATCTTTGCCCGAAGTACAACAGAAGCCATCTGCCTCAACGTCTCACGTTGATGCGGCATGAGCGACTCAATTGAGCAGATCACGGAGGTCATCCGGAATTTTCGGGATGAGCGGGATTGGAAGCAATTCCATACCCCGAAAGACATGGCTGCGGCCATTAGCATTGAAGCGGGTGAACTGCTGGAGCATTTCCTTTGGAAAACCAACGAGGAAGCAGAGGCACGCATTGAGTCTCACCGGCCAGAAGTCGTAGAGGAAATCGCGGACATCGGCATCTTTCTTTTCGAATTGGCAGACAACCTGAACATTCCCCTCGGAGAAGCCATGCTCAGGAAAATCCAGAAGAACGGGGAAAAGTACCCTGTTGAAAAAGCCAAAGGCAAACACACCAAATACACCGAACTCTAATCTCTCATGCTACCTCGCTTCACCCTCCTCTACCTCCTTGGTATGCCACTGGCCCTTCTTGCCAAGGACCGTCTCAATGTTCTGTTCATCACCATGGATGACATGAACCGTGACTCCATTGGGGTCTATGGTTCCAAAGTTGCCGACACGACACCAAACATAGACAAACTGGCTGCGGAAGGGCTGCGATTTGAACATGCCCATGTCACCATCGCCATTTGCCAACCCACCCGTGCGGTCTGGATGACAGGCAGGTATCCCCACAATAGCGGAGCTCTTGGCTTCAACACCATCCACCGGGGAGTCCCGACCCTTCCCGAAACTCTCCGAAAGAATGGTTTTCACACCGGTATTTTGGGCAAAACGGAACACGTGGTCCCCTCCCGCAAGGATGCCTTTGCTTATCGCCGTGATCGTAGTGAATTGATCAATGGCCGGAGCCAGGAACTTTATGGCCAATACACGGCAGAGTTCCTCAAAGAAGTAAAAGAAGCCGACAAACCCTTCTTTCTCATGGTCAATACACATGATCCGCATCGGCCATTTGATAACCGGAAGCCTGCAGATCAACGCAACGCCAAACCCAAGCAAGAACCGAAGAAAAACTCCAACAATAAGAAAAGGAAGCGTTACGGAGACTACCCTGCCCCATCCAAAATTTACCAACCTGAGGAAATTGTCATTCCCGGATTTCTCCAGGACCTGCCCTCCATTCGTGAAGAAATTGCCCAATACTACAGCTCTGTACGCCGTGCGGATGATGTGATTGGACGAGTTCTGGCTGAGTTGGAGGAAGCTGGCTTTTCGAAAAACACAGTGGTCATGCTCAAGTCCGATCACGGCATACCGGTCCCCTTTGCCAAGACCAATGTCTGGCGACACTCTACCATCACTCCCTGGATTGTTCGTTGGCCAGGAACAATCCAGCCGAACTCCATCGATAAAACCCATCTGATTTCCGGAGTCGACTTTGCCCCCACCATTCTGGAACTCTTCAATCTTTCACCCATGGAAGGCATGGATGGCCGTTCCTTTCTGCCACTTCTCAAAGGCCAGGCCCAAGAAAACCGGGACTACGTTTACACACACATCAACACGATTGCCTCAGGCCGGGATTACACCATGAGGTCTCTCCAGAGTAAACACTATGGCTTCATCTGGAACGGTTGGAGCAATGGGGAAACCACCTTTCGCAATGAGTCGATGATTGGGCTTACCTGGAAAGCACTGGCCAAAGCCGCAGAAACTGATCCTGAACTCGCCAAACGTGCCCAACACTACCTCTATCGGACCCCTCTGGAATTCTACGATTACGAAAAAGACCCCGATGCTCTCAACAACCTCATTGACGATTCCTGTCATCAGAAGATCATTGAAACCCACCTCGAAAAACTTCTTCAACTCATGAAGGGGACAGGAGATCCTCAACTTCAGAATTTTCAAAAAACCCTCACCCTTAACAAAGACTGATTATGCAAGCTCCAGAAACCTCCACTCTTCCACGTCGTTCCATCCTCACCGCCTCGGCTTTGGCAACCGCTTCCCTCGGTTGTGCAAGATCTGCCATCGTGGGCTCGGAAACGATCAAAATTGGACTCGTAGGATGTGGAGGTCGAGGTGCAGGAGCCGTCATCAACACCCTCAATGCCGACAAAGGCACTAAGCTCTACGCCGTCGCGGATGTCTTTGAAGACAAAGCCAAAGGGCTCGTGCCCAGGATCAAAGCCACTCCTGTGGGCAAAGATCGCACAGATGTCACCTCCGAGCGAATCTTCCATGGACTCGATGCTTACAAGAAAATCATGGAGTCCGACGTGGACGTCGTGATTCTGGCAACACCTCCAGGCTTTCGCCCTCTGCACATCGAAGCTGCCATTAATGCAGATAAACACGTCTTTGCCGAGAAACCCGTAGCTGTGGATGGTCCCGGAATTCGCCGAGTTCTGGCTTCCGCCAAAAAGGCCAAAGAGAAGAACCTCGCATTGGTTTCCGGGCTCTGCTGGCGATACGAACAAAATACCAAGGAATTGGTCTCCAAAATCCATGATGGCATGATTGGGGATGTTTTGGGAGTAGAATGTGGACGTTATAATGGCGGCGTCTGGGTACGGCCCCGTCAGCCTGATCAATCCGAACTGGAATACGAACTTCGCAACTGGTATTACTTCACATGGCTCTCCGGGGATTTCAACGTGGAGCAATTTGTGCATGAAATTGACCGGTGTGCCTGGTTGAAGAAAGACGAAACCCCAGTACGT